>Ga0164297_10005114_pt1 | contig 11383 bp, 10 predicted proteins | sample GEODES058metaG_FD_113539 | JGI IMG/M metagenome (GOLD analysis project Ga0164297, IMG submission 113539) | Dystrophic lake water microbial communities from Trout Bog Lake, Wisconsin, USA - GEODES058 metaG | ecosystem: Environmental > Aquatic > Freshwater > Lake | place: USA: Trout Bog Lake...
ACAAAGGTATCTTCTACTCCCGGATATAACTTCTCACAGCTTATCTACTGGCCCCTCCAGAACCTTTATACAGCAAATAACACTAGTTATGCTGCTACATATGCTAACTGGTTACTCGTAAACGATGTGTGGGCAAATAAGAATGTTTGGATTCCACCTTCCGCATGGGTTGCTGGATTAATCGCCAGTGCTTCACAAGCTGGTAATCCTTGGGATGCTCCAGCAGGATTCACCCGTGGAACTCTCACAAATGTTCTCGACATTGCTGTAAATCCTTCACAGAAACAGAGAGATCTTCTCTACAAGATCAATCAGAATCCGATTGCAGTATTCTCTGGAGACGGAATCGTGGTATTCGGTCAGAAGACCCTCTACACCTTCCCATCCGCTTTCGACAGAATTAATGTAAGAAGACTCTTCTTGGTTCTTGAAAAAGCTACTAGAAAAGCTCTTAGATACTATGTGTTCGAGCCTAATACCTATACGACACAAACTCGTCTGGTTAATACCTTAACACCTATCTTCAACAAAGCTTTAAATAGCAATGGTCTCTACGCTTACAAGATTGTCTGCGATAGTCGTAACAATCCTCCAGCAGTAGTGGATAGCAATCAACTTAATGTAGCAATCTACATCCAGCCAGTAAGAACCGCTGAATTCATCCTCTGTGACTTCATCGCAACACAAACTGGAGTTAACTTCAACGAAATTATCGCACAAGGTACTTTTTAATGGAGTAATCGATTAACACAAAGATAAATATTTAAAACATATGGGAAACTTATTCGCAAACCAAGACATCCAAGGCTTCTTCCAGAACGCCATTAACAAAGACTTCGCTCGTACTAATCTGTTTCGTGTTGTCAGCATCGAAACACCAGTAGTTACGTTCGACGAAACGGATTTAGTTTACATTACTTCTACAACCCTTCCTGCAAGAGCTATAACAAACATTTCCGTACCTTTTATGGGTCTTAAATTTAATGTTCCCGGAACAGCAACCTATCCCGGAAGTGAAGGATGGCAAGTAACTTTCAGAGTTGGACAAGATCTTCAAGTTCGTAATAAACTCGAAGCATGGTCACGTTCTATATTTGATGATGCTACAAGTACTGGTGCGTATAATACTGGTGCTTTAGGAAACGTATCACTTGCTCTTATGGATAAGTTAGGTGCTCCTATCGCAGCTTATAATCTGATCGGTGCATATATCCAGAATATTGGAACTTGGACATTAGATACAACTACAGATGGTGCTATTGTAACTTCCCAAGCTACTATTGCTTATCAATATTGGACAAACGCCGCAATTCCTTAAAGGCTAATAGCTCTGTTTAGAATAAGTATTCTAAATGGCTACTAAAAGTCCTTATCATTATTATAATGAAATATTAAGCAAATGGCCCACAGCCATTGCTCCTGTAAGTCAATGGTTTGTTCAGTTTGATTTTTCTGGAGCCAATATTTTAAATAATAATTTTAATTATATTAATAGCTTAGATACTGCTGATCTTGAGTCTAATAATTTATATTGGAATTTTTCTCAACAAACAACACAAAATTTATTAGGATCTAATAATCAAGCATCTAATAATTTTATAGGATGTGTATTTGCTAGAGATATTGCAATTCCACGAGAATCAATAAAAGCATCAAATGAAGGATTAACATACGGGGGATATCAAGCACCTGCCGTTGCGAGTGAAAGAGAAAAATATAATAAATTAAAAATTACATTTAACGAAACTAATAGTTCTTTTTTAGATTTTATAATAAGACCTTGGATAGTAAATGTTGGATATTTTGGATTGGTAGCAAGAGATTCAACTTCAGAAAAAGCAGTAAAAGCTAATCATATTCAAGCATGTTATTTAGGAAAAACAGGAGGAAATAGTTCTTCATCCCCAAATATAAGAAAAATAATAAGCTTTTTTAATGTAGCTCCCGTTGAGATTGGATCATTATCTTCACAATATCAAGCAGAAGGTTTACAATATGCTTCGGTTGATTTTGTATATGACTATTATACCGTATCAGATCCAACTAATGGTAGCATGATAAACAAATAGACTTTTAAAAAGTTCCTTTTAAATAAAACAATGGATTATTTTTTATATTCAGTAGATCTTCCTTTTTCTCAAAAAAAAATATTTTATAGAGAAATTAATTCGAGAGAACAATTTTTATTGGCTAAATTTGCTTCCTTACACCCATACGGAAAAGAAAATGATATTGATTTTTTTATTGCATTAAATAAAATAATTTTAAACTGTGTAGAAAATAAAAAAGATTTATTAGAGCTTAACATTGTTGAATATATATTATTTCTTTTAAAAATAAGAATATTAAGTTTTGATAATTTTTTGGAATTAGAATTAAATCCAAATTCAGAAAAAGAAATGAAAGAAAAAATCTCTATAGATTTGAATACTTTTATGAAAAAGTTTTATGAAGCATCTTCCAAATTGATGGAAAATAATATTATAGAATATAATGGAATTTATGTGAATTTATCTTGGCCCGATACTAAAATTGCTATTTCTTTTTTAGAAAATGAAAATATTGATATTTCAACAACTTTTGTTGAATATATAAAATATTTAAAAACAAAAGAAAAAACAATAGTATTAAATAATTTTACCAAAGAAGAAAAAAATAAAATTTATGAAAATTTGCCTTCAAAACTACAAGTTTTAATTTTTGATAAAATAGTAAAAAGTATAGAAAATTTATTTACAGAAAATCTTTTTAGTATTAAATCTTTAAATTGGCTAAATTTTAATTTTTATAACAATATTTATTTATATTTTATAAAACTTCTTTTTTCAAGTGATATAAAAGGACTTTATCAGCAGTATTATGTTTTTGCTTCAAAAAATATAAATTTATTTTTTATAGATAATATGACTACTGCTGATAGAAAAGTTTTTATGTCTCTTATAGAGAAAGAGCTTGATAATAAAGAAGATCTTATGAATAATCTTAATAGTACTTCAGAAGGAATGACTCCTTTAGAGTCTCTCGTAGATGAATTTGGAGGATAGTTGGGTAATTATCTGTATGTCTGATAAAATTTTAAATTTCACCGAAGCTCTTTTGGAACTTGAAAATGTTTCAAAAGAAAAATTTACATTAAATGTTTGGATTCCTTCGCAAAAAAAAGAATTTAAAATAAAAGAAATTAATATCAAGCAACAAAAAAGTTTGTTGGAATCTTTTTTAGGATCATTAAATTATAAAAGTACATTTTCAAAAGTTTTTTTTGAAATAATAAAAGAAAATTGGTTAGAAGATTCAGAAATATTAAATGAATTAACAATCGTTGATAAGGCTATGCTTGCTTTTTATAATAGATATAATCTATCGAATGAATTTGAGATAAATTTAGAAGACGGTAAATTAAATGTAAATCTATTAGATATAGTAAACAAATTAAAAGAATATAATCATCCAAAAAGTAAAAAAATTTCTCATACAAATAATGGAATTACTGTTGAAGTAGAAACTTGTGTACCAATTTTTAAACAACAAGCAGAAATAGAAGATTATATTTTTAATAATATCCAAACAGACGATGAAGAAAATCTTATTAAAGAAATAACATCAAATTCTTTTGTTTGCGATTTTGCTAGTTATATTAAAGAAATAAAAATTGATCATGATAGTTTTGGTTATAATTCTTTAACAATTCAAGAAAAAATACGTTTAGTAGAAAATCTTCCAGCCGCTTTAGTAAAACAAGTTTTTGATGAAATTTTTGTAATAAAATCTTCTATAGAAGATATTTGTACAGTTAAGGATGGTAATTTATCTAAATTTATAGAAATAAACGGGGCATTGTTTATGTAAACAAAACTACCTTTAAATCAGTTATAAATATTAAGTATTTATATGGCTGATGACCAGTATAATCAAAAAGTAGAAAAACTTTCTCAAGCAAAAGGAGAACAAGATAAGACTTTTATTGATTATGCCAAACTTGCAGGATTTAAATTTATGCAGGGAGGAGAATTGATAGGATCGGCAATAGGAGAACCAAATAATCCTATTAATAATTATTTAGGAGCAGGGATTGAAGGAGGACTTTTGTTTCCTAAAGTAAGAAAAGCATTGTTAGCTCCTAGTACTTCTATTTTATATAGCGGAGGAACAGCAGTTGCTGGTATTGGTACTGGAATATATGATAGGCTATATAATAAAAACACTTCTTCTAGTGTTGATAATTTTGATATTACTACGGGTGCTGGAATAAAAAGATCAGATGTAGCAAAAGATACCGCAATAATTCTTCAAGGTTTAAAAAATTATAGGGATGCGGTTTCTGGGACTGGTGTTTTTAAAACTACAGAAGGGGCTGAAATTCCTAGTTCGGTTAGTTCTGTTGGCGAAACTTCTTCAAAAACAATTGCTGCTCTTAGGAGCAAAATATTTGAGGCTATGAAATCTCCCATTTCAAGTTCTCCGCTTTTATATGGTAAAACCCCCCAAGAAGAATTAGCCGATTTATTAACAGATTTGGAGAAAAAAACTAGTATCAGTGCTCCTGCTCCTAAAGTTGAAGCTCCAAAAAAATCTATTATTACTAAAGCTAAAGAGGCTGTAAAGAAAAAGATTACTGCCGGTCCTAAAAAATATGGAACAGTTCCTAAAGAAAGATTAATTGAAAGAGGCAAAGAATTGGAAAAAAAATTAATTGAGCCTAAAATAAAAAAAGAAATAATTAATAAACCAAAACCAAAATTACCCCCAAAACCAAAATTACCTTTTAAATCATATAGTAAGGCTTTATCTGAAATTGAACAAGCAAAGCTTAAACCTAAAGGTTCTATAAAAATATTACCTTCTTTTCCCGAAATCCCATCTTCTCAATTTTTTCCGGAATTAGAACAAAATGCAAAAAACGCAAAAACTTGGGCTGATTTAGCTAAACAAAAACAAGAAGGAGAAATAGCATCTAAACTTTCTGAAGTTCTTTCAAAGACTAGTAAATTTACTTTTTTAGCAAGAGGTTTAGCAGAAAAAATACCCATTATAAGTGCTGGTTTAGATACTGCCGAAGCTACTAGATATCTAATTCAAGGAGATATAGTAAGCAGTGCAATAAAAATATTTGAAGCCGCAGACCAAGCTACTTGGTTTATACCCGGAGCAGGAGTAGCTGCGGGATATGCTACGATTCCTTTGAATTATTATTTGGACAGGATGGTTGCTAAACAAAGAGAAAAATTTTTAAAGAAAAGAGAAGAACAAACAAAAAATCTAGCGTCCTCGGAGTTTGCTGCAAAACCTAGTCCAGTTCCTACTCCAACTCCAAAACTTAAATCAAAATCTAGATATGATAATATTGTTTTCCCAGAAGGTAATACATCAGAACCTCCAACAGATAAAGGATTACTAGATAATAAAGTAGTAACTTTTACTTTAAAACCTATTACTCCAACACCAACCCCAACACCAAAACCGACACCATTAGAAATACCTCCTATAAGTATTCCTAGTATAAATGTTCCGCCCGAAGAAATTCCGGTTCCTTCCGTAATCACCCAAACTAATGCATTAGAAACCCAAAAAATAACACCTAAAACTGAAACCACAGCAATGACTCCTTCATCTACTACGGTAAATGGAGGATCTACCACAAATGCTACTATAATTAATAATAATAATATGTCTAAATCAATCCCACAAATAAGAGAAGATCATAGAAGACATACTAATAATTTAGGTGCATACGGAATATACTAATATATGAACCCAACATCAATAAATAATCCTCTTTATACTGCAACTCCTAGTAGCGGAGATAATGCAGGATCTGTTGATATAAAAGTAACAAATAATAGTGGTTTAATTGATATTGTTAATAACTATGCTTGGAAAAATAAAATAGGAGGAAATACTGATGAAGTTCCTTATTTATATGCAAGAGAATTTACTTTACAATGGGGACAAGTTCTTAGAAATTTTGCAAGTTTATGGGATTCTGCCAAGAATTATTTAAATGCTTCAGACCAAAAAGGATCAACTGGCGGATTTAAAGATACGGATTTTAAAAACGATCCTTATGGGCAATTATATTCAGTAACATCTACAGGATTTAGTTATATTTTTCCTTATATAATCAAACCAAATTCTTCTTTAATGGGTAAAACTACAAATGATTGGAAAACAATTAATACTCAAAATCTAGTTAAGCAAGCCATAGGAGGTACTGTTGGACTTGGAAGTAAAACGTTGGGAGATTTGGTAGCCTCTGCACCAGTATCTTTTCAACATGGTATAGGAATAGGTGTTGAAGACATAGTATATTTTGAAAATACTGGAAGAAGAGCAATAAAAATATCTTTTCCTTTGTATAACACTATTGATGTACAATCTGCTAAAAATAACTATTATTTTGTATCTCTTTTTAAGTTACAAAACTTAAAAACTAGAAATACAATAACAACCTTTACACCACCAAAAGTATATCAAATTGAAATGCCCGGTGTAGGAGGTTTTTATATGCCATTAGCATATGTTAAGGAGTTTGATGTAGAATCTATAGGAACTACCAGACTTATGTGGGATGGTTCTTATCAAGAATTTGGTAATTCGGCTAATGGTATTAATCATAAAGCTGGTGTTCTGTTACCAGAAGCTTATAAAGTAAATATTACTTTTGAAGAAGTCGTTCCAGAATCCGCAAACATTTATATGGGTGCTATTGGAGGAGACAAAATTCAAATTGCAACAGGACTATGAAACAAGATAATTTTAAAGATTTGCCAAAAATATCTGGATACAGATACGAAAACTTTTTCAACATTTATACAGATAATGATGGATTTAAGTTTTATAATCTATTATGTTCTATAAACTTGTTTCCTGCTAATAATTCTTCGGCAGAAGATACATATGTTGTAAAATTTAACGATACTTGGGCTTCTATTTCTTATAATCAATATAATACAATGGATTTATGGTGGTTAGTTTGTGCTTATAATCAGATTAAAAATCCGGTACAAAAACCTCAAAGCGGAACTGTTTTAAAGCTTTTAAAGTCTTCTTTTGTTTCTACGGTTATATCCTCATTGCAAAATCAACTTTCTAGATAATATATACTTTTGGGCGTTTTTTATAAATATTAGATAGTAATGGCTAGAAAACCCAAAGATGAAACGATAGAAGAGTATGATAATGAAGATATCTTGGTAGATGGAAAATTCTATCAAGGAAATGAAAATATTCTTCGTAAAGATGCTACTTTTAAGTGGACAGAAGAGATGTTGGCAGAAGTTAAACTCTGTGCCAAAAGCGTTTTGCATTTTGCTGAAAAGCACTTTTTTATCATAACAGAAGATGGTAAGCAAAGAATTGAATTGTACAAATACCAGAAAAAGCTTTTAAAGGCTTTTAAATCGAATAGATTCAATGTGGTACTTTCCAGCCGTCAGAGCGGAAAAACGACTACAATCACCATTTACGCTCTTTGGTTGGTGTGTTTTCAATCGGATAAGAGAGTTACTATCGTAGCTAATAAAGAGTCCACAGCAAAAGAAATTTTTGCCAGAATTAAAATGGCATATGAACAGCTTCCTGTTTTCTTAAAACCACACATTAAGTCTTGGAGAAAAGATGGTCTTAACCTTGGTAATGACTCATCTATAACAATCAGTACAACATCATCGAGCGGTCCTCGTGGTACTACAAGTAATCTTTTGATCATCGACGAGATGGCTCACTGTCCAGATGATCTTATGAAGGAACTTTGGAAGTCTGCACTGCCTATTATTTCTTCGATGAAGAAATCTCAAGTTGTAGTTATTAGCACTCCAAATGGAGTTGGTAATAAGTTTCATGAATTATATCTAGAGAGTAAGAAAGAAAATAGCGAATGGAATTTAGAAGTTGTTAATTGGTGGGATGTTCCGGGTAGAGATGAAGAATGGAAAGAAAAAGAAATAAGAAGAATGGGATCAAGGGAAGACTTTGATCAAGAATATGCTTGCGTTTTCCATGAACCCGGAAAAACTGTTGTTGATAGTGAATATTTAAAAGAATTGCTTTTAAATTGTATTGATCCAATATTAGTCAACGATGACGGTGCATATAGAATATATAAACTACCTAGACCAGAATCTTTTTATGTAATAGGAGTTGACGTTGGAGAAGGCATTGGAAGAAGTAATACAGTTGCTCAAATTCTTGATGTATCTAATCTTCAAAATATTGAACAAGTTGCTGTCTATGCAACAAACTCGATGAGTCCTTATCATTTTGGAACAAAACTACTAAGCATATTAAACGATTGGGGAAGACCTCCTATTCTTATTGAAAACAACAATAATGGTATGGAAGTTTTAAATGTTCTGTCTCGCACTCATAGTTATGAAAATATAGTAACTTATAATTTTGAGGGAATGAGCAAACATTATAATAATGAAAATAGATTAGGTATTCATAACCATACAAATACAAAATATAAGGGAATTACTAATTTTAGATATTGGGCAGATAGTTTAAAGGCGGTTAAGTTTTATGATAAAGATACCGTTTTGGAAATTGGAAATTTTATCCGTCTACCTAATTTTACTTTTACAAAAAAGAATGAAAAAGAATTAGATGATAGAGTATTCGGTTTAATTTGGGCTCTTTTTATTTTAGATCCTAGTTTAGTAGGTAGATATTTTCTTATAAATGAATTAGATGAACAGGGGAGACCAATGAAAATAAATCCCTTTTCCGATAATACAGATTTAATTAAAGCTAGTCCTCTTCTTATAGGCGGTGGAGCATCGACCATAGCCAAAAGAACCGCTGGTGTAGTTCCATACACGCACATAGGCGGAGACAATTTTATGCAAGGGTTTGATATATACTCCGAAGACAGAGAGAATCTTAGACTTTGGTTAAATTCTATGGAACCAGATAGAATGAAACCGCCGATTGAACACGATGATACGGGTAAGTCTTCTATGGACACATTTTATAATCCAACCATTTTATTCTAAAATATGAGCACAATGAACCAAGCAGTACTAAACAGAGCAAGAAAAGACAAATTTCTATTTGTTTTAGACATTCCTAATGCTTTAAAGAATATTGAAGATCCTGTGTTACAATCAAGTTATACAGCAGACCCTATTGAATTTACTATAGTTGGATCTCCTGTTCCTAAGATATCAGTTCCTTCTAAAGAAGTTCCTTTCGGAGGACAAACTTACCATGTTTCTAGTTTAACTCGTCCTACATATGGCCCTTTCAGTGTTAAATTTTTATTAGATAATGGTTATCAAAACTATTGGATACTTTGGAATTGGTTAAATTTATTTAATGATAATACTACAAGTACTTCTCAACTAACACAAGTTAATAATGGATATGTATCCAATCCAATGTCAGATTTTACATCAAATTTTACCATATATACTTTAGACGAATTTAATAATAAGCTAATGTCCTTTACATATACGCAAGCTTTTATAACAGGACTTAGTGAATTTGATTTTTCATATCAAGAACCGGGTGAAATTTCTTGCAGTGCTTCATTTGCATTCAATCAATTGCAAGTTCAATTGATGAAGAATGTTAATATTCCTTCCTGTTAAAAATGAATGATACATATTTAAATAATAACGAATATACTACTTTAACATTTGGACAACAAAAATATACAGTAGAAGTTTGGATTTATAATCAAATGGAAGGGTTTGATCCCGTTTTAGTGCCTACTTATGCAATAAATGAACTTGTTATTGAAGAAACATTAAAAAATTGGTCTGTAAGCGGTAGTATAACTATTAAAAATGATGTTGAATTTTTGGAAAAAGGTTCTTTAAAGTTTGTTTATAATCAAACAAATTTGGATCAAAAGAAAGCTAATTTTTTATTTAGAAGTGATGCAAGAAATAAAATAGCAATAAGAATAAAACCTATAGTAGATAATGATTCTGATTATCCAGATGAATATTGGCAAATGTCTTTTGATTGTTTAATATATGATTTTGATGATTTAAATACTGGTGAAAATACATCAAAACTTAAAAAGTTAAAGTTTGTAGATGAAAGATATCAGATTTTTTTAGAAAAAAATATAGAATGGTCAACTTCTCTTTATAATCAAGGTATGTCTGCGGGATCTGATAATAACAATCCTCCAGATCCCACAAATACAACAACAGGAACATATGGAGGAGCAGGATCATCAGATATAAGCAGAACTATGGCATCTTCTGAAGCCATAAAATCTATAATATCTACAGCTTCAACATTAGATTCTACTCCAGATGGAACGCCCATAAAAGTGGGTAGCTCTGAAGGACCAAAAGGAATAGCATCTCCAACAAATTCTATTAATAATTTTAGTGATATGTGGGATAAAGGATCTAGCGATAGTTATATTCAATATACATCCCCCGCTTTTTATAATGTTTTGGATGATATAGATTATGTTTTTGGATCATTAAAAGCTTCTGATGGAAGTCCTTTAATTTTAACTTTTGATAGATATGATAATCCTAAAGGTAAACAATTTTCTCTAGTTCCTTTAAGTTATTTTTTTGATAATGCTGAAAAAAATCAAGTAGAAAGATTGATATTAATAGATCCTACAAATCCAAAAAATAGTGCTCCTTATAATAATCGTGCTCCTTATGAGCCAAATAATAATTCTAATATTCATAATTTTGAATCTCCTATGGCATCTAAAATAGCATCTTATGAATTAATTCCTATGGAATCTTCTGATGCTTATTCTTTAAATAATACACCAATCCATTCTTATGATTTTTCAAAAGGAGAATTTACAATAGAATATAGCGGAAATACTGCTAAAGATTTTTATAACGATATGCAAAATTATACAAATGGATTGTATGGTTATAATAATAGTAAGCAATTATTGCTTAATATAAATCAATCAAAACAAAGAGGTTTAATGGTGAATAATAATTTTATATCTCGTAGTTTTTTTCCTAAAAAAATGTCTGGTGTAAAAATGATGAAAGATTTTCTTTTCTTAAATCAAGCAATTTCTTTTAATGCTGTTGGTCTTACTATAAGGGCTCCCGGAAAAGTTATTTTTATAGACAGAGATACTTCTACTATGGAAAAAAATCCTTTTGATGATAAAGTTTTAGGTCAATGGTTAATTATAAAAAATATTCATGTATTTTCTCAAGGAGAATATACAAATAATATTTTTGCTACTAAAGTAGATGCTTATAATTATTGGTGGGATGTTTTAGATTCAGAATCAAATTCAAACTCTTCAAATAATTATTAATATGGACAAAAACGCACTAAAACAAAGTTTACAGAATGCAAGAATAGCAAAATTACAAGCATCGAACAAACCAGCAATGCCTTCAGTTGGTGCTATGGCAAGATCAGTTGCTGAAAG
>Ga0164297_10005115_pt1 | contig 11378 bp, 8 predicted proteins | sample GEODES058metaG_FD_113539 | JGI IMG/M metagenome (GOLD analysis project Ga0164297, IMG submission 113539) | Dystrophic lake water microbial communities from Trout Bog Lake, Wisconsin, USA - GEODES058 metaG | ecosystem: Environmental > Aquatic > Freshwater > Lake | place: USA: Trout Bog Lake...
CGAGAGCGGATGGTCGATTTATGGACCAATCACTTCAATATCTACGGGCACAAGGGGTTGGCTGCCAATCGCAAGGCGGTCGAGGAGACTCAAGTCATCCGCAAACATGCTCTCGGTTCGTTTCCTGAAATGCTCAAGGCGTCGGCCCATAGCCCCGCGATGCTGATCTTTTTGGATAACCAGAGCAACGTCGCGGGTCATGCCAATGAGAACTATGCCCGTGAGATCATGGAACTCCACTCGCTGGGCGTGAAAGGCGGATACACGCAGAAGGATGTGCAAGAGGTCGCTCGGTGCTTCACGGGTTGGGCGGTCGAGCGCGGATTCATGCGCCATCGCTGGGCTTTTCACTTCGATCCAACACTTCACGACAATGGGACCAAGCATGTGTTGGGACACGTGATTCCGGCGGGCGGTGGGGAGACGGATGCAGACCGAGTGATCGAGATTCTGGCTCATCATCCGTCCACAGCTACTCATATCGCAACCAAACTCTGTCGCTATTTCCTAGGGACGGCAGGCGACGCATGGATCCCCCAAATTGCCGGTGTTTATCGCGAAACCAAAGGGGACATCAAGGCGATGCTTCGCCCGATCCTTCAATCGGATGATCTGCTGTCTGGACCACCAATCCTTAAGCGTCCCTTTGACTATGCGGTCTCAGCCCTGCGAGCGCTGGATGCAGACACAGATGGTGGGACCGATTTGCAGAACCACTTGGCATCGATGGGTGAGCCACTCTACCAATGGCCTATGCCTGATGGATACCCAACCCAGACCAGTTCTTGGACGGGAACTATGCTGCCGAGATGGAATTTCGCCCACGCATTAGCGACCAACCAGATTCGAGGAACCAGCGTCGATTGGAAGGCGCTCAACCCCGAACTGTCTGCTCACCGGCAGTTCGAGCTGATCCATAACCGGCACCCAGATGCCGCAGATCGAGTGCTGATGACGAAGATTGAGCACGAGATAAAGCTCGGTAACGACGGCCATATCAGTGCGGGTTTCCTTTGCATGGCATCACCGGCATTCCAGTGGAGATAAAGAATTGAAATGAGAGAATCTTGGTGGAGCTGTTCAGAGAATCGAGAGTGGGAAGCTCAAGTTAGTCGGAGGGGAATGCTACGTGCGGCTGGATTTGGCTTGGCCGCCTGGACTGGGCTTGGATCCTCCTTGGCTGGAATCATAGTCAAGCCGAGGCGAGATCGAAAGCACGATGTATTGGTCCACATCTTTTTGAGAGGTGGTGCCGATGGGCTCAATATCGTGGTGCCCTATCGAGAAGATGCCTACTACCGCAATCGACCCAACCTATCAATCCCTCGTCCCAATGATAAGTCGGTTAGTGCTAACTCTCGATGCTTGGACTTAAATGGATCGTTTGGTCTTCATCCGTCCTTGGCGCCGCTACTTCCGTTCTATCGAGACGGGAAAATGGCAGTTTTGCATGCCTGTGGGTCCCAAGATCAGACACGCTCTCACTTTGAAGCAATGGCAGCGGTCGAGCGCGGACTTGGAGCCGAGGGTCCCGGGCCAGCGAGCGGCTGGATGGCTCGGCACTTGCAAGGAACCGAAACAAATGAGGATTCACCGCTGAGAGCGGTGGCCTTTGGCGGTGTGTTACCCGACCTACTCCGAGGGGCTGCCAACACTGTGGCGCTGGAGTCGTTGGAAGAGTTCAAGTTGAATGCTCCAACAGAGAAGAGACGGCACTTTGAGGCGGCCCTCCGAGATCTCTATCGCGAGCATCAAGACGAAGTTGGCCATGCCGGACAAGAAACTTTGGCAGTGCTGGAAAGTCTGAGGAAAATCGATCCAACTGCCTATAAGCCTACTGCAGGTGCGAATTACCCCAAGTCAGAAATGGGAAATGGTCTAAAGCAAACCGCATGTTTGATCAAGGCGGATCTTGGATTGGAGATCGCCTCGCTTGATCGGACTGGTTGGGATACACACTTTGCCCAAGGAAGTACGGTGGGAATCCTTCCACTCGGATTGGATGACCTCGGACAGGCTTTGGCTGCATTTATGCTCGACCTTGGCAAAGAGACAGATCGGGTTACCGTGGTGGTAATGACAGAATTCGGCCGCCGAGTCGCCGAAAATCGTAGCCTTGGGACGGATCATGGCCGTGCCAGCTTCATGTTCCTCCTTGGCGGTGGAGTGCTAGGTGGACAGGTTTACTCCAAGTGGCCCGGCCTGGAAGATCATCAATTGGATGAAACGGGCGATCTTCGGGTGACCACGGATTATCGCGATGTTCTGGGCGAGGTCGTCAGAAATCGGATGGGGAACGATGCCGTTGCAGAAGTCTTTCCGGATTACACTCCCAAACCCTTGGGAATCCTAAGGACTCAAATGTAAAAGGTTGTTCAGTAGGTCTGGACATTGGGACGGCCATGCGGTAAACCTTGCGCATGTACATCGGCCTCAGCCCCGGCGCAATCGGCGTCCGTGTAGAGAATGTTCACCAGAGAATCGCAGCGGCGCGAAACCATGGTTTCGTGGGTGTTGAGATCGATCCGAATGAAATTGCGACCCTTATTGAAATTGGGGGAGCAGAGTCCGTCACCTCGTTTTTTGACGAAGCGGATGTAATCGCTTGTGGTTGGGGTTTGCCCACCGATTGGCGATCTACAGAAGAGAACTGGAAGCGCGATCTGGAGGCTTTGCCCCGGCTTGCCAAAGCAGCTGCTGAAATAGGTTGCTATCGAGTGGCAACCTGGGTCATGCCGGCGTCCAACGATCTGGAGTTTGAAGCGAATTTCAAGCATCACGTCGAGCGGTTCAAACCGATAGCCGAGATCGTGGGTGAGTATGGTCACCGGCTTGGCTTGGAGTTCGTCGGCCCAAAAACGCTGCGCGATAAGTTCACTTATCCGTTCGTCTACGATCTTCCAGGCATGATGAGTTTGGCTAACGCGATTGGCTCCAATGTGGGATTGCTGCTCGATAGTTGGCACCTCTACACGTCGGGAGGTTCAGTGGATCAGATTGCATCCCTCAAGGAGACGGATGTCGTTTACGTCCATGTCAATGATGGTCCTTTGGGTGTCCCTGTTGATGAGCAGTTGGACGGAGTTCGAGGTCTTCCTGGCGAAACGGGACTGCTGGATATGAAGGGCTTTCTTGGCGGTCTGAAAGCGATCGGCTATTCCGGTCCGGTGGTAGCGGAGCCGTTCAAGAAGGAACTCGGCGACCTTCCAACCGATGCAGATCGTCTGGATACCGTCGCAGCGAGTATGCGCAAGATCTTCTCGTTTGTGGATTGACGTTTCCAATCTTCTCCCAGACCTGCAAGTCCTACCAACCACCAAGCTTGAAGTCACATTTGGCTTGCGTTCCCCTCTTTGCCAAGCTCGCAGAGTTGGTGGAGAGGGGCTAGGGGTTTTTCAGCCATAGCTTCAGCGAAGGCTGATGAGGATCCGGATTCAGAGATTTTTGGCAGTTCTGATTTCCGGAGTTGTCCTCATGCCTGGTCTAAAAGTAATACCAACCACCAAGCTCGAAGCCAAATTTGGCTTGCGTTCCCCTCTCTGCCAATCTCGCAGAGTTGGTGGAGAGGGGCTAGGGGTGAGGATCCGAATTCAGTGGTTTTCGAGCAGTTCTGATTTCCGGAATTGTCCTCATCCCTGGTCTAAAAGCAATACCAACCACCAAGCTCGAAGCCAAATTTGGCAGGCGTTCCCCTCTTTGCCAATCTCGCAGAGTTGGTGGAGAGGGGGCATGGGTTTTTCAGCCATAGCTTCAGCGAAGGCTGATGAGGATCCGAATTCTGGGATTTTTAGCCTGTTATGGTTTCCGGAATTGTCCTCATCCCTGGTCTAAAAGCAATACGCACCACCAAGTTTGAATTCACATTTGCCAGGCGTTCCCCTCTTTGCCAATCTCGCAGAGTTGGTGGAGAGGGGCTAGGGGTGAGGATCCGAATTCTGGGATTTTTAGCAGTTATGGTTTCCGGAATTGTCCTCATCCCTGTCCCTTTTCCTTATTCCGCAGGCTCCCGGGTACATTCGATTGGTGAGTGACTTCGTAACGGTATGGAAGCTGTCCCGACAGCGAATGGAAGAAGTAATTTCGGATTTGAACCACGCCCAACTGAATTGGCGGATGCACAGTGATGCATTGACGATTGCACAAATGGTGGTCCATGTGGCTGGAGTCGAGGTTTCCTTCACTTCTCAGCTCCTCGGAATTGAACTGGATGCCGATGGACAAAAGTTCAAAAGCGCCGCAACCGATGGCGTGGTCAATGACAAGCCGTTTCCTTACTCAGATGAAGAGTTGACTCCAGAAAAGGTCCAAGAACTTCTTGCATTCGCCAAGCAGTTGGTACAGCCGATGATTTCCAATCCAACCGAGGAAGTCCTTAAGAAGGAGTTGGTCAGCGCTTTGGGGCCGATCATCACTGGAGAAGGGGCACTGGCCCGACTGGCGTTCCACCCAGCGTATCACCAGGGGCAGGCATATCTGATACGCACTACCCCCGGATTTCCGGTCTAGTTCAACAGGCCGAACCGATTAGTAAATCGAGCTCGGGAAGTAAAAATCTTTGGCGTTGTCAGGAGTGACCTGATCCAGATCCATGACCAGGTGCTTGGGGAAGAACTTCTTGTTCTTCTCCTTGTCACCGCGGAGAATATCGGCCGTGATCTGAATGCCATAGCCGATGATGGAGGGTGGATAGGTGATGTCCCCTGGATAGAGTGGATCTTTATCCATCACCCGCTTAACGACGTCCTTCATACCGCCGCCACCCAGAATCCAGATGTTCTTGTTTCGGCCGGCAGCCTTCAAGGCTGATTCAACCCCAAGTGCCATGTCGTCATCAGCTGCCCAGACCGCATCGAGATGAGGATTGGAGACCAGCATGTTCTGCATCACTTTCTCCGCTTTCTCTCGATTCCACTGACCGCTATCTTCAGCAACGATCTGAATTCCTGGGCTTGCTTTAAAGACGGCCTTGGCCGCATTCACACGATCGGTATTGACGGTACAAGGCACGCCTTCCAAGATCGCAATCTTTCCCTTACCACCAAGCTTTTCCACCATGAATTGGGCTGACTTTCGGCCAAAAGCGATGTTGTCACCCTCAACGAAGACGTCGGCAACCGGTTTCGAGAATCCGGCACTGACATCCACGATCAAAATGCCTGCGTTGTGCAGCTTTTCAGCGATGGGAGTGATTGGAGCGCTTTCCGTCGGAACGATAATCAGCGCATCCATCCCTTGAGTCTTCATATTCTCAAGCTGATTGATCTGCTCATCAGGGTTCTTGGCGTCCTGAATCGTCCAATCAATTTCAGGATGTTGCTTGACCGCTTCGTGAGCCCAGTAACTTAGGCCCGCTGTCCAACCGTGATCGGCGGCTGGCATCGTAATACCGACCTTCAGTCGCTTGCCGCTCGTTGGTTGAGCTGCGGAAGCAGCGTTTCCACCGGCTTCGGAGCCACTTTGACATCCTGCAAGGGCCAATCCAAGCACCCCAATTGCGCACCACCATCGTGCTTTCATCATATTCATCCCCAATCGTCATCCTGAATTGCATTCAGGAACCTAACGCATTCTATTCGATTAAGTCTCGAATTACGATTCTGAAACCCAATCGATTTCCTATCACAGTCCCCAAACCTGGAAGCCCGATTGTTCGTATAATGACCTTGCATTTGTACCAGCGAGCCATCTATGGTTTCAGTCCAGAATCTCACGAAGCAATTCGGCTACCAAGTGGCCGTAAACAAACTTTCATTCGACGTTCCAGAAGGTCAGATATTGGGGTTCCTTGGACCTAACGGTGCTGGAAAAACAACTACGCTCAAGATGTTGACCGGCATGATCATGCCAACGAGCGGAACCGCCAAGATCTGCGGCTACGACCTCATTCAACAATCGATGGATGTCAAGAGGTCCATTGGTTTTGTGCCCGACTCCGGAGCCGTATTTGAATCACTCACCGGATTGGAGCATTTGGAAATGGTCGCTTCACTCTACGGAATTCCCCTCACAACCGCGCTTCCTCGAATCGAGCAGTTTCTATCGTTCTTCGATCTCAGCATGGATGTCCTCAAGAACAAGATGCTCGGTGCCTACTCGAAAGGGATGCGCCGAAAGGTCGTCATCACGGCAGCTCTGCTCCATAACCCTCCGGTGGTCATGTTTGACGAACCGTTGGAAGGTCTGGATGCCAACGCATCGGTCGGTTTCAAAGCCTTGATTCAGTCCTTGGCCAAAGAGGGCAAAGTCATCATCTACAGCTCGCACATTTTGGATGTCGTTGAGAAGGTTTGTGATCGGGTCATCATCATCGACAAGGGGAACCTTTTGGTGGATGGAACACCCGAACAGCTGATCGCCTTTAACAACTCCGGTTCCTTGGAAAAATTGTTTACAGACCTTACCGGCGGTAGCGGGCTGGAACAGCGCGCCGAAACTTTTGCCAAGACATTTCTGCCATGAAAGCCGTCGCTAAAGAGCCTAAGTCCTTGTCTCCTGAGCAAGCACTGCGCAAACTGTTTCTTACCGTCTTCCTAAGGGGGCAATCAGGGCGCGGCTTAACGAAAGAGACCACCCCAAAAAACATCTTCACCAAGATGTGGACGATGCTCGGTGTTTACACGGTGATGGGTGTGATGAGCCTCTTTGCCATCACCCAGCCGGTTTTGGTTCTCTCTACCTACCAACACGGATTGACCTTCTTTATGTTGGGAACCCTCATCGCCAGTACGGCCGGTGAAATGCTTTTTAACAAAGAAGAGTCTGAGATCCTGATGCATCGGCCAGTGACACCCGAAATGCTCCTGAGAGCGAAAGGGTTTGTCTTGATCCAAGTGACCCTGGTATTCGCGCTTGCCCTAAACCTCGCCGGCATGGTTGCTGAAGCAGTGTTTGGGGATGGTGGAGTGCTCTATCCGGTGATTCACCTGATATCGATGTCGCTGGAGGCGCTTTTCTGCACTGGCCTGATCGTTCTTACCTACCAACTTTGCCTTAAGTGGTTTGGTCGAGAGAAGTTGGACTCGATCATGACCAGCTTTCAGGTCCTGATCACCGTTGGATTCATGCTCGGAAGCCAGTTGATGCCAAGGGCGATGATCAATCGCGGAACAGGCCTCAACGTTGTCTTTGACGCTTGGTATTTCAAGATCCTTCCCCCAATGTGGTTTGCCAGCATCGATGATGCGGTGGTGGGCACTCACTCAACCGACTCAATCATCTTTTCCGGGGTTGGGATAGCCGTGACGGGCCTGATCGGATATCTCGCGTTCATGAAATTGGGCAAGGTCTATGAACAGGGCCTTCAGACGCTTGGGGAATCTACAGAAGCCAAGCCAAGACAGATTCGCCAATTCCGGCTATTGGAGAAGATTAGCCGGTCGTTCCCGGTCAACATCTTCCTGAAGGACCCGATTGCCCGATCTTCCTTTCAATTGGTCGGTTCATACATGGCCAGAGACCGAGATACCAAGCTCCGCCTGTACCCGAGTATCGCGTCGATGATGATCATGCCCGTCGTGATGCTCATCAACCATCAGACATCGAGTTCCTCTTACCACTACACTCGCGTTCCGGGAGGTGTTGACCATGTTGCTCAGACCAACAGTGTCATCACGAGCATTTTTGTCGGAATGGCAGGAAGCTATCTATGCATCGTTCCCCTAATGGCTTTGAACCTGATCAAGTACTCCCAACAATGGCGAGCAGCTGAGCTATTCTTGGCAGCACCCATTCCAGGGCCGGGACCCTTGGTCAAAGGTGCGAGGGTTGCGGTCGTGACTCTCATCACAATTCCCATGGTGACCCTTGTCACCGTCGGAATCTGGGCTCTGGCGGGACTCGATGCGGTACCTATGATCTTGATCGGAGTGATCGCTCTGCCAGCCTACACATATTTGCCGACTCTTTCAGGCAATGCCGTGCCTCTCTCCAACCCGATCGAAGAAGGGAAGAGGGCTCAAAATGGTCCCATCATGATGTTGGGTATGTTCGGCTCGTTTGGACTTGCTGGCTTGGCAGCCGTGGCTAAGAACTATGATCTGTTTATCCCCTTTTTGCTTGTTGAGACTCTGATCTCTCTTGGAATCTGTCTCCTGGTTCGAGCTCAGGAAAAGAAGATGGACTGGCGGAGATACGATTGACCGGAGATCAATCAACCAACTATTTTTACGGGGTCTTTTCGTCCCATTCAGTGGGTCGTTTATTTAAACGGTTAAGGAAGCTGGCTTAAGTTCAAAAGAACGACGATTTTCAGTGGTATCAGCCGTCTTGTAAGACAAGTGCCAGCCTACCTGATCGAACCCGGTTATTTTACCGGTAAAACGGGACTATACCAGGCCTACTGCTTCTCAGCAGTGGGAAATCTGTGCTATAAGATGCTGTCGCTAACTGGAACGTGCAACTACCTAAGGATGGGTAGTCATCGAAGGGCGGGATTGCCTGAGATACGTTCCGAACGCAAGGATTGCACAAATGGTACAACAAGCGCATTTCGACCAGGCTCATTATGCCTGCTGTCCACGCTGTGGAGGAAAAGAGATTTCCTCTATGGCTGAACTGGGAGACCTCATTTCGACGCCTTCCTACCAGTTCTCGTCCGATCTGGCCGAATGGCTGGCTGCTCCTCAGAGCCCAGACCGTCCGACCTCGAATCGGCGACGAGTCGGTCGACGCAATGCGATCGCTTTCAGCATCGTCTGGGTGATTGTGTTTAGCGTTGCTTGCTATGCCTTAACCGGGGCATTGCCATCGCTCCCCTTTGGAACCCTCGTCGTAGCTTCTGCCTGCGTCGTGGGAATCCGAACTTGGAGAAATGAGTCGAGATTGGCCGCTGAAGAAGACCATTTGATGCTAGAAACGCATATCGAGAGGTATCGCTCCTACCTGCACCGGCGACGAGTTTGGTCACGACTTCGTTACTGCTTCCGCTGTGCGATGGTTGTTGACCCTCAGACCCTTCAGGCAACCTCGATTTATGACGTTCACGAACTTGCGACTAGACGAGTGACAGGGGTGAGCCTCAAATAAGGGGAGTAACTGCGGTCCTATTATTCGGATCGCTGATGACGACTGGGCTGGCAAGCGATATCCAGATCCATCCGTTCCTCAGCGACAGACCCACACACTCCAATAGTGACCGGTGGCGGTATTTCTTTGAACTCCCCAAGGGTGTTGCAGTCGGGAAAGACGGCGTTCTCTCTCTCGACTACGACACCTCTTCGGTGCTAAACGGGATCAAAGAGAGCCTAACGGTTCTTCTAAACACGCAGCCCCTGGATTCCCGAATCCTGACCGCATCTCAGAATGATCCTTTCCATTGGGAGATTCGCCTCCCTCGAGAGTATTTCAAGCCGGGCTTTAACGAGCTGATGATCGTTACCCGCAGCCGCCAAATCGATGGCCCATGTCTGGAGGATGACGACATGCGGAATTGGGTGCGGTTCAGGTCCACAACTGCACTGACTTTCCACTTGGAAGATAAGTCAAGATTTCCGCTTAATACTTATCCTTTTCCCTACATCAATTGGCTCACCCAACCTGCGTCCGCCATGCCAATTGTGTTGGGGCAGAATGCCAGCGACGCCACGTTCTCGGCTGCCTTCAATCTCGCCGCGAGCTGGGGACGCCGACTCATAGAGAAGCCCATAACGGTTCAAGTTACCCGTGGCTCTGTAGAAGGAAATGCGGTGCACTTGGGGCAAAGATCTGAACTCAACAACCCCAAACAGAGGAAATCAATTGAAGTCCATGACAGTGGACTTTGGATCACCGGCCTAAATGCTGGACGTGTTGATGCAGCAGTACGAACTCTGAGCACCCCTGCGGCTTCTTCCCAGATGAGAGACTTCGCTGCCCAAGCCGTGGATGTTCAACCGAAGCCTGCCGACGCGGAAACTCGACTGGGAATTGCCACCTTCAATGAGCTGGGCTATCAGGCGATCAATCTAGCTGGAATTGGAAGTCAAAGCACGACGATTGTTTTAAGACGCCCGATCTCAACTCGACTCGGGCGAGGCGCGCAGCTTCGGCTTCGATTCCGTCACGCCGCCACTTTGCTCAAGCAACGCTCGCTCCTCTCCGTGACCATTAACAATCAGCCGGTGGGTAGTGTCTCTCTGACGCCAGAAAATGCGAATGAGGGTGAGCTGGTCTGTTCCGTGCCCATTAACCTCGTGGACAGCAACGAATGGAGCGTTATGATTACCGCCCATAACGAGCTGGGGGCAGTTGAGTGCGATAAAACTTACGAAGACATCGCCTGGACGACCATTTTGGGGGCCTCTGAATTCGAACTTCGAGACGGAAGTTTGCCAAGCTACCCCTTCTTGGAAGGATTCCCTTACGAGCGGGATAAAGACGGACTCCTCCCCACTGAAATCAACGTGAACTTGGGACCTAAACCAAGTGATTCAGAACTCTCGTTTATTGCGTCCGCCGCTGTCTTGGCCGCGCAGTCCAACCATGGAACCCCTCGTTGGTCAGCCTCCACCCAGGATCTGACGGGCAATGAAGATGTGATGATCGGCCTCCTCGATGAGGAGGAGCGTTTCCATCGAATCGAAGATCAGTTGATGGTCCGACCGTCAAAATCTGGCCAGCCAACCATCGATAAAGACCTACCGGTACTCCCTTCAACCCTCGAAGACTCGGTAGTTGTTCAAGCGATTCACAAAGCCAATGGAGGCGTTGCCTACGTTGTACTTGGAACTTCCAATCAGGCACTAGACCGATTTGCCACCTTCCTAGCCGATCCGAAATCTGAAGGTGCCCTACGCGGACAAGTCGCGGTATTCACCGTTCGAGGTGAGTTGTTCACTTTCGATGCTCTCTCCCCAGCTGACCGACACAAGGTCGAAAAGGACGAGATGCTTCGGTACAAGCCGCAAATGCGATACGACATGACGATCATCGTGATCGTGATCGTCATCATTCTTACTTACATCGGAAGCAAGTTCGTCAAGCGCAAGAAACCCAAGAAGTAGGAGGCGTCGGTGAAACTCGAAGATTACGATTATTTATTGATGCTGAGAGACTTCTTCTCAGGATTGACGTGGATTGTCGCGATCGTTTACTTCCTCAGCGGCTCACAAGACCTTGTCTACGACATTGGCGCTTATTGGCTCCGATTTTGGCGGCAATACACTTATCGGAAGAAGCCTCGTCTTTCATTAGAGCGACTCCGTGCCAAAGAACAGCAACGCATTGCGGTGATGGTCCCAGCTTGGAATGAAGGTGAAGTCGTCGCCAGCATGGTCGACAACATCATCAAGCGGGTCGAATACGATAACTACTCCATCTTCGTCGGAACCTATCCCAACGATCCAGCAACCCAATCGTGCGTAGATCGACTCTCTAAAGAGTATCCCCAGATCATCAAAGTC
>Ga0164297_10005116_pt1 | contig 11377 bp, 7 predicted proteins | sample GEODES058metaG_FD_113539 | JGI IMG/M metagenome (GOLD analysis project Ga0164297, IMG submission 113539) | Dystrophic lake water microbial communities from Trout Bog Lake, Wisconsin, USA - GEODES058 metaG | ecosystem: Environmental > Aquatic > Freshwater > Lake | place: USA: Trout Bog Lake...
GAGCTACTACCGCACAACTGGAAACCCAGGAATTAAAAACAAATGACCGCCGATGGCGGTCATTTACATTTGGCTGTCAATATGTGTTGGCCGTGCGCATACGGAGATCGTCTAAATGCTCATCAACAACCGCAGTCAATTTACACTGATTTCTTTACACCCTCGCCAAGCAATGCTCTTGCTTATCGAAGTAAGACAAATCTAATCTATCCTATGTCTGGCGAAATAGGATTCGTTAAATTCAATCTCTCCAGGCGTATTAAATCCTTCAATCTCACCTATGTACAGCAGAATTATTTCAACCGCTAGAAGATCCTGATTATTTCCTTATAAATCCTCAAAAAGTGAAATTTAGATCGCTCAAAAAGGTACTTGTAAGATTAAAAAAAGTGAAAAATCAACAAATCATTAGCAGCTCTTAGACTACATTATTTACTAAATGCCCTGAATGTAATAAATTTAATTGCCTTAGATAGTATACGCCAAGAAAAATCAAGTTTATTCTAGGCTTTAAGGATAGAATAAAGCACATAAGTTTCAAGCTACTGATGTAGTGTCTAAAACTTTTCTTAAGAGTAATCATTTTTTCCATCGAAGTTTGTCTTTTTGAAAGTCATTACGAGTCTGCCGATCTTTTAGTAACTGTGTTGATATTAAACAATTAAATAAATTAAATGTGCGGTTTTATAGGTTTTTGGTCGAAAAGTCAAGCCGTTATTCGCGATTCTGACAACTTAATTGCCCGTATGTCAGAGGCAATTTCACACCGAGGCCCTGACGACTTCGGTTCTTGGTATGAAAAGAACGAAGGAATAGGATTTGGCTTTAGGAGACTTTCTATAGTTGAGCTATCACAAGCTGGTCATCAGCCCATGATCTCACACAGCGGACAATTTATTATCATGTTTAATGGTGAGATTTACAACCACCTTGAGTTACGAGCAGATCTCTCGCCTCTAGGTGGGTGGCGTGGAAATTCTGACACTGAGACATTATTGGCTGGCTTTGAGTCTTGGGGGGTTAGAGAAACTTTAGAAAAAACCGTTGGTATGTTCGCCATCGCGCTTTGGGACAAATCTACAAGAAGACTTCACCTTATTCGAGATCGGTTTGGTGAAAAACCTCTCTATTACGGTTGGACTGGGAAAGGAGAAAATTCTTCATTTCTGTTTGGTTCGGAGTTAAAGAGCATGGTTGTTTTTACGGGATTCAACAACCCTGTGAGCCGACTCGCATTGGCTCAATATATGAAATTCACTTACGTGCCAGCTCCCTATAGTATTTATAAAGACGTCTATAAATTAGAGCCAGGTTGTATGTTGACGGTTGAAGGATTCATTCCAAATTCCCCATCTAGTGTTATTAGGCCTGGTGCAAAACACGATTCGATCAAAATAATACGTTGGTGGTCTTTAAAGACATTGGTCGAGAAGACGGCTACTCACCAAATGGGAAGTTCTAATGAGGCTAGAATTAGGCTAGAAGAATCGCTAAGTAGATCAGTCAAGTTGCAGTCGATCGCTGATGTCCCACTAGGTGCTTTTTTGTCAGGTGGCATTGACTCAACTACGGTTGTCGCGTTGATGCAAAAGCAGTCTATGTCCAAAGTTAAGACCTTCACAATCGGTTTCGAGGACACGACCTTTGATGAGTCGCCATATGCATCGGCGGTTGCAAGGCACCTTGGGACTGATCACCACTCTATTTTAGTGACCTCTAGGGATGCACAAGAAGTTATTCCTTTGTTGCCTTTTATGTATGATGAGCCATTTGCTGACTCCTCCCAGATACCAACTCATTTGGTGTGTAAAGTCGCCAGATCTTATGCTACCGTTGCGCTCACTGGTGATGGTGGGGACGAACTATTTGGTGGGTACAATAGGTACTTTTGGGGTCCACGGATTTGGAATCAACTGAGTAAATTGCCCTTTAGAGTTAGGCGTGTATTAGGATATGGAATTGCTAAAGTACCTGTTTCAGTTTGGGATAATCTTAAGCATGTAATAAAACCAGTTATTCCAGGGACCGAAGGTGTGATCAGAGTGGGAGAGAAGGCTCACAAGCTAGCAAAGCGATTGGGTGAAGTTAGAAACTTAGATGACTTATACCTTAGTCTAGTTTCAGAATGGACGGACTCTGCAGAGGTCGTAAAGCTTTTTGATGATGATGCAACTGATTGCGTCTTTTCTCAAGTGAGTGTCTTAAACGATCAATTGCCTACTCAAGGATTAAATCAAAGTCAGCTCAGTATGATGTATAAGGACAGTATTAGTTACCTGACCGATGACATACTCTGTAAGGTTGACAGAGCTGCAATGTCAGTCAGCCTCGAGACTAGAATTCCCTTTTTAGATCACAGGGTCGCAGAAACTGCTTGGAGTATGTCCGCTGAACAAAAAATTGAAGGTAATTTAGGTAAGATTGTTTTAAGAGATGTCCTCTACAAGTATGTGCCGAAGGAATTGATTGATAGGCCCAAGTCTGGATTTGGTATTCCTATTGGAGAGTGGCTTAAAGGACCATTACGTGATTGGGCTGAGGGACTTCTTAATGAAAAGAGACTCGAATCTGAAGGCTACTTTTACAGCGCACCCATCCAAAGAGTATGGAATGAACATTTGAGTGGTCGTTGTGACCACACTCCAAAACTATGGTCAGTCCTGATGTTTCAGGCTTGGCTAGAGAATAGAGACCTGTAAATGATAAGTATTAATTAAATATTTTGGCACTTTTACTTTTTAATTATTTAGTATGGACTTGAATGATAAAACGATTGCGGTAATTGGACTAGGTTATGTTGGACTACCGCTCGCTGTAGAATTTGGTAAGAAAAGAAAAGTTATTGGCTTTGACATTAATCATCAGAGAGTTAACGACTTAACATCGGGTCTAGACCAAACTCTAGAATGTAGCGCTGGTGACTTAAAGGATGCAAAATATTTGACTTTTACCCGCAATCCAGAACAACTGAAAAAAGCACAAGTCTTCATCGTGACGGTGCCAACCCCAGTTGACAGGGCTAATCGCCCTGACCTTACACCCTTGGTTAAAGCAAGTGAAACAGTCGCTAAAGTATTAAAGTTTGGTGATGTTGTGATCTATGAGTCCACTGTATACCCTGGGGCCACAGAAGAAGTATGTGTACCTGTTCTAGAAAAATATAGTGGCTTGATTTTTAACCAAGATTTTTTCTGCGGTTACAGCCCCGAACGAATCAACCCTGGTGACAAGGAGCACCGACTGCCCTCAATCAGGAAGGTTACTAGTGGCTCGACTGCGGAGGTGGCTGAATGCGTTAATCTACTTTACGCCGATATCATCACAGCTGGCACTTACAAAGCAAGCAGTATCAAGGTTGCCGAGGCTGCCAAGGTCATTGAGAACACTCAAAGGGATTTGAACATTGCGCTGATGAACGAACTGAGTCTTATCTTCAACAAACTTGGTATTGATACATTGGAAGTGTTACTAGCGGCAGGGACCAAGTGGAACTTCTTGCCGTTCAGACCTGGCTTGGTAGGTGGTCACTGCATTGGTGTAGATCCATATTACCTGACGAATAAGGCTCAGGAGGTTGGTTATCACCCAGAGGTTATTCTTGCCGGCAGAAGAATTAACGATAGTATGGCCAAACACGTGGCGGATGAGACAGTGAAATTGATGCTTAAGAAAGGTTTGCCAGTCCTGGGCTCCAAGGTCTTGGTGCTTGGACTCACATTTAAGGAGAACTGCCCTGACTTCAGGAACACCAAAGTGGTCGACATTGTGAAGGGATTGCAGGCTTATAACACGTTGGTAGATGTTTATGATCCATGGGTGGATTCAGAGGAGGCCAAGCTAGAGTATGGTCTCAATTGTTTAAGTTCTATTCCTGAAAATAATAAGTACTCAGCGATGATTTTGGCTGTGGGTCACGCCCAGTTCAAGGCAATGGGAATTAATGGCATAAAGGCATTTGGAATTGAACGAGCTGTAATTTTTGATGTCAAGGCACTATTCGAAAAAGCAGACGTGGATGGAAGACTATAAAAATGACCCCGTACGAAAGTTTGCAAACTGAACTTACTAAGAGTCCAAAAACGTGGCTTATATCAGGTGTTGCTGGTTTTATTGGTAGTAATTTACTCGAAAAGCTATTAAAGCTTGAACAAAATGTTGTTGGCTTGGATAATTTTGCAACGGGTTATCAAAAAAACCTAGCAGAAGTACAAGCAGTTGTTACAGTTGAACAATGGAAGAGATTTAGATTCATCGAGGGAGATATTAGAAGCTTGGCGGATTGTAAGAAAGCCTGCTCTGGAGTTGATTTCATCTTACATCAAGCAGCATTGGGTAGCGTGCCAAGAAGTTTAGAGGATCCGGTTGCCACAAATGAGACCAACATTTCAGGTTTCTTAAATATGCTTGTCAGCGCTAGAGACGCTAGGGCTAGGAGCTTCACTTTTGCGGCGAGTAGCAGTACATACGGAAATCATCCTGATTTACCTAAAATTGAGGAAAACATAGGGAAACCGTTGAGCCCATATGCCGTTACTAAACTTGTAAATGAGGTTTATGCTGAAGTTTTTGCGAGATGCTACGGGTTCAATTCAATTGGACTTAGGTATTTTAATGTGTTTGGTCCACGACAAGATCCCAATGGAGCTTATGCAGCTGTGATCCCAAAATGGATAGACTCAATGATTAAAGGTAGGAGTGTCTATATCAATGGAGATGGCGAAACTAGTAGAGATTTTTGCTACATTGATAATGTAGTACAGGCCAATTTGCTTGCTGCTTGTACTAAAAGTGAAATAGCAAAAAACCAAGTTTATAACATTGCTTTTGGTCAAAAAACTTCACTTTTAAATTTATATCAACTTATTAAGTTAACTCTTACTCAGTATTGTCCAAAGCTTAATATTCCCCAAGCATTATTCAAGGATTTTAGAGAGGGAGATGTTCGTCATAGTTTAGCTAGTATAAGTAAAGCCCATCTAAGTCTCGGATATATTCCTTCAACAAGTTTAGAGCAAGGATTGATGTTAGCTTCACCTTGGTACCTAAGAGAATTTAGTTTATCTTAATAGTAAACTACTATTTCAGTCGGCTTATTTGAAATTTGCTTTGGCCATGCCCAGTATATTCCATACATTAACTTTGTGCTTAAATGCCTTCTATCAGCCAAAAAACAACTCTACTCAGTTGGATCAAACCGTATTGATAGTGGTCAACTCCGCTTGGAATTTGGTCAATTTTCGTGCAAGTTTAATTAAAGATCTGAATGATAAGGGCTTTCATGTTGTAGCGCTCGCCCCAATAGATATAGATCACTTTCGCATCGAGTCTTTAGGTTGCGAGTTCCATGAAATAAAGATGCTGCCAAATAGTCTGAATCCTTGGTGCGATCTAAGTTTCATGATGCAAGTTATGTGGTTGATGAGAACTTCACGTGCAAAAGTTTGTTTATTTTTCACAGCCAAACCCAACGTTTATGGCTCACTTAGTGCGAAATTTTTGAGGGTACCCTATTTAAATAACATATCAGGCTTGGGATCGGTTTTTATTGGGCAGGGTTGGCTTGTCAAACTGATGAAATTTCTCTATAGAGTCGCTTTGAGTCGGTCGAGTTGCATTTTTTTTCAAAATCCAGACGACAGAAATTTGTTTGTGCAAGAGCGAATCGTGCGTCTTGAGCAAACCAAATTACTACCGGGTTCTGGTGTTAATTTAGATCAATTCAAACCCTCAGGTTTGATTCGCACTAACGGCCAACCTTTTTCATTTTTATTGATCGCACGAATGATTAAGGACAAGGGGGTTGTGGAATTCATTGAGGCAGCCAAACTGGTCAATCAGTCCTTCCCCGACATTGAATTTAGATTGTTGGGTTTTTTGGGGGTTCAAAATCCCACAGCTATTTCCAAACAACAAATTGATGAGTGGACTCAATTACCTTTTATCCGTTATTTGGGTGCTACGGAAGATGTCCGCCCCTTTATTGAACAAAGTGATTGTGTGGTGTTACCTTCCTATCGAGAGGGGACACCCAAAGTCCTCTTGGAAGCTGCAGCCATGGCCAAACCCATTATTGCGACCAATGTACCAGGGTGCAAAGAAGTTGTAGAGGATGGCATCACTGGTTTTTTGTGTAAGTCTAAATCTCACGCAGATTTGGCAAAAAAAATGTGTCAAATGATCGGATTGTCCTCAGCACAACACGCACTAATGGGCAAACTTGGTCGGATTAAAATGGAACAACAATTTAACGAGCGGATTGTCATTGACCATTATTTGACTTCTCTTAATTCGCTACTTTAATAATCAATAGAAGTTACCCTTGACTATCTCATTTCTTGCGATATCAGCCAAGTAATTCAAGGTTGCCTCTTGGGGTGATTCATACAAGCTATAGCGATTTTTTGAAACTTGTTTTTTTCACTTGGTATTCAATGCCTCTCAAAGTACATTGTTTTTTTGGCATGCTCAAACCTTGTGATGTCTAGGAATTGTCGTTTTTATGAACTTTTTTCTTTTAATTAATTTAAAAGTATACAAAATTGTTGTTTTGGTATGAAGATGTCCAAACTTGTGATATCCTATATGAATGTCTTATATGAATATTTCGGACGTTAATTTTATGTTTAAATTATTAGATCGAGGTCCACTGAGAAATGCTACTAAGCGTTTTGTTGTCTTTGCCTTATGTTTGGAATTGTCGGCTGTATCTTTTTCTGTTTTTTCGCAAAGTTTGAACGATACCTTGAAAGCTGCTTGGGGAAATGACCCGAGTTTGCAGTCTGCGGCATCCAATCGCATTGCTGCCAAAGAAAATATTGGGATAGCAAAATCTCGCTTATTACCACAAGCTAACATTCAAGGCTCTAACTCTAAGTTATCTCAAACAACCACACAAAACACCAGTCTCGGGCCACAGGCCAACTCATTTAGAGGTACTTCCTATAACTATACTTTGTCCATTAGACAAGCTTTAATTAGACCAAGGGATTGGGTAGGATTAGATTTAGGGCGTGAACAAGCTTTTTACGGTGAATTGAAGTTTCAATCTGCCAAATCGGATTTATGGAATCGCGCCGCTAATGCTTGGATCGATTTGCTATCAGCGCAGATGACAAAGCTAACTTACTCAAATGCTATACAAACAATCGCAGAGTCAGCGAAGCAAGAAACTCAACGATTTGAAAAAGGAGACGGAACAAAAGACAGTATGATTGAGGCTCAGGCACAACTCAAACAAGCAAAGGCTATGTTGGCTGATGCAGAACTTAACGTTAAATCCAAGTTCAAAGCCTATCAAATATTAAGTGGCCTAGAGTCAACAGATTGGATTAATCGTAGTTTGCCACATGAAAGTCGTATCAACTTTAATGCTTTAGGCAAGGATGTTCTTTTAGAGCGAATTGAAGAAGAAACTCCTGAACTTTTGGCTGCTGCTGTTGTCGAGCGCATCAATCAAATCAAAGCGCAGCAATCAAAGTACGATGTTTACCCCACATTGGACGCATTTGGTCAAAGTACCAATGCTCAAAATGACACCACCAATACCTTGGGTTATCAGTATCGAAATAACCAGGTAGGTATACAGTTAAGTTACCCTTTATATGCGGGTGGCGGACTTGAAGCCACCAAAAGACAAGCTGTAGCAACATATGAAGCGAGTATAGCTGACCGTGAATCTTTAGCTATTCGTATTCAAAACCAGTTTGACGGGGACTGGTCAGCCCAAGCTGGTTTTCTGGAAAAAGCCAAAGCTTCAAGAAGTTTGGTGTTGGCCGCTCAAGAACAAAAAAAGGCTGTTGAAGCTGGCATCAAGCTTGGAGTGAAAACTTGGTCCGATTTAAGCAATGCGGAGTTACTGTTGGCAAGACGCGAGAGTGATTTGAATAATGTTTTGGTGAACCTATATAAGCTGCAGTCCCGAATTTTGTCATTGCTTCCGTCAGACGATCCTGCTTGGGAAGAATGGGTGAGGCAAATGGACCTGGCGAGCTTAGAGAAATACTGATTGGTAAGGCCTGCAACTTATGGTATTTTGGTTTTTTATCCAAAACATTAAATCAAAAAAACCATTTTTAAAAATGCCCTTCCTTGGTAATAGTTCAATATCAGTAAATTCATGACCTTTACTAGCCAACTTCACTTTAGTTATTTTAGCCTTTCAAGAAATGAAGTGCTAAAAAGATCTATTAGCATTTTTTTAAATTTATTGCTTATAACCGCAAAAGTGATGAGAGATTTTTCACTTCAAATAACCTTTGCGATGTTGACGCTAACCCCTATTTGGGCACAAGCTGAGCTTAATATGCTCAATACCAATGGTTATACTGGTCTTGGTATGGTGCCGTATGCCAATGTCATGGATCCAGGCGAAGCTTCATTTGCTTATTCAAATCAATTGCCAGGTGCAACAAACAACACTGGCTATAACTACAATGTCGGTTTTGGGGTCATGGACAATTTGGAGGCATCAGCAAGACTTGCTACGCAAGACCTTCATTGCAATATGTTTGTCACAGGGAGCTGTCCACCCAACGAAATTCGTCACTTTGCCACTTCTATCAAATATCGAATACCAAATAATTGGATTCCATTTGGCAACAAAGATTTCAACCTAGCTGTTGGAGATGTTGATTTTGGGGGTGCTGCTTCTTACTTTAGCAGTAAATACGCAGTTGCCACTCAAAAGATAGAAAATCTTCAATTCACTTTTGGCGCTGGGAAAGCTTCCAAGCCCAATGCAACTTTACATGGTGCTTTTGGTGGTATTCAGTGGGATGCGACCCGTTGGTCTCGTTTGAGTTATGACCAAATTGGAAAGGATGCGTGGGTTCACTCTACTTTGTATGCCCACCCTTTTGACTTTAAAAGTGACATCTATGTCACCCTCAACAATCATTTGACCCACTCAGCAGTGACAGAGAAGTCTTGGGTTGGAGTGGGTGTAAATGTTCCTTTAAACCTTACACGTGAATCTGCTACAAATGAAAATTTAAATAATTCTAGTAAAGTAGCATCAAAATATAAACGACTTCATTTGCCTCACGTTAAACCCTTTGACTTACAAGATGAGTTGATTAAAAATGGTTTTTTAAAAGCTAAATTTGGAACTCGAGACCGCGACTTACTGTTATGGGTGGATCAAGAGAATTTCCAGTGGAATGCAATTGATGCCGCAGGTCTGGCCATGGGCATTTTGGCCTCAACATATGGCGATCAAAGTAGGCATTTTGAAGTGGTGGTAGGCAACCGAGGTCTTGATATCTTGAGTGTCAGTGGAGATATTTCCTGCGTTAAAAAATGGCTAGAAAGCAATGACGCTTGCTACACTCAACTATCTGTTCAATCAAGATTAAACCACGGTCTCGACTGGTCAGGTGTAGACTGGAAATTTGATACTACTGGTATGGTAAGACCTGAACTTGTTGTGAGTCCAAATCTGATTAACACTTTGGGAACAGAATACGGTACTTTTGATTTGGATCTTGGTGCCAATGTCAATCCGGTTGTTAGACTCTGGAGAGGTGGATACATTGAGATGAATTCCACAGTTCCATTGGGTATAAGAACACATCAGTTCAATCAATATGGCGCTTTTTATGGTAGCCGAGTTGTGTCTCAAGTTACCCGACAAATGTTTCATCAAATTTTAGACATTAACGCCATCAATACTCAGGCCATGTTGTCTGCTGGTAAGATCTATCAATCCTACACTGGCTTGGGTATTGAGACTCAGACCTTTAATTCGACGGGTAAGGCGCGTTTGGATTTGCAGGCTGGATCGTTTCAAGACAAAGGTTTAATAGGAGTTCAAAATCACTACGCTTACGATTTAGCATCTTTGAGATACTCCAAAGAAGACCGTTTCAACTCCACTACTGAAATTTTAGGCGGAAAATTTTTTACAGGAGATAAGGGATTTGTTCTTACAGAGCGGTTTTGGTATGGTGATACAGCGCTAAATTTTTATTTTAAGAGAAGTATTCAAAAAGATGCGAGTAGTATTAATTTTGCAGGCTTTCAGTTTTGGATACCTTTAACGCCTAGGGTTAACGATAGTTTTGATCGATTAAACCTTCGTGGCACGAATGAATACACATATATAGCGGAATCCAAAGTGGGTGGAACTAACAATAATCTCACTACCAATGTGGCAGTGATTCCCAAAACTGGGGACACCTTGATGCAACTCTCCAATCAAGACCGAAACTCTGATCGATATTATGAGCTCAGACGAGATAGGCTTAAATTGGCTTACCTTGATTTGAGAGTTGAAGACAGAAAGAGCTGGGTCTTTGATTAGACTAGACAACATTGGATCAGAATTGTTAACATTTAAAATTCCATCGTTGACGTTAGTTTTAACAAAAAATTTATCATGAGAAGCCTTTTCTGGATTTTTGCTCTGGCGAGTGCTTTGCTATTGAGTGCCTGCGGTGGTACTCCAAGTACGCCATTGATAAATCCAAACATCCAAACGAGTAAACTGATGTATGGCTCTCCGATTGCTTTTTATGTGGGTGTGAGTCAACTCAATCAAGGGATTACTTTTAATGCAACAATGTGTCCAGGGCTCACCCAAGTTCAAAGTCCAAGTTCCTTGTACCTAGCTTATGCTTGTACACCTACTGGAACAGGGACTGTGGTGTTCACCGCCACTGACTCAAGTGGTAAAGTACTTTTGACTCAAAACTTCACCATACCTGATCCTCAAGTGACTTTGGTGACTAGTAAGGGAACGATTGTTCTGGATTTAAATCCCAATGCTGCTCCCAAGACTGTGAATAATTTTTTGCAATATGTGAGCAGTGGCTTTTATTCCAACATCATCTTTCATCGTGTTATTCCTGGGTTTGTCGTTCAAGCAGGTGGGTTCACTTCGGGTTTGAATGCAGTAAATGCCCCGTTTCCTGCTATCAATCTTGAAACTCCAAATGGTTTATCCAACCTCACTGGGACTGTGGCCATGGCCAGAACCAGCGACCCCAACAGTGCAACCTCTCAGTTCTACATTAACGTGGCCGACAATACGAATTTAGACTACGTGGACTCAAACAACCCTGGTTATGCCGTGTTTGGTAAAGTGGTGACAGGACTTGATGTGGTCAACGCAATTGCTGCAGTATCCACTCAAACCGTAGGTGCGTACAGTGATGTTCCTGTTAGTGATGTCACCATCACATCAGCGACAAGAACGCAGTAAAAGAAGTTTTCATCTTCTCTCAAACTAAAGGCTGCCTAATGTGTGAACTGCAGCCTTTGTTTTTTCGTGAGTCTAATTTTATTAAGTAGTAAGCGACCGATAAAGTCATATTGAAACTGGGCGTCCCAGATAGTAACCTCGTGTCCACGAAAGGCAAATGGACACATGGACACTATC
>Ga0164297_10005117_pt1 | contig 11376 bp, 9 predicted proteins | sample GEODES058metaG_FD_113539 | JGI IMG/M metagenome (GOLD analysis project Ga0164297, IMG submission 113539) | Dystrophic lake water microbial communities from Trout Bog Lake, Wisconsin, USA - GEODES058 metaG | ecosystem: Environmental > Aquatic > Freshwater > Lake | place: USA: Trout Bog Lake...
CATTGATGTTATAACTGAACTTGATAATAAACAAAGTCCTCTTCCAATATCTGCGATATCTGCTAACACCGCCACAATTCATCTTGCAAACATTCCTTTGCTTGTAAGTAATCAGGTATTAAGTCTTTTTTCTAACAACTCAGACATTTCTCCACTTAAAGGATTATTTAAAAAGTATGTTAAATTTTATATTAATTATATAGTAAAAGATTCAGTAGCTGGAACTTCAACTGAAGATAGGGTAATTAATGGTGGAGTTTACTATGCAGATAGCTGGGATAGCCAAGATATTGATAAGACTCAAGTAACATGCTATGACGCAGCAAAACAATTACAATTAAGATCTCCAACTGATTATGTTGCAGAATATCAAAATGTATTTAATATGATATCAAATATATTAGATTCTTCTGGTTTTACAGATTATGATTATGATAGTCTTAAAAAAGTAACTATGGAAACTGTTACTTTATCAGATGGAACCGTAGAGCAAAATAGTCATCCAGTAGTATGTCAATATTTTTATGCTGATGGAAGTCAACAAAAAATATTTGATGTACTCAGAGAAATTTTAGAAGTATATCAAATAGGTGCTTATTTTGACTCTTATGGTGTTATGAAATTTTTAAATCTTAATTCTATTCTTAATAATACTACTGAAAATTTAATTGTTCATGATTCTACAACACCATTAACAATGGTTGATCCAGATACAAATCAAATATTAATTGTTTCTCCAAACATTGTAACTGATACTTACAATGAAACTATTAAAACAAAAATTGGTCAAGCAACATTTAAATACAAAACTCCACAAATAAGTAAAACTTTATCTCCAAGCTCAAATGGAGCAGGCACTCCATTGACAACAGCTATAATTGATAAAAATGATGCATTATGGGCATTAACAGATGATGACATGACAACATTTAATTATCTTGATCAATCAATAACAAGCGTTTCTCAAGATTACTTCTATTTAAATCAAAATGATTTATTAAGTACGTTTAATTCTTTTGATATTAATCACAATGGATATGCAATCATTGAAGGAGAAATCGTAAGTTTCAGTGATAAAGAGTATTTGTTTAGTGTCACACCTGGCGATTCTGTTCCAGTCACATATCAATATTCTGGAAACTACACTGCAATTATTTCAAATGCTACGGATATGACTGAATCTATTTCAGAATTTGCTAATAAATCTGGTTATGGTGGACAAGTTACATATACTCCAACAGGTAAAATAGCAAATGTTCAAAGAGGAATGTTTAATACGCCAGTCAGAAAACATTTAATTGTAAATGATTCATCTTCTTTAAATTCTAGACTTCAACTAGTAGAAGGAACATCCCCAACGGTTTATTTAAATCAAATAATGATGCCAGTAACTACAGATGGTCAAAAAACTATTATGAAGCCAATAGATGATACAAATAGTTCAAATATTGGTTATACAACATTTTCTACAAAAATGGTTATTGGACCAAATTCAAATAATGCATTTATTGATGGTGCAGGCGGTGGCTTGGTTATTAATATTGGCGGGAATCCGATTTATGTAGAAATAAGACAAGATCTATCGTCAAGCACTACTACTAATAAAAAGGGTATTAAGGTTCCAGGATATAGACTATATTGTTATCAAGGAAATACTTCTTTGTTTGGACCAGATACTCCTTATTATGATATATCTGGAACACTTCTTAATGATACAAATTCATATCCACCAGGGTCACCATTTGAAGAATTTGGAAGAGTTGTAAATCTTAAATTTGTTCAAACATCAACATCTTCGTTTGAATTGTTTTTAAATAAAAACAGAATATCTGTGTCTAATGCAGATGGTTTAAATTTAGATGTATTTGGAGACTATGGAATTTTTTCTCACGGTACAACTGGAGCGACAGGAGGAGTTGCTTCTGGAAGCATAGCTTTTATAGAGCTGTATGCAACACAAACTCCACTTAATATTTCTGATATAAATTATCATTATGAATTGCCAAGTTTTGCTAATTCCATAGTGGCTGGACATAAAACCTTTGAAATTAATTATATGCTTCAAACAAGACCTCAAGTAGTAGGAATTCAATACTATGATGTCCAGTATAGTTTAGCACCTTCAATAAATGCATATCCATTAAAAGTTCAATATAGTTGGTGGTACTTTTCAGACCCAGTAAATAATACAACAAAGCTTAATTTTGTTACAGTTAATGAAGATGCATTAAATTATTCTTTGGTATATAATTCGGGTTTCAGGGGAAGAATTGCTATTGTAAATAGTTCACCTTCGGCAGTATGGCTTAAAAAAACTCCTGATACAGTAAATCCTATTGATATTATATTTTCAATAAATTCAGATAATATAATAACGTTAGGTGATCAGCAATCAATTACAAAGGTTTTTGATCAATCTGGACTATCAGATAGTATTGAAATTCAAAGCAACTGGGTTCAATCAAGAAGTGCTGCAGATGCAATCCTTAGTACAATATTTAAAGCTATTGACGGTTTTAGTAGAGATACTCAGATTTCTATATATGGAAATCCGCTTATAGAGATAGGTGATGTAGTTCATATTAAATATAGCCTTAAAAATATTGGAATAAATGAATCTGTTTCAAACAAATATTTTGTAGAATCAGTAGAACAAAAATTTGATACTGGACTTGAAACTATCATAACTTTAAACCAAATTGTGTGATGAAAGTGCAAAATGCTATAATAAGGGTGGTGAAAAATGACAAATGTAACGTATAGTACTAAGCCTACTACAAATATTGCAACTTCTACTCAGAAGCGTAGAACCCTATATTTGTCAGAGTCTGACCCAAGAGTAACAAGTTCAGATACCGTTAGTAAATATCAAAATGATTATTATGCTGAAATAGTTATACTTTCTGATGCACAGTATGCTAATCTTATAGCAAAGCAGGTGGGCGTAACAGTAAATGCTGATGGAACTACTAATGTAATATTAGATGATACTTTACCTTCAGAATCTGTAATTGATGCAAGTGCCACTGTTTCAACACTTCACCCACCAACTAATCTGTATTGGGATTATTCAGGAGATCCTGGGGCAACAAATTTTAATGAAAATAATGGTTCTGTTACAGTTGATATAGTAATAACTTTTGATCCGTCTGTTGATGATATTTTAACAGACGGCACAGTAATGTACGATGTACAAGCATTAAGTGTAAATAGTTCTTCAACAAGTGCAGCAGCCACCACACCTGGAACAATAACTTCTTCTGGCTCTACTTCATCTGGAAGCACATCTTCTTCTTCAGTTAAATTTGCAAATGTAACAGGGATTACTAAAATTACTGCAACTTCAAGTTCAATAGAATTAAGATGGAAATATATTTCAAATGCGTTAAGTTATTCAGTTTCAGCAACTGGAAATAATATGGAACTTACATCATCAGGACAAAAATCTAGAATATATACAAGTTTAAATGGAAATAGCAATGGTTATCATTATTGGACACTCACCCCATTATCTGGCAAGTCATTTTCTGGCCAATATACATTTTCAGTTAAAGCTAATTATACTAATGGTCAATCAGCGACGGGAGATAATATAAGTGTCACAATTTAAAGGAACATATGTTTTTTCTGAAAATGGAATAGAAATAGGAAGATCTTCAAATCTAATAACATCTAATGGTAGGAAAATAATACTACAATACCTATCTGGATTAAGAACAGATTGGGCACAAAGTATTGCGATAGGTGCATTATCAAACACACCTTCAACATCAGATATAGAATTAAATTTTGAAACTGGAAGATTTCCAGTTACTTTAAAAACTTTTCAATCAGCTACATCAACATCTCCAGATTTGGTTGTTTTAAGAACTACATTGCCAGCAAATATGTATGCTAATATTTATGAGGTCGGAGCATACCCAAATACATATTCTAGCGATATAGTAAATAGAAGCAATAGAATTTTTACAGATTTTTCAGATTTAACAAACTGGGTTACAAGTGGAGGCACTACTTATATAACTGGTTATATGCCAGTAGCAATACAATCCCCAAGAATCGGTGCATTTTCAGTAGAATTAACTCCTAATACTACATATTATAATAATAATTTTAATTTAGATATATCTGGATATACTGCCATAGATAATTTGGAACTTCTTGTATATAATACGGTTGCGGGTAATCTTAATGTAAAGTTTACAGATGTAAATGGCTATTCGGCAAGTTTTTCTTATAACCTACAAACAAATACAGGATATCAATCAATATCTACTGGATTTCCAACAGCAATTCAAGATCAAGATGGGAATACAGTATATTCACCTTCACAATACTTATCAACAATTAATTCTATAAGCATAACAACTGATAGTACTGCTGTAGCAACAATAGATGTAATTAAAGGGTCTGTAACAAATGAGCTTTCCCCAACAGATTATATTATTAGTAAATCAGTATTATCTACACCTATAGCAAAAAATTATGGCACAGCTTTAGACATAGAATATTATATAGAACTTTTATAAGGAGGAAAAATGTCAGTAGGCACAATATCAAATATTAGCATATCAGCATATGCTAATCCTCCATATATAAGTGTTTCTTTTGCAAAACCTGCTAACACAACAAGATTTCTTGTAGTACTTGTTGATACAGATAGTGGTTATACTGCTTATGAGCAATTCTTTTCATCAAGCGATGCTACGGGTAATACTGTAACTTGTAAAGTAACTGGATTAACTGCTGGTGCAAATTATGTGGTTTATGTAACTCCATATAATGGCTCCGAATCTGGAGTTGAAAAACAATATTTAAATTCTTCAACTACAAATATAGTAAGAATGCCTACTGCATCTATTACTGCATCAACCACAACAACTTTAACAGCAGCAGATGCAATAGCAGCAGGATTAACTAATTTTTCAATAGCAACAACTTCAACAAATTCTGGAACTGTTACCACATCTTCACCAACTGGGACCACTACAAATGAAGGATCTTCTGCTGCCTCACCTGGAGCGGGAAGTAATACCCCAGATCCAAGTACAGTTACAGCTGGAACAACGACTCCACCACCTAGTGATTATAATAGTCCAAATAGAGTACAATATACAGTTTCTGGATTGTCTTTAAATCAAACATATCAAATTAAAGTTAGAGCTATTGTATATCAACAAGACGGAACATTAGTACATTCAGAATACTCTTTACCACTTATAATTAACACTCCAGCATCAAGCCCAGGTGGCGGTAATGTAAGTAGTTCTAATCTAACAACAGACACCTCTTTGTCAGGAGGCTCTTTATCTGCAAGTTCTACAACAGATCCATTGCAATCAAATCCTGGCGAAATTGATCTCGGAACCACAACACCTTCTGGCACAGGTATCATAATAAATCAAACAGGTATAGGCGGATATTATGCTGGAACTAAAAAGTTTTATATAAGCTCTTCAACAGGAGATGCTTATTTTGCTGGAATGTTAGAGGCGGGTAGTATTTATATGCCAACTCAGTCATCACCAGTTTTTTCTGTCACTACCGATGGAGTTTTAACAGCAAAATCAGGAACGGTAGGCGGATGGGTAATAGGAACAAATACTCTTCAAAGCACAAATGGATATGTAACTCTTGATGCAAATCAAGGTTTAATTTCCGTTATAGGCTCAGGTGGAGTTAATAGTGGTGTTTATTTAACAGCAAACAATGGATCACCTAAGCTATATATTGGATCGGGTAATTTTGGTACAGTTGGAACTGGATTCTATGCTGATAGCGAAGGCTACTTTTCATTAGGCAATCAACTAACATTTACTCCAGGATCTGGTATTGCAACACCATATCAAATTTCATCTACAACAAATGGTACAACTTCTGTTACAGTTTCATCTTCAGATGCCATTAATATAAAAAATGGAATGGCAGTAACTGGATCAGGAATAAATCCAGGAACATATGTTGTTTCTGTATTAGGAACTACAGTAACTTTAAGTAGTGCTGCAACAAATAGCACAACTAAAATTTTAACATACTATATGGATAACTTTTCTTCATTGAATGTTACGGGAACTATAAAGGGTGTTATTAATTCAGTACAAGCAATACCTAGCCCAAGCTTAAATACAACAATTACATCAGTATCTGTAACTGGAGGAACAGGAAATCAAGTAGCCACATTTACAACTTCTGGTCACGGATTTCTAGCAAATGAAAATATTCAAATAACAGGATTGCCAACAACTGGTAATTTAAATACTATTAATAATGGTTATAATAATACATTAATAACTTTAACTGTTGCTTCAGTTCCAGATAGTGTTACTTTTACAGTAAACTTAGGATCAGTTGGAAATGTCTCTTCCAGCCCATATGCATACACTGGTTTAAGTGCTACTGCAACATTACAAGAAGTTACTATGGGTCTTCATCCTGCAGAAAATCCAAGTACAAGCTACTACCATACTGCTGGAACGGGATTTAGATTAGATCCTTATAATTGGTGGTTTCTTAACAATCAATTTAGAGTTGGTAATGCATTAAGTTATTTTAAATATGATGGTACTGCTTTTCAAATTAAAGGCGGTTCATCAAACTATATTTCATTAAATGTGGGTGGTTCAAATGCTCAAAATATAATAGGAATAACAAGTAATACCACTACAACAAATGGCGTATCTACCCCATTACCACAATACAATAGCTCTACTACTCCAGTATATATGGATGCAAATGGTAAATTTAGTTTGGGAACAAGTTTATATTTTGATGGTTCAAACTTAACGGTAACTGGAAATATTACTGCAAATTCTTTAACTGCAAATGCATATGTAAATTCTCCAACATTATATTATAATAAAACTGGATTTTCAGACACATCTAATTCTGGGTATTATATAGGCGGTAGTGCGACTGAGTATGGAATAAATATTGGTAGTTCGTCAAAATATTTACAATATGACTCAGCAGCTGGAAATTTAAATATTGTAGGCGGTAATATTACTGCATCATCATTTACATCAACCAATTATGCTAGCGGTAGTGGTTGGGCAATTACTTCATCTAATGGTGGTGATATTATAAGTGCTAATGTTTCTGGAAGTAATGTTGGACAACTAGAAATAGTTAATGGTGGTATATTAATGTCTTCAGGAGAAAGTTTATTATTAATGTCAACTGATGGTGGCATATCATTAGGTAATTCTGATAACAGCATATCTTTTAGTGGCAACTATATTTCATTAAGCTATCCAACAGAAAATGTTTATGGATTTTCAGGTTCTTTAAGAAATATTTGGATTTCACCTGATGCTCCAAACAGTGGCTCTGGTAGTCAAGGCGATGTTTGGTTATCTTATTAAATGGCTATTCAAATCAATGGTCCAGATGGATGGACATCGGTACAACAAATTCAAATTAATGGCCCAGATGGATGGACACCCGTTCAAAAAGGATATGTTTATGGTCCAAGCGGTTGGATTTTATTTTATTCACCATCATCATCTTTTTCTGCCCCAGCAACTATATATGCTTCGGCAGATTCATCAACATCTGTAGAAGTAACATGGTCTTCATCAACTCCAGATTCTGGTTATACCGTAACTTACGATCTTTATAGAAATACTACAGGGATTACACCAGGCAGCTCTCCATCATTGCTTCTAACAGGTGTCTCTGGAACATCAGAACATAATACTGGATTAACAACAGGCACAACATATTATTATTGGGTTAGGGCAGTTGAAACTAATGGTTCAATAACTAGTAAATCTTCTTGGACAGGACCTGCTGCTGCAGAACCTGTTTTGTTGCTTACTGCACTGACCCCATCATTATCTTCAGCTACATCAACTTCAGATGGATTTACATTTACTCTAAGTAATTATGATTCCTCTTATAGTTGGGGAATATCAACAAGTGCAGGCTCAATTTCTCCATCATCAGTTACTGCAAATGAAAAATTTACTGTTAGCGGTCTAGCAGCAAGCGAAAGTGCTACTGTAACTGTTACAACATCAAAATCAGGATATTATAATGGCAGTGCTTCAGTAACAGGATCTGCATTAGCTTCAACAATATATTATGAGGCAACTTCTTTTTGGGACTTTCAAGATTCTTATTATATTACTAATCCATATTATGTTGGTACTGTTACATCTTTACCATCAGGAGTTTCTGCAAATACCTTGGTTACTGGAACATATGGAGCAAAAAATGTTACTTATTATTATTACAGTACAATTAGTTCATCAGATGCTGTTTCACAACTTACTGCTTTAGGGCCAAGTAGCGGTGGCGGTAGCGGTGGCGGTAGCGGTGGCGGTGGCAGCACTTGCTCTTCTGGTGGCAGCACTTGCTCTTCTGGTGGCAGCACTTGCTCTTCTGGTGGCAGCACTTGCTCTTCTGGTGGAACAACAAATACTGGCGGGGGTGGTTGTTTTGTTTATGGAACACAAATTCAAATGGCAGACGGTTCATGGAAAAATATAGAAGATCTTTATATTGGAGAAGAGATAATGGCTGCCATTGTTCCCACAGTTCCAGATATAGAAGACCCGCTAGCTGATTATATTAATACTTGGTCAGCAACAAGTATTGTGGGAACTACAAAAGGAACAGCATACGTTACAGATGTAGTAAATTTGTCTTTTAACAGATATTATTTGATTAATAATCAAGTAAAGGTTACATATGAGCACATTGTTCCAGTGCAACAAAATGGTATCTGGCGTTTTATAAAAGTAGAATCAATAAATGTTGGAGACATGATAATGGATGATAATTTAAATATAGTTCCAGTAATGTCTAAAGAATTAATTATTGATAATGTTAACACAACTGCTATTTCTATGAATGAAAGAGATATTTATTTCGTTAAAGGTATGATGGCTCATAATAACATTGATGGCTCGATCGGCACAAAACAATAAAAAATGGTATAATCTAAATATGGACAAAGAATACTTAGATGGAAAAATTGCTGTTTATAAAAATATAAATATTGATTTAATGTCTTTGCTTTCAGATATTGGAACAGATGGTCCAGAATGGACTATTTCATATATGGATAATAGGGTTTATGATCCAAAAAGAAGAAATAATTTGGTGCTAGAGCTTGCACCTAATATTGATGAAATGAACACTAATCGTGAACTTTATGACAAGAAACAAAGATTACGACAAAAAATAGATGCAATTACCGCCCCATATATACTTGACTATTGTAAAGAAAATGATATAAAATTAAAAACCAAGATGTACTGGGACATTCTTCAGTATCGTGAGTCACAGCATATTGAATGGCATAAAGATGATGGCCCACACCATAAATGTGTAATTTCTTTTGTTATTTATTTTAATGATGACTATGAGGGTGGAGAAATTCAATTTAAAAACTTTATGGGCGGGGGGCCAATTAAACCCGAACCTAATAGTATGCTTATATTCCCACCAACAGAAGAGTATTTGCATAGAGTAGTACCCATTGTTAGCGGAGTTAAGTTTGCAGCCATATCATTTGGATATTAATCCAAGTTTATGCTATTATTGAAATAACAGAATGGATTTAAAATGGAAAGAGCAGAACTAATTACTGTTGCTTTACAGCAACGCATTGGTGAAATTGTATCAAATTATGAGATGCAACAGGCAATATTAAGAGCAGAAATTACAAAACAGCAAGATAAAATAGTAGAAATGCAGAAAACAATTGATGAATATTCAAAAATTATTCAAGAAAAAGAAGTCAATCAGGTTGTACAACCCGTTGGTACCAAGCGGGTTAATAGCAAAAACTGATAAAAATTATTTTTATATAAAAGGCAACAAAAAATTTAAATTTATTTCTGAACGGGCCATGCTTACTTGGAAGTTACCAGTTATTAAAACTACTGATGATAAATTATCTAAGTATATAACAGCAGGTACTTTGGGATTTCGTGATGGTACTTTGATTCAAGACATATCTGATGGTAAAATATATCTAGTGAGTGATTCAAAGCGTAGACATGTAGTTGACCCTATTGTACTTGAATGGCTTAATGCAGATATTATAAAGGCAGGAGAAAAAGAAATTTTTGTCCACGAAGAGGGGGAAAAACTAAGTGAGTAATCGTATTGTTCAATCAGATAATGCAGTTGTTGATTATACTACAATTACAGCATTAATTAATGCTGTAAATGATTTACAAGTTCAGGTTGATACTTTAAATAGTAATACAAATCATATAAATACAACCGTAGATGCATCTGGAAACGTAGTTCAAAAGTCTGTTGGACCAACCGTAGTTCATTCAGGACATCAACCTTTTGTTGCAGGTCAATCATATGTTGACATAACATATCCAAATTTTAGTTCAAATCCAACTTTAGTTGCAACTTGTTCAGATAATACTGGAGTTGCAAGATATGCATATTTTTCTGGAGCAAATCTTCCAAAGACTTCCTCTGCTAGAATTAATATTACTCCTACCCCCACAAAAGCTTCTGGCTATGTTTGGTGGATTGTAGTAGGTTCTTAATGTACGAACCAATAAAATTTTGGACAAAAAGAGATAGAAGAATTAGCAGAGAAGGTTATATTTTAATTAAGGTTCCAGAACATCCTAAAAATTTTAAAGGTTGGTATTATGAACACCGCCTAATAATTGAGAAACAATTAAATAGAGTAATTGAGGATTGGGAAACAATTCATCATATTAATGAAAACAAACAAGATAATAGATTAATTAATCTTTTTATATGTTTAAGATTAGAACATAATAAAGCTCACGTAGCTTGACAAAACATAATACATAGATATACAATATACTAAACCTAGAAAAAGGATTATATGACTAATGATATAAAGTGGATGATGGTATCGGATATTCATTTCCCCCGCCATGATCCAAGAAAAGTAGAACTGTTCATGAAGGTTATCAAATGGTTTAAGCCTGATGCAGTTGACCTACTTGGAGATATTGATGATGCAGATTCAACATCTCGTTGGGCTGCGGAATATCCAGCAGAATTTTCTATTCCAGTATCTGATGGTGGAGTAACAGGAACAAGAGATTTTCTTGCAGATCTTCGCAAAGCAACGGGTACAGAAACAGATATTCATTTCCACGACGGTAATCATGGCTGGACAAGACATGGTGATTACCTTGCAAAGAAGGCTCCAGCATTCCTAGAATTCATTACACCCGATTCACTCTATGAATATAAAAAGCATGGCATTAACTGGCACGAATATAACGAGCCACCTGTTAAACGCTTTGGTGATATGTATGGTCATCATGGTGAGTCCATTTCCAAACACTCTGGAGAGTCTGTACGTAATGATGTAAACAACTGGGGAGTATCCCTAGTACGTGGACATTCCCATCGCATGGG
>Ga0164297_10005119_pt1 | contig 11371 bp, 10 predicted proteins | sample GEODES058metaG_FD_113539 | JGI IMG/M metagenome (GOLD analysis project Ga0164297, IMG submission 113539) | Dystrophic lake water microbial communities from Trout Bog Lake, Wisconsin, USA - GEODES058 metaG | ecosystem: Environmental > Aquatic > Freshwater > Lake | place: USA: Trout Bog Lake...
CGAGTCCCTGCACGCCGGCGTCGGCGCGGGGATGGCGAATGGAGGGCACCCAGGCGCCCATGGCCATGGCGCCAGCCGAGCAGCCCGCTACCGCCGCCCCACCCTGCCAGGTTGCAACAATGGCGCTCCATAGCGGGGTGTCTCGCAAGGTATCGGCGAGGAACGTCGGGTGGCCACCGGAGAGGTAGATGAGGCCGGCCCCTTCGACCAGCGACACGACGGCCGGATCGCTCGCGTCCTCTCGTGAGGCCACGTGCAGAATCACTTGTTCGACCCCGAGGCGCTCGGCCTGTTCGCGTCCGAGTCGGTGCCACTTCGCCACGACGGCCTCGCCGTCGGGGACGGCCGCGGTGGCCAGCTGCACGTAACGAGGCGGGCGCCCGGCAATGAGTTCTCGCTCAATTGACGCCATGACGGGCAGGTACTCGCCCGACCCCACGAGCGCGAGTGGACCGGGGGTGTTCTGTGGAGCGGTCGACATGAGAAGCCTTTCTACTTCCGCCACCGTAGTTGGCGGGCTTCTCTAGTGCGACGGGGGTGGGGCCGTGGTGCCGCGAATGATGAGCTGCGTCGGCAGTTGGGTCGTGGTCGCCTCATCGCCATTGAGTACCCGCGCCAGAATCTGCTGGGCTAGCAACGCACCCTGCTGGAAGGCCGGCTGCGCCACGGTCGTCAAATCAAAGACCCGCGCGAGTTGGTGATCGTCAAAGCCGATGACCGAGATGTCTTCGGGGCACCGTAGCCCCGCACGTCGAATGGTGTGCAACACGCCCATCGCCATCTCGTCGGACTGCACGAAAATTGCCGTTGGTCGTGTCGGCAGCGACAGCAACTGGGCCGCGGCCAATTCGCCACCCTCCACGGTCGACCGTCCGTTTATTTCGAGTTCGGGACGAAGTTCAATGCCCGCGGCGGTGAGGGCGCGGCGATACCCGACACCACGGTCCAGTGGCGGCTGGAAACTAATGGACGACTCTTTGTCGAGTGAGACCATGGCAATCGAGCGGTGTCCTAAGCCGATGAGGTGGTTCACGGCCATTTCGGCGCTCGCCACGTCGTCAATGGTCACGCTCGAGAAGCCGGGAATGTCAACACCGAGGGAGCCAACGGGCACGCCCAGGTGGGCGACGTCTTCGACGTCGGGGACGTCCGAGGGCAGCGTCAACAGCAAGACGGCGTCGACGCGGCGGCGCATCGGCAGATTCGTGAGTAACTTGCCGTCGGCGTCGATGTAAAGCACGAGGTCGAAACCGGCCGACTGGAGCTCCTGCTCGATGCCGTTGAGTACCTCGGCGAAGAACCAGCGCGAGATGAATGGCGTGATCACACCCACGGTCGACATGCGACCCGAGGCCAAGCTCGACGCGCTCGGGGAGACGATGTAGTTGAGCTCTTCGGAGGCCGCCAACACACGGGCGCGAGTTTTCTCCGAAACGTTGGGCAGTCCGCGCAGTGCTCGCGAGACTGTGCCGCTCGAGACGTTGGCCAAACGAGCGACGTCTTCAATGGAAGGTGTGGTTCGCGCCTGCGGTCGACGGCTCCGGGGTGCGGGCGAAGATGTCGAGCGGCTCATACTCGTCAAGTGTAAACCTTTGCACCGCTTTCCCCTAAAGGGTTCAATCTGCCTCGTGAGAACGGTGCAACCGTTTGTCCTGTCGTCGTGACTGCGGGCACTCGATACGATGCAGCAATGCGTCTCGATGACTACACCGCCTGCTCTCGAGCGCAGAAGCGAGCCCTTCTCCAGTCATTCTGGTCGCGGTCGAGCCAACCTGATCCTCTCGTGGCCACGGCGTCGCTCCAGTACGGGCCCATCGCCCTCGCCATGATTGTCGTCACGACGTGTGAACTCGCAGCGCTAGCTGCCGGCCTCGTTATTCACCACCACCCCCACTGGGCCATCGTCGCACTGGCCTTCACGCTCTTTAGCGCCTGGTCGTCGTGGTGGGCGTGGCGCTGCGTGCGTTGGGCGCAACACAACGAAGCCATCCTGCGACGTTTTGGTTAATGCTGCGGCGGCGTGAGATCGAAGGCCACTTCGACCTCGTCGCCGACCTCGAGTGAGAGGGCCCGGCGAACGGCCACGCGCAGGGGCAAAAAGTAGTCGCCGTCCTTCGCGAAGAGGGACGTAGAGAATTCGAGATCATCGATCTCGGCCGCGACCGGGATCATGCCCCAGCCGTAGGTCACGGAGGCCGCGCTGGCCCGAATCTCGGCGGCGTTCACTTCGCCGACACGGAGGAAGTGGAACGGCGATGGCCCACGCCAGTAGATCACTTCACTTCGCGCGTTGAATTCCATCGACCTAGTTTGGCCGAAACGGCGGCGGCAGTACCGCCGGTCCACTCTGGTGGAGACGATGGGGTTCGAACCCACGACCTCAGGCTTGCAAAGCCCGCGCTCTACCAACTGAGCTACATCCCCTGGTAGGTGCCATGTTAGTCGCAGTCGCGACCCCTACTGCGGGCGATGGCGCCGGATGGCTCGTGCGCGCTGACGATCGACCCGAAGAAGTTGGCGCTCGACGTCAGCCCAGTGCAGGGGCGATTCATCCACCGAGGTACCGGCATCATCGGCTCGGAAGAACACGGTGAACGCCACGGCCCACATCGGGATGTAGCAACCTAACTTGGCGACGAAGCCCGCCAGTTGCTGGTCAAACACGGGGGTCATATGCAGCAGCGCGTACTGGTGTTGCAGGGCGGGGTAGAGCGAGTGACGCGCAAAAATCCAGACGAACGAAAGGCTGGTAACGACCACGGCGGAGCCGAAGATGAAACCGGCACGAGCCGCCGGTGAGAGTCGCTTGGCGCCCGGCATGATGGCCAGCGCTGGCGTCCAGAGCACCAGTCCGACGAAGAGCACGAGGAACAAGATCACGTCTCGCCCCAGTCCCGACCGGGCACCCCAGTCGACGACCGGCGTTGACAACGTGTAGGTGCCGAGGATCGTCACCAAGATAATTGCGACGCCAGGGTGGGCGAGGCGGCGCACGATTGCGTCAACCGGCGCCGGTCGCGTGAGGCGCACGAGAACACTCGTTGGCGTGCTCAACAACATCAGTGGAGCAACGACCAACATGATCACCAGTCGCTGCACCGTCGCGACGGTGAGCGAAACCGTTGCCGCGAGATCGCCCACCGGCCAAATGGTCACCACCAACAAGGCGGCGAGCGCACCCAGCATCTGGAGTCGCTTTCGATGATCCGTCACCGTGACCCAGTGCAGCCAGCCCACCACCGCGACGAGGATCAATTCGGGTAAGTGCCAGTGAAAGGGCAGCAACGACATCACGACTGCACCGTACCGCCCTCGGTTGGGCGGCCACGCAGGAAGACTTCGAAATCCTCTTGGTTGCGGTCACGGTAGGCCAGAGCGAAGGTGGCCATCGCCTCGTCGAAGGCCTCGCTCTTGCCGAGATAGCCCGCCAGCACGGCCGACTCCCCAGCCCGGGCGTGGGCCCGGGCCAACGTCCAGCCACAAAGTCGCCCGTAGGAGGACATCAATTCGGGGTTCAGCGCCGACACGTCAACGGTGGCCCGCCGGTCATAGAGCTGACGAACGTAAAAACTCCGCACTTCACCGTTTATTTCACGCCTCGTCCACCCGAGAAATGGGTCGGGCGTCGCCTGCAAAATTCGCTGGGCCCGCACCACGCGATGGGCCTCACTGTCAATCGCTGGCGACCGACGAATCGTCGCCAACGCCGACGGCTGCGCCTCTTTAATTTGCAGGAAAAAGACGTCGTCGCGATCTCGACCACAGAGCAGCGCGGCGAAGCACTCTGTTCCCACTGAACCAACACCGACCACGTGCCGAGCGACATCGACCAACGTGAACTGACTCAGGAGCGCCTGGCGACCGCTATCGAGTGAGGCTCCGTAGTCACGGACGATGGCCGCGACGTCGTCGGGGGTCATGCCCGTTTCGTCCTTCGGCTCGAGTGCCGAGAAGTGCGCCGTTGAGCGAACTATCTGGGGCGTCGCATCGCTGCTGGTGAAGCGTGCTTCGGCCCGGCGATCATCCGGAACTTTCATTGAAGCCAGAACGGCCCGCAGGCGTTTACGCTCCGCGGCGTCGAAGGATCCCTTCACGTCGGTCGCCATGACGTTGACGTCGAGAGTCGAGTACCAGACGGCCAACCTTCCGAGTTCGGCGAACCGGCGCATGGCGACGCGATACTCCCTGGCGGCCGCGCGAGCAATCGCCTGCTGGTCAGCGCTAGAAAAACCCCTGGTCTGCCCCGCGACAGCCAATGAGGTCACAAGTCGCTTCACGTCCCATTCAAACGGTGTCACGTCGGCTTCATCAAAGTCCGTGACGTCGAAGACGTCACTGCGCTCCGGCGAGGCGAACAGTCCAAAATTTGCGAGGTGGGCATCACCGCAGCTCGTCACGGTGAGTGGTGTTGAACGCCCGGCCACCAGGTCGTGGGTCATCACGAGGGCGGACCCGCGCAAGAAGGAGAGGGCGTCCTTATCCATCCGAGCATCACGCAACGGCTGAAGCGAGGTGAGATGATGGCCGCGCGGCGCGTCAAGCACTCGCCACAGATTCCACGCCGTCGGGCGAGGCGGCAGGGTCGCGAGTGCGTTTCTGGAGAGAGCGCGTCGAGCAGCGCGGCCGTGTTCACGACGTTGCTTCACTGTCGACAGTTCGCCCACTAGGCCACCAGCGTCTTTTCGTCTGATCGTGCCGTCACCCGTGGACCAATCTTGAAGACGATCAGGCAACTTAGAACGGCGTCGGTGAAGAAGATCATGCCCGGGAACAACGCACCCGCGGTCGTGAAGTGGCGCAAGGTCAATAGCGTGATGCCGCAGTTAAGCGAACCGAAAATGAATGCCGAAGCGGTTTCACTACCCGGCGTCGACCACGACTTACGGTACGTCGGCAACGCCGCAACGAAGTCGGCGGCCACGAAGGCCACGAGCGCAACGGTGGGTGCGTTCACCAATGCCCAGAACACTAAGCCGGCGAGGGACAGCGCTCCGCAGGCGATGTCGATGCGGTCAATCTTCCATACCGCGTTGGGATTGCGAAACGAGGCGACCACGACCAGACACGGAATCGTGCCGAGCGTCAAGGTCATAAATGACGCGATACCAACGTGGGCCTGCACTTCTACGATGAAGGCCAGAATTCCCTCGAGGGCCCAGAGCGACCACGTCACTCGGTGGGGCTGGGTATTGCCCTTCCACGTTTGGCGCACGTAGTTACCCGAGCCGAAGACGGCCAGCGCCATAGCGAGGTAGACAAAATTAGGGTTCAGCACCCCTGTAGTCTGCCCTTTTCCCTCCCTCGGGCACAACCGCCCCAGACAGAGGGTGTGGATTTTGGTGTAGATTGGGTAACCCTATGGGGCTATAGCTCAGTCGGTTAGAGCGCGTCACTGATAATGACGAGGTCGTAAGTTCGATTCTTACTAGCCCCACCACGAGAGAGTCACACCGAGGTCGAAACGCCTCGGATGGAGATGTCGCTTCTTTCCTAATGCGCTCCGGAGTCTTGGCGCTGAGTCTCTTGAAGCGCTTACCGGGGAACTATCTCGTGACTAATCAGAGGTTTGGTCACGAGATAACGGGTGGACCTACTCAGCCGCTTCATCGTCGAGGAAGCGCAAGTACACCTCGACGAGCTCATCGAGCGCCTCTTGGCCCACATCTTCAACCGTGACGGTGCCAGTCAAAGCAATGGTTTCCTTCATCTGCTCGAGGTAAGCGGTGCAGGCACCACAGCCGGCGAGGTGTCGCTCTAGGCGGCGGCGTTCGCGACCGGTTAAGCCGTTTTCGAGGTAGTCGCTGATGAGAGCGACGGCCTGGCGGCAGGCGAGGTCTCGCGTAAACAGACTCACGATTGACCTCCCTCTGCCTCGATAGTGGAACGAATGGCGGCCCGTCCGCGGTGCAAGAGCACCCGCACGTTGCCTTCACTCAGGTGCAGAATCTCTGCGACCTCACGAGTATCTAGTCCTTCTACGTCGCGCAACGTTACGACGGTCCGGGTTGGTTCGCCAAGATCGGCCAAACTTCGACGAACCAGGGCGAGAATTGCAGCCCGCTCATCCTGATCAGCTAGACGATCGGCGAACGGCACCGGTGCGGTGAGCCAGGCGCCGCCCGCGCTGAAGCGATCGGCGGCGACCGAATCGCTCAAGTCAATCGAGAGATGCCGTGACTCGCGATAGCCCATGTCGCGGGCGCGGTTGGCGCAGATAGTCAAGAGCCACGTCTTAAAGCTCGATCGACCGGCGAAGTTCTTCGCACCACGACAGACCGCGAGCCACGTCTCTTGGGCTACGTCCTCGGCACGCTGGCCGGCGTAGTAGCGAGCGACCTGCAGGACAGCCTGGTGGTGACGCCCGACGAGTTCGCGCAGGCACGTGCGATCACCCGCCACGAACTTGGCGATCAGCTCCTCATCGGTCACGTGTCGAACAGTAGCCGAGAAGTTTTTGTAACGGATTTTTCGATTGCACGACTAATGAGAGAACCGCGTGGTTCGACCCCTCGGGGACTACTGATTAAGGAGTATCAATGACTTCACGTGTTGCCACCAAAACAATGGGCGCCCTCGCCATTCTCGCCACCAGCGCCTCGCTGGTCGCTCTGCCGGTTGCCGCGCAGGGTGCCACGATGATGGCCAACCACAAGTGGACGGGCACGGTTTCCAAGGTCGACGCCATGATGGGCAAGACCGACTCGTTCCACTTCACCGTCGGGACGCACCACTACGTCGTCGACTACACCGCCAAGGTGAAGTTCACCATGGGTATGTCGACCGGCATTGTCCCCGGCGCCAAAGTGACCGTCACCGGTACCTTGAAGGGCACCACCATCACTGCTTCCGCCCTCAGCATCTAGGTAGTCGGCCCCGCCTCATCCGAGGCGGGGCCTTTCCCATTACGCTCACTGCACACAACGAATAGGACCCCAATGTTCGGCCTTCTCCTCATCGGTTTCTTCGCCGGCGTTATCGCTGGTGTGTCACCCTGCATCTTGCCCATCCTCCCCGTCGTCCTCGTCGGCTGGAGTGCTCCCGTAGCGGAGGGCGTTGACCCTCGCCGCGCACGCCAGCGCCGCGCCGTGGCCGTGGTCTGCGGACTCGTCGTGAGCTTCAGCATCATCACCGCGCTGGGCTCGGTGATCTTGTCGAGTCTCGGTCTCCCCCAGGACCTGCTGCGCAACACCGGCATCGCGCTGCTCGTGCTCTTCGGCGTTGGCCTTCTCTGGCCCGGCTTCGAGCGTCTTCTGGAGCGCCCCTTCACTCGACTCACCCGATCGGCCCCCACTGGCGCTAAGTCCGGCTTCGTCCTCGGCCTGGGCCTGGGCTTCGTTTTCGTCCCCTGCGCCGGTCCCGTGCTGGCCGCCATCTCGGTTCTCGGGGCGCGCCACCACGCCAGTCTCTACAGCGTGCTCCTCAGCTTCTTCTTCGGCGCCGGTGCGGCCACGCCGCTCTTCGCGATCGCTCTCGCCGGTGACCGCGTCATTGAGCGCAACCGCGCCCTGTCGGCCAAGACGCGCAAGCTGCGCCCGTTCGCCGGCGCACTCCTGATCCTGATGGCTGTCGCTATCACCTTCAATGTCGCCGCCACTCTCCAGCGCGATGTGCCGGGTTACACCCAGTCGCTCCAGCGCTGGATTGAGGGCAACAACTACACCGTGTCTCAGCTGCGTTCGCTCCAGAACCAGAAGAACACGGGCTCGCTCGTGGACTGCGAGAACACGGCGGCGGCCGGCACGATGAACTCCCTCGCCAACTGCGGCGGCGCCCCTAACTTCACCGGCATCACTGCCTGGCTCAATACGCCTGGCGACCGTCCACTCACCTTGGCCGGCCTCAAGGGCAAAGTGGTCTTGGTCGACTTCTGGACCTACTCCTGCATTAACTGCCAGCGAACTCTGCCCCACGTCGAGGCTTGGTACCAGCGCTACCAGAAGGATGGCCTGGTCGTCGTCGGCGTTGAGGCCCCCGAGTTCGCTTTCGAACACGTCGTCTCGAATGTCGCCGGCGCCGACAAGCGCCTGGGCGTCGTGTATCCCGTAGCCGTCGACGACAACCTCGACACGTGGAACGCCTACGCCAACCAGTACTGGCCGGCCGAATACCTGATCGACGCCAAGGGCGTCATCCGCCACGTCGCCTACGGTGAAGGTTCCTACACCCAGGACGAGGGATTCATTCGTACGTTGCTCCAGCAGGCCAACCCCCACGTCAGCCTGCCGCCGGCCACCAACGTGCCGAACCTGACCCCAACGGAACAGACCAGCCCCGAGACGTACCTCGGCACTGAGCGCAGTCAGTACATGGAGAACGACCACATGCAAAACGGTGTGGCCGCAACCTACAAGTTGATATCCAACGTGGCGCAGTACTACTACGCCCTGGGTGGGACGTGGACGCCATCGGCCCAGGCCATTACGGCGGGCAGTAACGCGCAACTCTCAATCAACTTCCGAGCGCGCGATGTCTATCTCGTCCTTGGCGGCACCGGGACGGTCTTCGAAACCTTGAACGGGCAGCCCTACAAGAGCTTCCACGTCGGCGGCATCCCCACCCTCTACACCATGGTGCAGGGTAAGGATCTACAGAGCGGCATCTTGACGCTGTCCTTCACGCCCAAGGTGGCCGCCTACGACTTCACCTTCGGGTAACCGTCACACCACTGCGCTGGACAGCGGCATTCGCCGCTCCAGCGCAGTGGTGTGGCTCGGTACCCACCAGGGTCGTTACCGAGTACCCGACTGCTGCTTACTTTGCAGTCGGGAAGTGGAATGAGGCGGCGGCGTCAGTCCTCGGCGCCGGCCAGCGCTGGGTTATCGCCTTGGCGCGGGTGTAGAAGCGCACGCCCTCGGGGCCATGGATGTGGTGGTCACCGAAGAGTGAGTCCTTCCAGCCGCCGAAGGAGTAGTAGGCCATGGGCACAGGAATAGGTACGTTGATGCCGATCATGCCGACCTTCACTTCACGATGGAAGCGACGGGCCGCTTCACCGCTCGAGGTGAAGATGGCCGTGCCGTTACCGAAGGGATTGGCGTTGATAAGTGCGATGGCTTCATCGACCGACGCAGCGCGAATGTTCGAGAGGACCGGACCAAAAATCTCCTGTTGGTACACGTCCATGTCGGTGGTGACGCCATCGATGACGGTCGGGCCAACGAAGAAGCCGTTCTCAAAGCCCTCTACGGTGTAGCCACGGCCATCGACCACGAGGTTGGCGCCCTGCGCCGCCCCGGAAGTGATGAGGCTCTCGATGCGATCCTTCGAGGCCTTCGTGATGACTGGCCCCATCTCGGCCTCGGGGTTGCGGCCGTTACCGACCTTCACCTCACGGGCCATCGTGGCGATGCGATCGAGCAGGGGCTCGGCGATGCCGCCCACCATGATGGAGGCCGAGATCGCCATGCAACGCTCGCCGGCCGAGCCGAAAGCCGCGGCCACCAGGTGCTGGGCGGCAAAGTCGATGTCAGCATCGGGGAGGATGATTGAGTGGTTCTTGGCGCCACCGAGGGCCTGGACACGCTTGCCGCTGGCAATGGCGCGAGCGTGGATCTGCTTAGCGATTGGCGTCGAGCCGACGAAGGAGACGGCCGCCACATCGGGGTGATCGAGGAGTGTATTCACGGCCTCGACATCACCATGAACAACGTTGAAGACACCATCGGGCAGACCAGCGTCTCGCCACATCTGTGCGAGCAGCATCGAGGCACTGGGGTCGCGCTCGGAGGGCTTAAGGATGAAGGTGTTGCCCGTCGCAATCGCCATTGGGAACATCCACATGGGCACCATGGCGGGGAAATTAAACGGGGTGATGCCCACCACGACACCCAGGGGCTGACGGTACGAGAAAAGGTCAACGCCGTCCGACACTTGGTCGGAGTACTCGCCCTTCAACAACGTCGGCACCCCACAGGCGTACTCAACGACCTCGAGTCCGCGCTGCACTTCACCCCTGGCGTCAGAAACAATCTTTCCGTGCTCGTCACTGATGGCGGTAGCCAACTCGTCGATACGTGCATTAACGATCTCGCGGAAGGCGAAGAGTACCTTCGTGCGTTGGCTCAAGCTGGCGTTACCCCACGTCTCGAAGGCGGCCTTAGCGGCCGCGACGGCCTGGTTGACGGTCTCGACGGAGGCCAACTGCAGCTCCGCCGTCTGCTCCCCGGTCGCCGGGTTGAACACGGCGCTGGTGCGGCCCGGGTTCGCGGTGACGGACTGACCGCCGATCCAATGTTCAATTGTGCGCATGTCGATTCCTTTCGTACTGCCTAAATGCGTTCGCACGGCGTCGTTTTGCGCTGCTCGTAGCGAGCGTGTGGCGCCGGCGTCACGTCCTCGCCATACCCGTTGAACGGAGTCAACTTATTCCGGCCATCAAAACCCATGTCAGCCATCTTGTCAGGCGTATGGCGAGTGAACCCGTCGTTCAATTTTTCGATCCAAAACCACGATTCGTTGACTCGTTTTCACGCTCGTACCTGCGTTAGCGTGGCGTCGACGACCAAAAGGACGAACGATGACCGCTGACCGATCAACAATGACCCACGTCGAACGCGAAAAAGCAGCAGTGCTGCACGCCTGGGCCGCGAGCAATGCCTACAACCCACTGATGATCAAATCGGCCCAGGGTGTCTACGTCACCGACGAGGACGATGTCACGTACCTCGACTTCTCCTCACAGCTGGTCAACACCAACATTGGCCACCAGCACCCCGCGGTCGTCGCCGCAATCCAAGAACAGGCCGGCGTCCTGTGCACCATTGGACCCCAGCACGGCAACTTCGTACGCACGCGGGCGGCCGAGTTGATTCTCGACCACGCCTTCGAAGGAGCGAGCAAAGTCTTCTTCACCACCGGTGGCGCCGAGTCGGTGGAAAACGCCGTGCGAATGGCCCGCCTGCACACCGGTCGCCACAAGGTCATGGCCACGTATCGCAGCTATCACGGTGGTACCTCGACTGCCGTGTCGCTGACCGGCGACCCGCGTCGCTGGGCCGTCGATAACGGCACGTCCGGCGTGGTCCACTTTTTCGGCCCGTTCTTGTACCGCTCACATTTCCACTCGACGACCGAGGCCGAAGAGTGCCAGCGCGCCCTTGCCCACCTCGAGGAAACCATCCAGTTTGAGGGCCCGGCCACCATCGCGGCCATCATCCTGGAGTCGGTTCCCGGCACGGCCGGCATCATGGTCCCACCGCCCGGCTACCTCAAGGGTGTGCGCGAGCTTTGCGACCGCTACGGCATTGTCTACATTGCCGACGAAGTGATGGCCGGCTTTGGGCGAACGGGCTCCTGGTTCGCTTTCCAGGCCCACGACGTAACTCCCGACCTCGTGACCTTCGCCAAGGGCGTCAACTCTGGGTACGTCCCC
>Ga0164297_10005121_pt1 | contig 11368 bp, 10 predicted proteins | sample GEODES058metaG_FD_113539 | JGI IMG/M metagenome (GOLD analysis project Ga0164297, IMG submission 113539) | Dystrophic lake water microbial communities from Trout Bog Lake, Wisconsin, USA - GEODES058 metaG | ecosystem: Environmental > Aquatic > Freshwater > Lake | place: USA: Trout Bog Lake...
CACATCTCCTCCGGTGCAGAGTGGGCCGCGTGCACGCGCACTCGTGGATGATGCGCTGGGCGAGTTTGCGATCAGCGGACTCGAACTGGCCACATGAAACACAGTGGAGTGCTACTTATAGGCGTTCTAGGTGTCCATCGTGAGCACAGGATCTGGCTACTTCTACTTATAGCCGTCTCTCAAACTCACGGTGCGGTTCAGCACGCACATCCCCGCCGGCGAGCCCTCCTTGCCCGGGTGCTGAGTGTCCAGGTCGACACAGAAGTAGCCGAGACGCTCAAGCTGGAACACGGAGCCGACAGGCGCATCCGCGAGCCCAGGCCCTGCGAAGCCCCCACGCACCACCACCTCGCTCTCCGGGTTCATGTCCGCCAGCCAGTCGCCCTCGATGGCATTCACGTCCTCGGACTTGAACAGGTGGTCGTACAGGCGCACCTCCAGCGAGGGCGGCGCCACCCCCGGTTGAGGCTCTGCCACCCAGTGGATCACCCCCTTTGGTGGCTTGGACCCCGGTGCAGAGGCAGCCTCGTCAACGACGCAGCGCAGTTCGACAGGAGTGCCAGCGTCGTCGGAGACGACGGACTCGCACAGGATGACGCTGGCGTAGCGCAGGAGCACTCGCTTGCCTGGCGCAAGGCCGTAGTAGCCCTTGGCATCAGCCATGCGGAAGTCGGACTGCTCGATGTAGAGCACGCGGCCGTAGGGGCCCTCGTATGTTTGGGTGTCGCCCTCGGCCGCGCGCTGCGGGTAGAGAGCAGCAGGCACAGTCCTGACCTCCCCCTCTGCCACGTTTATGAGCACCACGCGCAGCGGGCGCAGCACTGCCATCGCTCGGCGTGCGGTTCTGTTCAGCGTGTCGCGGATGTGGAAGTCGAGGAGGGACATGGGGATCATGGTCTCGTTACGACTCACCCCCACAGCGCGCACAAAGGCGTTGATGGCCTCCGGCGGTGCACCCCGGCGGCGCAGCCCCGCCAGTGTGAGCAGCCTGGGGTCATCCCAGCCGCGCACGAAGCCACCGGTGCAGAGTTTGTTGAGCTTGCGCTTGCTGAGCACTGTGTGTGTGATGTTCAGGCGGCTGTACTCCCACACCACGGGCTTGTACAAGTCCAGCACATCCAGCAGCCAGAAGTAGCTCGCCCGCCGCGTCTCGAACTCGAGTGTGCACAGGCTGTGCGTCACGTTCTCGAGCGAGTCGTTGATGCAGTGCGTGTAGTCGTAGCTGGGGTACACACACCACTTGTCCCCTGCGTGCGGATGCTCCGCGAACTTGATGCGGTACGCGATGAGATCGTACATGTTGTAGTTCTCGTTCCGCATGTCCTGACGCATGCGCAGCGTCGCGCTGCCTTCGTCCCACAAACCGCGACGCATTTCGTCGAAGATGTGCAACGACTCCTCCACAGGCCGGTCGCGCCAGGGGGAATCAGTGTTCGCCTCGCGGCTTGCCTTGATTTCATCCGGCGTCTGGTGGCACACGTACGCGCACCGCCGGCGAATGAGCTCCACCGCGAGGTCATACAACTGCTGGAAATAATCGCTGGCGTAGGTCACCACCGTCGGCGTCCAGCCCATCCACTTCACAATCTCCTGGATGTGCTCGATGTACTCCATCTTCTCAGCCTCGGGGTTGGTGTCGTCGAAACGGAGGTAGCAGGCACCGCCGGAGTGGACTGCACTCCCAAAGTCAACAAACATCGCCTTCGCGTGCCCGATGTGCAGGTAACCATTCGGCTCTGGCGGGAAACGGGTGACCACCCGTCCGCCGGTGGCTGCCAAGTGCCGCGCCAGCGTGTCGCGGGTGTTCGCAGGCCGCATGACAGTGCCATCGCTAAAGTGCACGATCGTGTGCACGCCCGTGTTCTCACGCGGATCACTCAGCCACGAGAAGGGCTGCTCCTCCTCTGCAGCTGGTGGCGGCGGTGCACTCGCGTCCGCATCCTCGCCGTCTGCCGCAGCAACGGGGGCGGCTGCAGGAGTTGGCGGAGGCGCTGGCTTTTCCTTCTTCGTCTTCTCAACTGGCGCATCATCTGCGGCTGTGCGTGGGCCCAGCATAGCGGCAAGCTGCTTGTCCAGCTCCTCACGCGCAGCCACGCCGTCAGCCCAGGGCTGCTTCAGGCGAAGGGCAACCAGGAGGGGGCCCACGGACGCCTTGTATCTCTGCTCACGCAGCCGCGCCTCCTCCGCCGCCAACACCTCCGCGACAGCCACTCGGAGCTGCTCGGGTGTGACGACGACACCGACGCCAGCAGCCGCCTAGAGAGAAGACGACAGTTTTGGGGAGTGAGATGACGGCGGCACCAAGGGGCTCACTAACACATAAGACGCGCCTCCAGCGCCTGCTTGTCGCACGCGTCGCTGCCCACTTTCGCCAGGTACGCGAAGGCGCCTTCCAGCTGCGGCACCGTCTGTTGGGGCGCGTGGGGGCGCGTCAGTGACACACGTTCTCAGCCGCCCCTTGGAGAGAGATCAACTGCAGTCTGGGCGGGTCACACGCGTGCCTTTATGCTGCCGTTGGAGACGTATTCCACCAGCGTCTTGCGGTGCGTCCACGCGTTGCTGGGGAACTGCACGTGTAGGAGTCAGCGCAGGGCACATGGAGGAGGAGCCCTCTGCGCTGTGTGTTGACTCTCTGCACGGGGCGCTACGCGCGACGGCGAGCAGTGACGAGACGCACCTTTGCAGCTGCCTGGTAAAGCAAGTTGCCAACCACCTTGCCGCAGCCCGGCTGGGCGCCAGCCTCGGCGATGACCTCCACCAGCGTTGCGGATAGCTTCGTGTTGCGTGCTACCTGCGCTGCCGTCTTGGTGTCCAGGCCAATGCCCGCGAACAGCTCCGCAAGAGCATCTGCGTCGCCGTCAGGCGCCATGTCGAAGGGGCGGTGACGTCGAAGTCGAAAACTGTGCCTCGCCACCAAAATATGCACAGTAGCGCGCCCTCCTGCAGCCTTTGCAGCTAGAATCCATGGCGTTTAGGCGCATATTCCTGCTCTTGTGCGTGTGGATGTGTGTTTACAGAGCACTAGCGGCCCCTCCGCCTGTGAGTGTGAACGAGATGGCTGACGAGGCCCTTCAGCAAGCCAGCGGAGGAGAAGAGGGAGACGCCGCCGCCGCAGAGTTGAAGCGTATGGCTGAAGAGCTGTCCGCCTTGCGCGCTGACGCAGCGCGACAGGAGGAGGAGCAAGCTGTTGCAGTGAAGGCTGCAGAGCGAGAGGCGTTGGAGGGGAGCGCTACTGCCGAGGTGATGCGCGAGAGTCTGCGACGCGTCCAGACAGAGCTAAGCGCCACAAAAGCGCGACTAGCCAGTGCGACGGCCCGCTACCAGAGGGCAGTTCAAGACATGAGTCAGGATGCGGACAGATTAGCAGCAGCACGGCGAGTCCGGGATGATGTCGGACGTATTAAGAAGAGGCTTGAGGATTTCAAGGCTGCGCAGAGGAGCAGTGGGCCGCCTGACCCCGACCTGAGATGATGCCGTGTGGCTAAACATACCCTTGTGCCGCTACGTACGTCCGTCCGTCCTTCGCAGGACGTTCACACGGCATTGTCTCATGTCTATGATGTTGCTGCACGCTGCGGCGCCTCATCACGTGCCCCATGCGTTGCCTAGGAAGTCCAGGTCTCTGGCCGCCGCAGGCAGCTCTGTCTGCCGTGCTGACCGCCGGCGTCTCCGCCGCCTGAACGGACTCTCCACAGTACTAAAACGTTGTGCTACCGCGTCGGCGGCAGCAGTTGCGGTGGAAGAGGAGCTGCTGGGTGTCGAAGAGGAGAACGGCGGAGTGGATGCCAAGGCCGTGGTCAAGCTGCACTGCACTAGCCTCGATCCTGACTGGGTGAACCCCTGGCAGAGTCGCACAGCGCAGCGTTCCACCGGCAGCGGCGTGTTCATCCGTCGCAAGGGGGACGTGTGCGAGATCTTGACCGCAGCGCACGTGGTGGCCAACACCACGTTCGTCCAAGTCCAGCTCGCCGGCCAGCCTGACAAGACCACCGCGCGCGTGTCTGCAGTTGCCCACGAGACGGACTTGGCGCTGGTGGAGGTGCCTGCCTCGCTGTTCGAGGGCATTGAGCCCCTTGACGTAGCTCCGGGCACCACGCTGCCTGCCCTACGCGAGAAGGTCTATGTTCTTGGATTCCCTGTCGGTGGCGATGATTTGTCCATCACGGAGGGTGTTGTGTCTCGCATCGAGGTGCGTTCCATGGCGTGGGGGCTCATCTGCATCGGTTTGCCTCTCACCGTGCCCTCTTCCCCAGGTGCAATCCTATAGCCATAGCCACTGCCGCGCGCTAGCAGTCACTGTCGATGCTGCTGTCAACAGCGGCAACAGTGGTGGCCCAGTTGTCAGCGAAGAGTCCGGCCTGATCATAGGTGTTGCTTTCCAGGGGTATGCTGGGTCAGACATCGAAGGGCAGGGCCACATGGTTCCCAGCCCCATTATTCAGCGCTTCCTTGCCGCCGTTGCTGCTACACGCAACCCGGGACTGCCGAGCCTGGGTGTCTACCTCCAGTTGTTGCAGAGCCCCGCGCTGCGCGCGCGGCTAAAAATGCGGGACAGCCAAACAGGCGTGCTCGTCACCTCCATCGAGCATGGGTCATGCAGTGATGGCGTCCTCCGCTCCGGGGACGTGCTTCTCGACCTTGACGGCGTAGCCATTGCCAACGATGGCACATGTCTCGTCCTTGGCCGCCGCCTCGCTCTTGCTGCGGTCTTGCATCAGCGCTACTTCGGGGATAAGCTGCCGCTGACTGTGCTGCGTGACGGAAAGGCGCTGAAGCTCAACGTTGAGCTGACCCAGATGCCCGGCCTGGTGCCTCGCGGGCAGTACGACGTGACGCCGCCCTATTATCTCTGTGCCGGCCTCCTCTTCCAGCCTCTCTGTCACGAGTACCTGTCCACCTGGCAGGAGCTGAAGGATGCGCCGCCACACCTCCTCGTGCTCCACTACGATGGCGTCCGAAGCAAGCTGCGGACCCAGGTTGTGATGCTCACCCAGATCCTGGCTGATGAGGCCAATATGGGGTACTCTGGCGAGTCTCACGGCATGGACGTGGTCACGCACGTGTGCGGCGAGCCGGTGGGCGACATGCGCAATCTCGTGACTGCGCTGCAGGCTGCGCGTGCCAGTGGGAAGCCGTTCATCGAGATCGACACGGCACGGGGCGACCTCGTCTCTCGTGTTGTTCTCGATGCCGCACACATCGCCGCGGCAGACGCGCGCATCCAGGCGCGCTACCACGTGCCGAGTCTGTACTCCCATCACTTCCAAGACATTCTTCATTCATCTGAGAAGGCGGCTCCTGACACGGAGGCGAAGCAGCCCAAGGCAGCAGCGACCAAGGCGAAGGCCTCTGCTACTGCGCGCGCCAAGCGATGAACACGTGGCCCTATAAAGAGGCCCTCGCTGGGGCCTTTCTTAGCACCGCACTTCTTAGCGCTTCGCCCGTGCGTCTGTGTCGCGCGCCTCGTGGGGACCCCCAGCCCGTGGCGCCGCGCTTTCCCGCTCGCTCGGCGCATCGCAGCGAGCAGGGAGGCACAAGGGGCTGTGCGCTCCGGGGGCCTCTCTCTCCACGCGCTTGCCGTTGCTGCTGTCTGCTGTCGACATGACGCACCCAGTGCCAGCCAGTGAGGCCCTGGCTGCGCGTGTGGGCGCTGTGAACCCTGTGGTGTGGTGCGTTCCACCGGACAGGTGTGACAGTGTGACAGTTAGCCCCGTCTGACGCCGTTCCGAACACCCGCAGCTCGGTGAGCAGCAGGGGTAGAGGCACCTTCCCGCGTGCTGGGCCCCGCCCGGTGCCCCACGAGCTCGCCAGCCGCGCGGTGCTCGGCGGTGCGTCTCCACCCCCAGGGCAGCTGTCTTGACGGCCACGCTCCACGGCGCGGCCACCGCAACCGCAGGCACTGCGCGCACCACTGCAGGCCACACAACCGCCACGTCTCCTGGAATCGGGATATGGGGAACAGGCACACGGAGTGTGGGACAGAGGTCCACTTTAGCCGCTTTCGCGAGCTAACCAACGCTATGGCGTTGCTCTTCGCCAGGTTTCCCTCGCTCAGCGTCTCGTTCACCTGTTCGCCGGCTGTCACGAGGCGCTGGTGCAGCTGCGCAGGCTGTGGCCGTGCCTCACACTCGCTCAGGTGAGTGGCCTCTCGGACTGCGCTGACGATCCGAGACCAAAGATGGGAGGGAGGCTGACTCCCCACTGCTCCATGCCCCTGCTGCTTGTCCCCGCAGACGATGAGCCCGCCGCGTCTCAACAGTCCGATGATGCGTCAGCATCGCTGCCTGCTGATGCGCAGGTGTACTTCGAGCAGGAGTACGTCATCAGAAATGAGGTGCGTGAGCCTCGACTCTACCCCCTGTACTCTTTTCACCATCAACACCGGGTGACACCCTCCACTCGCTACATCCACGTGCTCAGGAGCCGGTGTCGTGCAGTGTGAGTGTGACTGTGGCGCAGCACAGCGCCACAGGAGTTGTGCGCATCACTGTTGAGTCCGACATGCCGGGCGTCCAGTTCCTGCACTGGGGCATCGTTCCGTGGGGCCCGTTCGGCGACAACCACTGGCAGCCGCCGCCAGAGGAGCTGCGTCCACCGGTGCGTGGACAATGCGTAGGCAAATCACAGAACGACGAGAGTTTCACACAGCTCACCTCTTTTTGCTGGGCCCAGGGCACACGCGCGCACGACAAGACAGCAGTTCAGACGCCGTTGCTGCCTGCTGGCGCTGGGGATGTAGGCGCTGCCGCCACAGCAACTGGGGAGCAGTCAAAATCGGGGGGAGTTGCAACCAGCAGCGTGTCTGGCAAGATCGTCATCCAGTGCGCCGCCACAGATGCGCCGCGCGCTATCAACTTCGTGCTGCACGAGCCCACAAAGAATGTGTGGACACACACTGCGGGCGGCAAAGTCTTCTTCGTGCCGCTGCCTCCACGCAGCGCTGCGCTGCTGGCGGCTGCGCAGGCTAGCGCTGCGCAGCGCAGTGGCATCCAGAGTTTGTTAAACACCTTGAATAGCTTCATCCAAGCTGCAGATGCAGCCTCCGGGGATGTGGACAGCGCTGCGTCTGGCACTGCCGGGGGAGGGCAGACCAAAGGGGTGGCCGCAGTTGCAGGGGATGACGCCGGCTGGGAGGTGACTCATCAACACGTGGAGGCGGTGACTGCGCAGACAGCAGCGTTGCAGCGCGTCGGTGTCCGTGTGACGAGCCACTCTGCTGGGGCTGGTGTCCGCCTTCGTGTGGAGAGCGACCTGCCCATGCCGCTCTTGCTGCATTGGGGTGTTGTCCCTCGCGGCGCGCGTGACGACTTGTGGGCTGTTCCCGAGCAGCATCTCTGGCCGCCAGGCAGTGTGCTCTACAAGCGCGCGGCGCAGGACCGGGCAGTGCAGTCACCCATGCACCTGGTCGAACCTCAGGCCCCGCCTGCCGGGGCTGCATCTGCTCCGCTGGGCAAAACGTATAGCTACATCGACCTCGAGGTCGGGACAGACCCCGCCAGCGTGCGCTTCGTGCTCAAAGAAGCAAATGGACCTTCCTGGTTCGATAACGATGGCTCTGACTTCACAGTCCAATTGCCGGAGCTCGCGCCGGAAGCCATGATGATGCCGCCCTCACAAGACCAGCGACGCGATGGCGTCAGCACCGTGGTCGACACGCGCGGCATGCCAGCTGCATCGGGACCCAACAGCTTGCTCCGACCTGATGGAGCGCCTGGCCCACAGGTGGTCGGCACCAGCGCATCCGCCGCCGCCGCCGCTGCCGCCGCCGCTGCCGTTGCATCTGGAGCAATGTCAGCTGAGGAGCTGGCGCGGTTAGAGGACTTGAGACGCGCATTAGAAGAGGCCGAACGAACTGCCGCTGCCGCTGCCGCTGCCAAGGCCGCGGCGCTCGCAGCTGCTCAAGACGCATCAGGGCAATCTGCACCCGCGCTGGCAGGTGTGCGCGCTCGGCGTCTCGCTGCGGAGGCGAACGCCGCTGCACGCGCAGCTGCGGAGGCGTCAGCTCGAGCAGGCGCTGCCATGACCCAGGCTGCGCGTACGCCGGCGGGTAGTGCGCTCACTGCGGAACTGAATGCCGCTGCTGCAGCTGCAGCTAGTTCGGGAGTGGACACCACTGCGCGTGACGCCACTGCGGCAGCGCCCTTGCCAGAGGAGTTGGCTGCAGCTGCCTGGGCGGGCTTTGCGGGGCGTGAGCCCGCAGCGTGGCACAGCGACGCTGCTCGCGCGGCTGCCCGCGCCGAGGCTGAGCGGCTGGAGTGGCTAGCTGCACAAGCGGATGCGGAGCGTCGCGCGACTGCGACCGCAGCGCAGCAGGCCAAGGCGATGGAGCAGAACTTGATCAAGCGAGCGGCGGAGGCAGCTGCTGCGCCGAAAACCCCACCTCGAGATGTGCCGACCATGCCGCCGCCTGTGCAAGTGACTGCGAGCGCCGCGGTGGCGGACATACCGCGGCAGGATGAGGACCTTGCGCTGTCACCGCCGCTGGCGGTGCCTGATTCAGAGCGCAACAGCGGCACCGGCTCTGGACGCGAGATCCTGCTGCAAGGCTTCAACTGGGAGAGCTCCCGCAAAGGTGGATGGTATAACCACTTGGCCTCCAAAGCAGAGGCCATTGCTGCGTTGGGTGCCACTGTCGTGTGGTTGCCTCCGCCTACAGACAGCGTCAGCTCGGAGGGCTACATGCCCCGCGACCTGTACGATCTGAACAGCCGCTACGGCACACTGGCGGAGCTGCGCGCGTGCGTTGCGGCGCTCCACGGCGTTGGACTCAAAGTCTTGGGTGACGCTGTGTTGAACCACCGATGTGCACATGCGCAGGACGCGAACGGCGTGTGGAACCGCTTCGGCGGTCGCTTGGCATGGGACGCGCGCGCCATTGTGAGCGACGACCCGCACTTTGCTGGGCGCGGCAACCCGAGTCAAGGCGACCATTTCCATGCGGCGCCCAACATCGACCATAGCCAGGAGTTTGTGCGCAAAGACATCCGCAACTGGCTCGCCTGGCTCCGAGACAGTGTCGGCTACGATGGCTGGCGTCTCGACTTTGTGCGCGGCTTCAGCGGACATGCAGTGCGTGAGTATCTGCAACACACGGGGCCGTCTTTCGCTGTGGGCGAGTACTGGGATACGCTTGCGTACCATCACGCGGAGCCAGAGCACTGCCAAGATGCGCACCGACAGCGCATCGTGAACTGGGTCAACGCCGCTGGCGGCCTTGCCGGCGCCTTTGACGTGACCACCAAGGGCATCCTGCACGCAGCTCTCGAGCGCCGCGAGTACTGGCGCCTCTGCGACGCGCATGGCAAGCCGCCTGGCGTGCTCGGCTGGTGGCCGTCTCGAGCGGTGACGTTCCTGGAGAACCACGACACTGGCTCCACGCAAGGCCACTGGCGCTTCCCCTCTGGCAAAGAGCTGCAGGGGTACGCCTACATCCTGACGCATCCAGGCACGCCGACGCTGTTCTTCGACCACGTGTTTGAGTGGCCGCACCTGGCGGAGCCGATTCGCAGGCTGACTGACCTGCGCAAGCGAGCGGGTGTCCACTGCCGCAGCGAGGTGCGCATCCTGGTGGCGGAGCGCGATGTGTACGTCGCCCAGGTGGACGATCGCCTCATCTGCAAGCTGGGTCCCGGCCACTGGGAACCGGACGGGAGCAGGTGGCAGCGCGCAGAAGGCGGTAGCGACTGGACTGTTTACGAGCCTCGACCATAATAGATCTATTTGATACAGGCGAATGAGAACATTTCACGAAGACAGATGTCCCGGGCCAAGCATGAGGCTATCAGTGCGCTCGGCAGCGGCGCCGTAGTTGTGAATGCGGTTGAACCGCCAGAAGGCGGCTGTGCCCAGCAGTTGGTGCTTGTGCCCGAACTCCGGCCACCACTGCTCGACGAGGGAGAGGTTGAAGTAGGCCGCCGGGAAGGTGCCATTGTCTAAGATGCCCTCCGGCGCCATGGTTGCCTTGGTGTGCAGCAGCCAGGCTAGTGCGATGCACACCAGCTCCTCTGGGCTCTTTCCCGTCTTGGCGGGGTATTCCCTGCCGACGATGACGCGATGCGTGGTGGACACGCCGCCGAGCAGCTGGCTGGGAGTGAGGAGGACGTCAAACATGTGCCCCCCGTTTGTGATGTAGCTGTTCTTGAAGAACACATCCGCAGACACGTGCTCCAGCCAGCCACTGGCCTGAGCGCCAGGGTACTCCATCGTCACCGTGCGGGACAAGTTGGTGGATGTGCGCTTCGCGGCACTGGCAGACAGAGCCTCCTCCGTGTTGCAGCTGGACACACAGATGTCGAGCTTGCCCTGTGCAAGCAACGCCAGATCTGGTGACATCTCCTCCGTCACGCCACGTGCCCGCAGTGCGATCAGTAGCTCGTCATACGCCGTCTGCGCCTTCTCCGGCGACCCGCAGTTGACAGGTGACTGCCACAACGCCTGCTCCACTGGATCGCTGTTACCCATCGGAGTGTACCCCAGCTCTTTAATCCACGCACTGCGCTGCTGCTGCAAATCCTGCTCGTCAATGATCGCGTGGTGGAAGGCGCGGAAGCTGTGCACCAGGTGAGGACGGCGACCAATCAGCGCTCGCAACGTGTTCCGCAAGTCTTTGCTAAAACCAATGAACTGCACCACCTGCTTGTCGTCCAGCACTGCAAATACGCTGGCGACTGTACCCAGCGGAGAGACAGGGAAGACCCAGCCCCGGGCGTTCACCACAGGAGTCACTGGGCAGCTCGCGATGTCTTGGCGGGCGACTGTGCGGCGGGGCTGCGCGCGCGGCGCGCTCACGCGCACGGCTGCTGAGTTACGCAGCAGCTGCGCGGACGTGCCGCAAAAAGCACTCGACCGCTGCGTCGGTGGGAAGCGAGGCGAGTCAGCAGAGAGGGCTGGCAGTTGGATATCGCTTTTCCAGCCAGTGCGGGGCTTGAGAGCGCACCGCGTCCACACGGCTGGGGCTGCAAGTACTTGGCACAGCCCCTAGGTGAGCGCAGTGCCTGCTCCTGTGGAGACGCAGTGGAGAGCGAGGGGGCAGGAGAGGCTTCAGGTGGCCGTCTCAGCGTCCGCTGCTTGTGTTTCTGTGAAGCGCACCGAGGGCGTCCAGCTTGAGCACGAGACGCGAGCGGCTGTCCAGCCTGTGGTGTGTGTGGATTTAGCGCGTGTGGTGTGCGTGTGAGCAGCGCTAGGAAGTGTCGGCGTCCACTTTGTCTTACGCAGACAATGAACCGGAGCGGCACTCACCTGGACACGCATGCTAAGAAGCTCGCAGTCAAAGGATATGCGTTAAAGCGCGGGGGACAATCGATTTGGCGAAGGCGCGATTCGACTCGATTTCGAGAACGCCGCGTCATGCATGACCGCATATGCGGCA
>Ga0164297_10005122_pt1 | contig 11368 bp, 7 predicted proteins | sample GEODES058metaG_FD_113539 | JGI IMG/M metagenome (GOLD analysis project Ga0164297, IMG submission 113539) | Dystrophic lake water microbial communities from Trout Bog Lake, Wisconsin, USA - GEODES058 metaG | ecosystem: Environmental > Aquatic > Freshwater > Lake | place: USA: Trout Bog Lake...
CAAAAGAATTTGGTTGAATTTTGATGGCATCAATTACGAAGCAAATGTTTGGATCAATGGAAAAAAAGCAGGAAAGATTAAAGGTGCATTTGCACGGGGAATTTTCGATATTACTTCTTTTGTAACCCCCAATCAGGAGGCTGCTATTGCAGTTGAAGTATCTCCTCAACCTAATCCTGGTATTCCCCAAGAACATACTATTGCTAACGGAATGGGCAAAAACGGTTGGTACACAGGTATTGATGGCCCCACATTTCTTTGCTCAATTGGTTGGGATTGGATACCTGCAATTAGGGATAGAAATACGGGCATCTGGCAGAAGGTTTATCTATCTGCAACTGGTTCCGTTAAAATAAAGGATCCTTTTGTAAAAACAGATTTGCAATTGCCTGATACCACAAATGCTTCTATAACTATTCAAACTACTGTTGCCAACAATACAAACCTACCTCAAAAGGGGGTGCTTAAAGGATATTTTGATAATGTCTCTTTTCAACAAACTGTTGAACTAACTCCTAATTCTTCTAAGGAAATTACTTTTCTTCCTGAGCAATTCAACCAATTGAATATTAAAAACCCAAAGCTTTGGTGGCCAAATGGATATGGCAATCAAAATCTACATCAATTACATCTCAGTTTTATTATTGACAAAAAAACATCGGATGAACAGGAGATAAGCTTTGGCATTAGAAAGTTTGCTTATTCAGACAAAAGTTCCGAGAACTTATTCGTATCTGTAAATGGAGTTCCTGTGATTTGTAAGGGCGGTTGTTGGGGTATGGATGATGCCATGAAAAGACTTAGTTATGACCGTTTGGAAGCGCAGATAAAAATGCACAAACTTGCAAACTACACAATGATAAGAAACTGGGTAGGACAGAGTACAAGCGAAGACTTCTATAAGCTTTGTGACAAATACGGTATTATGCTCTGGGATGAATTCTTTCAGGCTAATCCTAGTGATGGGCCAAATCCAACTGATATAAAACTTTATTTGCACAACGTACAAGAGAAAATCCTTCGCTTTAGAAATCACCCTAGCATTGCGATATGGTGTGGAAGAAATGAAGGACATCCGCCAAAAGAAATTGATGATTCACTGAATATAATGATGGCTAAACTTGATGGCTCCAGGCTATACCAATCAAGTTCTACCGATGGCAGAGGTGTTAAATCGGGTGGTCCCTATAAATGGCGACCTAATGAAGACTTTTACAATATTAAAGAGGCTTTTAAAACTGAAACAGGTTCTGTGTCTGTCCCAACTTTGGAATCAATTCATGGCATGATGCCTAAAAAAGATTGGGAAGAAGTAAACGATGATTGGGCCGAACATGATTTTACAAAAGGGGCACAAAATGGGGGTGGGTTCCGCAATATGATTACAGACCGCTATGGAGAGGTCAAGAATCTGGCAGATTTTGTAAGGAAATCACAGTTAGCAGATTATGATGCTTTTAGGGCAATGTATGAGGGGAGGTTTGCACAACTTTTCAGTCCGGTTACTGGTGTGCTAACATGGATGAGCCATCCTGCACAACCAAGTTTTGTGTGGCAATTGTATCATTATGATTTAGAACCCAACTCAGCACTTTTTGCTGTTAAGAACGCCTGTGAATCTATCCATGTTCAATACAATGAAAATACAGGAGTTGTACAAATCGTGAATACTAAACCTTATAACCTCGACAACTTAAAAGTACATATAAGTGTGATTCGGAAAGATGGAACTCTTTTAAATGAGCGAAATGTTTCTACAAATGCAGTAGCGGATAGGGCAACAGATGTTGAGGCAGTGGAATTGGATAACAGCCTTTGTTTTATTAAGCTTGAATTATTTGATGCAGAGAATAAGCTGCTGTCTAAAAATTTATATTGGAAAACCCCTAAAGAACAAAAGGGCAATCTTCGTTCATTGGATAGTTTGCCTACAGTTGCGATAGAAGTAATAGCGGAAAAAAGAATAGAAAAAGGAACATGTTATATTGATGTTGTTCTGCACAATCCTTCTTCAACACCTGCATTGATGAGTCATTTGCAACTTCGCAAGAGGGTTAGCAACACAAGGGTTTTGCCTGTTTATTATACAGATAATTATGTTTCATTATTGAAGGATGAAACCAAGAAGATTACGATTGAAGCTTCTTTGGCTGATCTGAAAGGCGAAGAGCCTTTGATAGTTGTGGATGGTTGGAATATTACAGTAAACAAATTAGATAGTAGCAAAGTGAATGTGAAATTAAATGAGGAAGCCCAGGTCTCCCATTGGTCTTTAACAGGTTTGCCATTCAGTCCTTTTTATATACCATAATATTTATTTCCCTATTCCAAAATATTATTTATGAATAAAATTGTTGCCGCTTCTTGTTGTTTCCTTTTTCAAGTCAGCATTGGGAATAGCCAGTTAATCAAATACGTCAACCCCTTTATTGGGGCTAGTACTAGTAAATCGAAGGCGGGGGATGCGGCAGGGTTAGGCAAGACTTTTCCTGGTGCTGCTACACCTTTTGGAATGGTTCAGGTTAGTCCGAATACAATTACAGGTGGTGATAATGGAAATGGATACAGTTACGAACATGAATACATAGAAGGATTTGCCTTTACCCAAATGAGTGGCGTGGGTTGGTATGGCGACTTGGGAAACTTTCTTGTTACCCCAACAACTGGTGCCTTACAAGTGGTAGCAGGTAGAAATTCTGAACTTGGCAAGGGGTATCGTTCTCATTATAGTAAGAAGGACGAAGTGGCTACAGCAGGTTATTATGCTGCAACACTTACTGATTATAAGATAAGAACCGAGGCTACTGCTGCACCACATAGTGGGATTTTGCGCTTTACTTTTCCTTCTAACAAACAGTCACGCATTCAAATAGACTTAGCTCGCAGGGTTGGTGGTACTTCTAATTCGCAATACGTAAAAGTCATTGATAAAAATACAATTGAAGGTTGGATGAAATGTACCCCTGAAGGTGGCGGTTGGGGAAATGGTGCCGGCAATCCCAATTATACCGTTTACTTCTACGCTCAATTCAGTAAGCCTTTAAAGGATTATGGGGTTTGGAGTGCCGACATTCCCGACAGCCAAGTAAGAAAACGAAAGGAAATTGAAAGCTTGGCTTATGATTCTTTAATAGCCAAGGCAAAGATTATCAAAGGTTGCAATGAAATAGAAGGGAAGCATTTAGGCTTCTATTCTGAGTTTGAAACCAAACAAGGGGAGCAAGTATGTATAAAGTCGGGCATCTCTTTCTCAAGTATTGAGGGTGCAAAAGAGAATCTTGAGAAGGAAATTCCTTCGTTTGACTTTAATAAAGTAAAGTCGAAAGCCGAAGATTTATGGAATGAAGAATTAGCCCGAATTGAAATCAAAGGTGGTACCGAAGATCAAAAGAAAGTTTTTTACACCGCTCTTTATCACACCATGATTGATCCAAGAAATATTACTGATGTCAATGGGGATTATCCTGGTGGTGATGGGAAAATACATCGCACGAATCAATTTCAAAAGCGTTCTATTTTCAGTGGTTGGGATGTGTTTCGTAGTCAGTTTCCTTTGCAAACCATCATCAACCCCACTGTTGTTAGCGATATGATTAGCTCATTGACTGATTTAGCCGAGGAAAGCGGAAAAGACTATCTGGAAAGGTGGGAGTTGTTGAATGCTTATACTGGTTGTATGCTCGGCAACCCGGCTGTGGTAGTTTTTGCAGATGCCTACAACAAAGGAATCCGCAACTATGATGTTGCCAAAGCCTATAAATATGCAAGAAGTTCCTGCGAAAAGTTCGGCAATGGAAAGTTTCAAGCAGGCAGGCGAAGCATATCTCAAACGTTGGAATATTCCTTTAACGAATGGTGCATGGCTCAATTGGCTGACAGTCTTCACCTTCCTGATGATGTAAATTTATTCTCAAAAAGAGCACTGACCTATAAATCATATTTTGATACTACACATAAATGGTTTAGGCCTAGAGAAAAGGATGGAAGTTGGATGCCTTGGCCTCAAAAGGGTCGCTTGACTAGGGACTATGGTTCGGTAGAAAGTAACCCTTATCAGCAAGGGTGGTTTGTGCCACATGACATTGAAGGATTAACGCAATTGATGGGAGGTTTGAAAAAAACACAAGATGATTTAAATGCTTTCTTCGAACAAACCCCTAAATCTTTTATTTGGAATGACTTTTACAACCATGCAAATGAACCCGTTCACCTTGTTCCTTTTATGTTCAACCGTTTGAATATGCCTTGGAAAACACAGTATTGGGTAAGAGTGGTTTGTGAAAATGCCTACGATAATAGTGTAGAAGGGATTAGGGGCAATGAAGATGTTGGACAAATGTCTGCTTGGTATGTGTTGGCGGCAAGTGGCTTGCATCAGGCTTGTCCGGGGAATAACCGCTATGAAATCTTCACTCCAATCTTCGATGAAATAAACATAAAAGCGGCTGCTTCTGGCAAGACTTTTACCATCATTGCCAAAAATAATTCCAAGGAAAATAAATACATTCAATCTGCTTTGCTCAATGGAAAGCCCTACAATAAATGTTATATCTATCACCAAACCATTCTCGATGGTGGCAAGCTTGAACTTACTTTAGGGCCAAAACCAAATGAACATTGGGGAATTAATTCAAACAATTAGTACAACATGAAATATTATATCACTTGTTTATTCCTTTTTCTTTCCTATTTATCATTGAATGCACAACTAAAAGTGGCTTCAGTCTTAGGTGATGACATGGTTTTGCAACGCAACACAGATGCTCGTCTTTGGGGCAAAGCAAAATCAGGCGAGAAGTTGACAATTACTACATCTTGGAACAATTTAAAAGTCAATGCAGCTGCAAATGAGAATGGCGAATGGTTAGTGAAAGTTAAAACTACTGATGCAGGCGGCCCTTATACCATCACGATTACTTCATTGAAAGAAAAACTAGTATTAAAGAATGTATTGTTGGGAGAGGTTTGGTTATGCTCTGGACAATCGAATATGGATATGCCTATTGATGGCTATAAAGACCAGCCAATCCTTGCATCCAATGATATTTTGGTGGATGCAGAGAATAATAACATCAGGTTGTTTACTGGAAAACCTACTGGTAGCAAAACGCTACAAGATACCATCAAGGGTAATTGGAATATTGCTTCTGCTGAAACTGTTGCTAAGTTTAGTGCTGTAGGTTACTTATATGCAAAGCAATTGCAACAAAGACTAAAAGTTCCCGTAGGTATGATTTGTTTGGCTTATGGAGGTGCAAGAATTGAATCTTGGATGAGTAAGGAAACGATTGCCAACTTCCCTGAGGCATTGAGTCAAACAAGTGATGAGAAGTTGAAGCCTCAATACAAAGCTTCTTATTTATACAATGCAATGCTTCATCCAATATTAAATTATACAATAAAAGGCGCAATTTGGTATCAGGGCGAGGCTAATGTGCCCAACAATAAAGGATATGCAAACCTAATGGCAGCGATGGTTGACAGTTGGCGTAAAGATTTCGGTATTGGCGACTTTCCTTTCTATTATGTTCAGCTTGCTCCTTATTTTTATGATAATAGCAAGGCAACACCATCTGCATTACTTAGGGATGAACAACTAAAAGCTCAGTCTTTAATTCCTAATTCGGGCATGGCTTGTACAATAGATTTAGGCGAAGAAAAGGGAATACATATCCCAGATAAATACACGGTGGCAAAGCGTTTGGCTTATTGGGCTTTTGCCGAAACGTATAATATAAAGGGCATCTATCACCTCTCTCCTACTTATAAAAACATGGTGGTTAAGGACAGTGTTGCAGTCGTTTATTTTAATAATCTCGTCAATGGATTGAATAGTTTTGGTAAGGAAGTAGAAAGCTTTGAAATAGCTGGAGAGGACAAGGTTTTTTATCCTGCCAAGATAAAAACAAATCGTCAGGATCAAGTAATTGTCTATTCTCCAAATGTAAAAGTGCCAGTGGCAGTGCGTTATGGCTTCTGCAACTTCCCAATTACCAAAGGATTTTTATATAACACCGCTGGGCTTCCCGTACCTTCTTTTAGAACAGATGATTGGGATAAATAAATAGATTTTATGAAAAGAACACTCGCTTGCTTTATCGCTTTCCTAATTTGTAACTTACTTTTTGCAAAAGAATATCATGTATCTGTAAAAGGAAATGACAACAACATTGGCTCATTGCAGCATCCTTTTAAAACAATCAATCGTGCTGTCTTTTTTGCGAAAGCAGGCGATACCATCGCCGTTCATGCAGGCACTTATCGTGAATGGATTAAGCCTTTGCGTGGTGGAACTTCTGATGAGAAACGTATAGTTTATCGAGCAGCTCCTGACGAAGATGTTTTTATCAAAGGTTCTGAAGTAATAAATACTTGGACAAAAGTTGATGACAGCGTATGGAAAGTTACCCTCCCCAATGCCTTCTTTGGTAATTACAATCCTTATCAAGATACTATTTATGGCGATTGGTTTACTTCTTTTGGCAGGTATCACCATACTGGCGAGGTCTATCTCAATAGTAAATCTTTGTATGAAGTAACTTCTTTGGATAAGGTTTTACATCCTTTTCCGTTAAAAGGTGCGCAGGATAAAATGGGTTCTACCTTCTCTTGGTATTGCGAAAGCACGGATAAAGAAACAACTATTTGGGCAAACTTTCATGAATATAAACCCAATAATAATTTGGTGGAAATTAATGTTCGTCCCGAATGTTTTTACCCAGAAAAGACAGGCATCAACTACATAACCATCAATGGCTTTCACTTTAGTCAGGCTGCCACACAATGGGCACCACCAACTGCCGAACAGCCAGGATTGATTGGCACCAACTGGAGTAAGGGTTGGATAATTGAGAACAATACCATCAGCGACTCTAAATGTTCAGGTATTAGTTTGGGAAAAGATAGGGCTAGCGGACAAAACGTTTGGTTGGCTAACAAGGCGAAAGACGGTTCGCAACATTACAATGAAGTAATCTTTAAGGCGATGCGTGCGGGATGGAGCAAGGAAACAATTGGCTCGCACATTGTTAGGAACAACACTATTTTCAACTGCGAGCAAACAGGTATTTGTGGTAGTTTGGGTGCGGTATTTAGTAAGATTTACAACAATAACATCTATAATATTTGGGTAAAGAGGCAGTTTTATGGAGCAGAGATTGCTGGCATAAAAATTCATGCTGCCATCGATGTAAACATTAGTCACAACCGTATCCATAATACAGACAAAGGTATTTGGCTCGATTGGATGGCTCAGGGAACGATAGTAAACGCCAACTTATTCTATAATAACTACAATCAAGACGTGTTTGCCGAGGTAAATCATGGCCCTATATTGTTCAGTAATAACATCATGCTTTCGCCATTGTCAATCCTCAGTCAGTCGGAGGGTTGTGCGTTTGTCCACAACCTTATTACGGGCAGAAGTTACGTTTGGGCAGAGCCAAAGCGGTTTACCCCTTATCATTTTCCGCATTCCACCACCGTTTCTGGAATCATGACCATTGTTAAGGGAGATGATTGGTATTATAACAACATTTTTGCTGCCGATTCTTCTTTAGAAAATCAAATAGTACCCGATAAGTCTTTTCTCAATCCTTATCATAGCAAAGATTTTAGGTTTGGCTTTTCTTTTTATGATGATGCAAAGTTGCCTGTGTATTTCGGTTCCAATATTTATTTGAATGGTTACCATCCATACTCGAAAGAGGTAAAAAGTTTGGAGAATAAAACATTGAATCCTTCCATTAACATTGAAGAAAAAGGAAACGAAGTTTACTTACACATCACCACAGACCAATCTTTTAGGGAGATGAAGACACAATTGGTTACTTCGAAACAGTTGGGAAAAACAAAGATGTCAGGCGTGTCTTTCGAGAATCCAGATGGCACACCGATAACCATTGATAAAGATTATTTTGGTAAAAAGAGAGATGCTGATTCTCCTTATGTTGGCCCTTTTGAAGGATTAAAGGAAGGGGAGCAGACGATAAAGGTTTGGTAGAATAAATAATTAGCTTACAATACCCCGAAAACTAGTGGCACTTATACCCAAAACCTTGCGTGTATTGTAATACCGAGCATAGCCCACAAAAAGCATCCCTTTGCTTTGCTCAGGGAAAACTATTTTACCAAAGCATTTCGTTTGGTACACCGTAAAAGTGCATTCGGTTTCCTTTGGTATCGGGTCTCCTTTTTTATAGAATCCAAAAGAAATTTTCACCCCATCTTGCCCAATTGGTTTGCAGGTTCTGTGGGTGTTGGGATCAATACAGATTACCACGCCATTCAGGCTGCTTTTGTTTCTAAAATCTATTAATGGCGATGTTTTTGCAACGGGCGAAAGTTTATATCCATTGCTATTATTGTTCAATCCACAAGCCCTCTTTTCGGTATTGGTCATAAAACTGTTTGTTTTCATCCGCTCAATCCCCATCGTTCTAAGTGCTTTTTGGTAGGGCTTCCTTGCATCTTTGGTGTTCTTGGTATCTACCGAGGAGAAGGCGTCTTTTTCAGAAGTTACCTTATAATACTCGTTAAAAATAGCTTGCAGAGCCAATAAGACATCAATCTCATCCATATCCAAGTGCCACTTTCCCGCATTGGCTTTGACCCTTTTACAAAGGTTGTTTCCAAAAATATAGAATTTGTCAATCTGCTTCGGAACCCAATCCCTAATTACTGTCATAATACTGTTTTTATCATTTAGAAAACTGTTTATTTCCCCAAGGAAGAGTACAACCATGCAAAAAAGGTTCTAATCCAGAGTAAGGGAACATACCGCCATGCCAGGGAAATGTACCACCATGACAAGGAAACACTAGATATTGGTAATATAACACACCCCCAAGCCAATAAAACATACATTCATGGCATAGAAACATGTTTCCTTCTTAGTATAATGTATTCCCTTCGTCTGGATTAGAACCTTCTTGGAATAATTGCGTGTTATTTTCACAAGAAAACTATCCGCCAAACCATGGTTGTGCCTTATTTTAATGTAATTACTAACAAAATTGAGTTGCAAAAACCTATTAAACATTATATACGGTTCTTTAATCGCACAAACTACGACAAATAAAGTTAGGAATTGGGAAAAAGGATGGGGATGAGGATATGATTAGTTCCAAAAGTGTATAAATTTGATTATTAAAAAAGATTTGTGATGTAATATTGGAAAGAAATATAGTTTACTTGTAGATGAATGTAATTATCTATCTTTATTTAAAAAAGACAAGAAAGGAATGGACAAAAAAAGATGTTTATTAACAATATTAAGCTTGACAACTTTTGCATTGCTTTCAGTCTCTCAAGTTATAAATGACAAGTATGTAGGCTCAAAAAAAGAAAACCAACAAGGAAATTTCATTACGTTTTTTCCTGATACCGCTTTAGCTATGTTAGTGGCAGAGCAACTAAATAAAAAAGTTACCGACAACGTTACAACTAAAGAATTGGCAAGCATAAAAGGATATTTTGAAGTTGGTCCAGGAGATGTTTCAAAGCTAACCGGAATTGGATATTTAATTGGGTTAGATACTTTTGACTGTTACAAGAATGATGTTACTGAAATCCCTGCCGAAATTGGTAAGCTAACAAATCTTAAGTATTTAGATTTATGTAAAGCTTTCTCTCTTAATATAATTTCGCCAGAAATTGGCAAATTAAAAAAGTTAAAAAAGATAAGGTTATGCCTTACAGAAGTGAAATCAATTCCAAAAGAAATTGGGTATCTTACTAACTTGAAAACACTTTGGTTATGTTGCAATGAATTTACAGAAATTCCAAAGGAAATAGGGAATTTAAAAAAACTTAAGGATTTAGATATTCACTCAAATAAAATTACAAATCTTCCAAATGAGATATGCAATCTAAAGTCTTTAACTTCTTTAGACATCAGTTATTGTGGTTTAGAACGATTGTCAGATAGTATAGGTAACTTAAAAGAGCTTGAATTTCTTAACTTATTTGGAAACAACCTTAAACTGTTACCCAAAAGTATTGAGAAGCTAGATAACTTGGGATACTTGAATGTGTTTGATAATTTTAAGCTAAGTGAGAACTATAAAAATTATTTACCCGTATTATTGAGGAAGAGAAGAAACGCTGTTCACTCTCACGATAATTCTTTAAAAGATGACTAGTGCGTAATAGTTGAACCAACTTTTTTCTTTCCTTATTTATCCTAATTAAAGCTAACTTTGAAGAAATAATTAATCGTATGGATACTTTAAGCACGTTAAAAGCAGAGGTAAAAGAATATGTAGATAAGGCAAATGATTATGACTTAAAGAGAATAATCGATGCCATCAACACAAATGGTGATGGGGATTGGTGGGACAACTTGCCATTGAATGTGAAAAAAGATACAGAAGTAGCATTGAAGCAAGCAGATAATGGACAATTAATACCGCATGAAACCGTTAAAGAAAATTATAAGAAATGGCTTGCAAAGTAAACTGGACACCAAAAGCTTTGCAAACATTTGATGACAACATAACCTACTTAAAAGAAAACTGGACTGAAAAAGAAATTATTCATTTCGTTACTTTGACAGATGAGAAAATAACCAATCTTTCTCATCACCCCAGAATTGGAAGCCCTCGGAATGCTAAACATCCCAACATTCGATTTACACTTGTTCATAAAAGAATTGCATTGATTTATAGATTCAAACCGAGGAAAAATGAAGTTGTGCTATTATTATTTTGGAATACTTACCAAAACCCTAATAAGAATAGATTTAAATAACCGCATGCTTCGATTGCACCTTATTTCCCCAAAAGATAGTAGCTTTATTATCAAAATCTATGGTATCATCGGTTGTGTAGAAATCTATGGTGGCTGTTTGTGAGCATTTATTTTCTATTGCAGGATGGCGATGTAAGTAATCAGCAAGGCTCTTGGCAACAATCTCCCCTTGCGAAAGAATGGTGATATGTGGCGGGGTAAACTGGCGCAGCTTCTCCATTAGCAATGGGTAATGGGTGCAAGCAAGCAACAAAGTATCTATATCAGCATCTTGTTTTAATAGATTATTCAAATGCTTTTCTACAAAATAATCCGCTCCTGGGCTATTGTATTCGTTGTTTTCTATCAGCGGCACCCACATTGGGCAAGCCTCTTGATACACTTTTATTTCGGGATAAAACTTCGCAATCTCTATGGGATACGATTGTGATTGGACAGTTCCACTAGTACCTACAACACCTACTTTGTTGGTGAGGGTATATTGCCCGAGTACTTCCGTAGTAGGGCGAATTACTCCTAAAACTCTTTTATCAGGAGCAATGATGGGTAAATCTTTCTGCTGTATCGTCCGCAAGGCCTTTGCGGAAGCAGTGTTGCAAGCGAGTATCACCAACGAACA
>Ga0164297_10005123_pt1 | contig 11368 bp, 11 predicted proteins | sample GEODES058metaG_FD_113539 | JGI IMG/M metagenome (GOLD analysis project Ga0164297, IMG submission 113539) | Dystrophic lake water microbial communities from Trout Bog Lake, Wisconsin, USA - GEODES058 metaG | ecosystem: Environmental > Aquatic > Freshwater > Lake | place: USA: Trout Bog Lake...
CATCTCGTCGAAGAAGACGATGACCGGGACGCCCTCCTCGGCCTTCTCTCGAGCGCGCTGGAAGACCAGCCGGATCTGCCGCTCGGTCTCCCCGACGTACTTGTTCAACAGCTCAGGGCCCTTGATGTTCAAGAAGTAGCTGCGGATGTTGGTGTTCCCCGTGACCTCCGCCACCTTCTTGGCCAGCGAGTTGGCGACAGCCTTGGCGATCAGGGTCTTGCCACAGCCCGGCGGGCCGTAGAGCAGGATCCCCTTCGGTGCCGGAAGCTGATAGGTCGTGAAGAGATCCCGGTGCAGGTAGGGCAGCTCCACCGCGTCGGTGATCGCTTCGATCTGGGAATCAAGGCCTCCGACGTCGTCGTAGGTGACGTCGGGAACCTCTTCGAGGACGAGCTCCTCGACCTCTTGGCGGTCGAGCCGCTCGATCAGCAGTCCGGCCCGAAGATCGAGCAGGAGCGCATCGCCGGCACGAAGGGTGGTCTCTTGGAGTGACGACGCAAGGTCGCAGACCCGCTCCTCATCGGCTCGGCCGAAGATGATGGCGCGCTGGCCATCATCGAGCACCTCTTTGAGCTTGACGACCTCACCGGAGCGCTCTCCATCTCGCACGAGCACGACGTTGAGGGACTCGTTCAAGACGACCTCGTCTCCACGGTGGAGAAGGCCAGGGTCGATGTCGGGGTGCAGTGACACTCGCATCTTCCGTCCTGAGGCAAACACGTCGACGGAGCCGTCTTCGTTCATCGCCAAGAAGGTGCCGTAGGCGCTGGGAGGTTGTGAGAGCTTCTCCACCTCGTCACGCAGGACGGCAAGCTGCTCTTTGGCCTGCTGGAGGGTGAAGGTCAGCTTCTCGTTCTGGCTGATGGCATGGGTGAGCTGCCCTCGTGACTCGAGCAACTTCTCCTCGAGCGCCTCGATGCGATCCGGGTAGACGGAGAGGCGCTGGGAGAGCGCCTCGATCTCGGCCAGTGCCGTGGCCAGCTGCGTCGCCTCGTCGTCGGTCGTGATTTCGTCATCGCGGTTCATCGGACCCCCTTCCGGCGTCACCCTACCGGTGGAGCGGTGTGGTGACGCCTCGGCGATGGTCCGCGAGAGGGGTTGAGCCAGCGCACTAACATCTGTTGCATTCGAAGCGCTCTGCGCGAGGCAGGGCCACCTAAGTCGGAGACGCCACGATGTCGCGTCCCACGAAGAGGAGTCATCAGATGAAGGTTTGGATCGATCAGGACCTCTGCACCGGTGATGGGCTGTGCGAGGAGATCGCTCCCGCCGTCTTCACGCTTCTCGACGATGGTCTTGCCTACGTCAAGGAAGGCGAGAGCATCCAGAACGACCCGGGTGGCTCCGCTGGCATGGCCCAGGTGCCTGATGACCTCAAGGATGCGGTGGTCGAGGCGTCTGAGGAGTGCCCTGGCGAGTGCATCTTCATCGAGGGTGACTGACGCAATCGCTGAGAAGGCCTCACCCTTCGTCGTCGAGGGTGAACGAAGCGCCGGCGCTCGGCTCCCCCTCCTCTGACTCGAGGAGGAGACGTGCAGTCGTCAAGAAGCCTGTGTGCGCCACCATGCGGTGGTCCGGACGAACGCTCCGTGCCTCGATGTGCCAGCTGCGTCGAAGGATCTCGACGGTCTCTTCCATGCCGAACGCGCTGTGGCGGAGTGCTTGACGAAGCTGGGCCGTCTGGTTGATGGTCGGGAGGTAGGCCAAGAGGATCCCACCGGGTCGAAGCGCGGTGGCGGCATGGCGAACCACGTTCCAGGGTTCAGGCATGTCGAGAAGGATGCGGTCGAGGCCTCGCTCATCGATCCCCTCAGTCACGTCTCGCAGCTCGATGGTGTAGTCGACGTCCTCGCCGAGCATGGCGGTGACGTTGGCTCGAGCCCTTTCTGCGAAGTCCTCGCGAAGCTCGTAGCCGATCAGGCTGGCGCCAGCGCGAAGCAGCGTCATGGAGAGTGCTCCAGAGCCGACTCCAGCCTCGAGCACGCGCATGCCAGGACCGATGTCGGCGGCCATCAAGATGGCCCCAAGGTCCTTGGGGTAGATCACCTGCGCGCCACGGGGCATCTTGACCACCACATCGGAGAGCGTTGGTCGGATCACGAGAAAGCTTCGACCGGTCGATCCCTTGATGGTGGTTCCTTCGTCATTGCCAATGACATCATCGTGCGACACGATCCCTGCGTGGGTGTGAAAGCTGGCACCGGTGACCATGGTCACGAGGTATCGCCGTTGCTTGGCGTCGACGAGCATCACGCGCTCGCCCGGGAGGATGGGTCGTTGGGCTGCCACGGAGGCTACGAATCGGCCGTGGTGTCGAGGTTGCGCATGGTGACCATGAGGCGGTCGCCGGGCTTGACGTCCATCTGGATCGGGGCCTTTGAGATGCGATCGCTGTCACGCCGGAGGATCCATGCAGCCAACGCCACGATCAGCCAAGCCCAGTGCCCCCCAGTGGTGCCGCGCTTGACCCCGGTCCGATAGAGCCAGTTGACGGTGGCTCGGAACACCTAGATCCTCCGGACCTCGACGACGGCCCGAGCCTTCCGGCCGCGTCGGCGTCCAGTCACGTAGGTGAGCGCGAGGGCCAAGAAGGCCAGCGCGCTGGCGATGCCGGCGGCTTTGGTGCCGGCATCCACGACCGTCTCTTGGCCGTCAGTGATGAGGCCGTCGAGCGCCTGCTTGATGTCGTCGCGGCTGATGGGTCCGTGCTGGCGCTGGGTCACTTGGTGCTCCCTGGCTTGGGCAGGCGACGTTTGGCGGGTCCGGCGACAATGCGCCAGGCGGCGATGGTGACGATCATGACCGCCAAGATGGCCACGATCAGATACGGGATCCACGAGAGGTTGCCATCAAAGGCACCCGTCTCCTCCTGCAGGGCTCGAAGGACGGCGACCAGCAAGAGCACGAGGCCACCCGCTAGGAAGGTCGACCCGATCGTGCCGTAGGCGACGAAGCGACCGAGGCTCTTGAGCGGTCCGATCGTCTCCTGCTTGAGGTAGTCGACGATGAGGTTGACGACACCGGTCCCCTCGCTCTTCAGGCCTTGGAAGGTGAGTCTCTTCGCCATGAGGCGATCCTATCCCCGCTCGCGGAACAGATAGGTCGACGTTGCTCGAGCGACGAGCTTGCCCTCACTGTCGGTGATGGTCGCCTCGACGAAGGCAACTCGCCGTCCTGCGGACACCACCTCTGCCGTGCAGAACGCCGTCGTCCCGGTCTTGACGGGCGCCATGAAGCTGATCTTCAGCTCGGCATTGGCGACGAAGACCTTCTTTCCGGCGGCATAGGTGACGGCCGCCGCCCCCATCGCAGAGTCGGCGAAGGCGGTCAAGAAGCCGCCCTGCACGATCCCGGCGGGGTTCTCGAACCGCTCGTCGGCGAGCATCTTCCATGTGGACACTCCAGGGGTCGACTTGTCGACGCAGACCATTCCGAGCGTCAGGTCGCAATTGGGAGGGACTTGGACAGAACGACGGGCCACGGCGAGCACGCTACTTGAGCCCCGGGTGCCGGTCATCGGACGGGTCCGGCGGTTCGGTAAGGTTCCGCCATGACTGAACACGTGGGTGGCGTAGAACACGGAGAAGAGTGGGAGGACCTGTCGGTCCGTGTGATCCGTGGCTTGGCCATGGACATGGTCCGCAAGGCCAGCTCCGGCCACCCCGGCACGGCGATGGCACTGGCGCCATTGGCCCAGGTGCTCTTCGGTCGGCTCATGAAGTACGACCCGGCGGACCCTGCGTGGGCAGACCGGGATCGCTTCGTCCTCTCTGCGGGCCATGCCTCGGTGCTGCAGTACTCGGCGCTCCACCTCGCCGGCTATGACCTGTCGATCGAGGATCTGAAGGACTTTCGCCAGCTGGGCTCGAAAACCCCTGGCCACCCCGAAGCGCATATGACCCCCGGCGTCGAGGTGACGACCGGCCCCCTTGGTCAGGGCATCGCCAATGCGGTCGGCATGGCAATCGCCGAGCGGCACCTTCGGACGCAATTCGGCGAAGACCTGTGCGACCACCGGATCTGGACCATTGCGGGTGATGGGTGTCTTGAGGAAGGCGTGAGCCACGAGGCGGCGTCCCTTGCGGGCCACCTTGGTCTCGGTCGCCTGATCTGCGTCTACGACGACAACCACATCACCATCGATGGTCCAACCGAGCTCGCGCTCGACGACGACCCGGTGGCTCGGTTCGAGTCCTATGGGTGGCAGGTCATCGACCTAGGTGAGGCCGCCAATGATCTCGAGGCCATCGAAGGAGCCCTCCGGGCCGGTATGGCTGACGAGGATCGTCCCACTCTCGTGGTGCTGCGATCGCACATCGGGTGGCCGTCTCCCGAGTTCACCGATACCAAGGAGGCGCACGGGAATCCGTTCCCGTCGGAGGAGATCGCTCGGACGAAGGAGCTGATGGGGCTCCCTGCCGATGAGACGTTCTACGTGCCCGAAGAGGTCTACGAGGGGTTCCGGACCGCACAGGGTCCCAATCGAGAGGCCCACCGGGCTTGGGACGTTCGCCTTGGATCGGCCGGCGAGCGCGGCGAGCGCTTCGTGGACGCCATGTCGGGCGACGTCGAGCCCGCATTGGCGCTCCCGGTGACCACCTTTGAGGTTGGCACCGAGGTCGCTACTCGGCGTGCCTTTGCCAAGTGCCTGGCGGAATCCGCCAGCGCACTCCCCCAGATCATCTCCGGCGCCGCCGACCTGACCGAGAACACAGGGACCGAGCTGCCGGGCGCCGATGTGCAGTCCGCAGCATTCCCTGGAGGCAGCCAGCTCCACTACGGCGTCCGCGAGCACGCTATGGGTTCGCTCATGACGGGCATGGCGATGCACGGCGGCGTCCTGCCGGTTGGCGGGACGTTCTTCGTCTTCAGCGATTACATGCGTGGTGCGGTGCGCGTGGCGGCCATCTCCGGGGCCAAGGTCATCTATGTGTGGACCCACGACTCGATCGGGGTCGGCGAAGACGGACCCACCCATCAGCCGGTGGAGCAGCTCGCGTCGCTCCGGGCCATGCCTGGTTTGACGGTGATCCGACCAGCCGATGCGAACGAGTGTGCCGTGGCGTGGCGTGAGGCCCTGACGGTCGACGGGCCGGTGGCGATGATCTTGAGCCGTCAGAACATCCCGGTGATGGCGGAGACAGCAGCACTGGCGGCGACGGGCGTCGTTCGAGGTGGCTATGTCTTGGCAGAACGTGGAGAGGGTCCCGCACAGGTCGCGCTCGTCGCCACCGGAAGCGAGGTCGCCCTGGCGCTGGCCGCAGCGGACCTGCTGGCTGCAGCGGGAACCCCGTCGCGAGTCGTCTCGCTTCCGTGCATGGAGTGGTTCGCCTCTCGCACGGCGCAGGAGCGACACGCCGTGCTGCCTCCTGACCTCCCCACGGTGTCGGTTGAAGCGGGATCGACGTTCGGGTGGTCGACGTATGCGGATGCGGCCATTGGTCTCGACCACTTCGGTGTCAGCGCGCCAGGCCCTGTGGCATTCGAGCACCTGGGCTTCACCCCGGAGCGCGTTGCAGAGGTCGCGGCTGCGCTCGTTGGATCCGAGCCTGGACCATGGCGAGCCGACCACTGATCGACCACAGACCTGGAACGCCGGCACGGCGGCGTGAGAACTGCGTACGATCGACGAAAGATGAGGGTGGCATGAGGCGAAGGATGTGGGCGTGATCGCAGACGAGATGTCGCAGTACCTTGACGCTCCCCTGGAGGAGTTGCTCGCAAGCGCCGTCAAGGTTCGTGATCGTCAGTTCGGGACCCGGGTGACGTATTCACCAAAGGTCTTCATCCCACTCACCATGCTGTGTCGAGATCGCTGCGGCTACTGCACCTTCGCCAAGGCCCCTGCTCGCCTCGACAGTCCCTACCTCGAGATCGAGCAAGTGGTCGCTCTGGCGAGGGCGGGAGCATCCAAGGGCTGCTCCGAAGCGCTCTTCACGCTTGGCGAACGCCCCGAGCTCCGCTACGAGGTCGCAGCCTCGTGGCTCGAGGCTCGTGGATTCGAGTCGACGGTCGCCTACGTTGCTGCGGCCGCCCAAGCCGTGCTGTTGGAGACCGGGATGCTTCCGCACTTGAACGCAGGCGCACTCACCAAGGATGAGCTTGAGCTCTTGCGGCCGGTGTCGGCGAGCCAAGGGATGATGCTCGAGAGCCTCCGCAGCGATCTCGACGCCCATCGCCTCGCCCCGGACAAGACACCGGAGCGTCGGCTCGCCACCCTCGAGGCAGCCGGGGAGCTTCAGATCCCCTTCACCACCGGTCTGTTGGTCGGTATCGGTGAGCGCAGGGTGGATCGGATCGAGGCGCTGATCGCCATCGCCAAGGCGCATGATCGCTTTGGGCACGTCCAAGAGGTGATCATCCAGAACTTCCTCCCGAAGCCGGGCACCTTGATGGCTGATCACCCGCCTGCGTCCATCACCGAGCTGCTCTGGACAATCGGGGTGGCTCGACACGTCCTGCCTCCTGAGATCCACCTGCAAGCCCCACCAAACCTCGTCGAAGACCCCGCCGGCCTGCTGGCGGCCGGGATCGATGACTTCGGTGGGATCTCGCCGGTCACCATCGACCACGTCAACCCGGAGCGTGCGTGGCCGGAGGTGGCTGCCCTGCGTTCGTCGTTGGAGGCCTCGGGATACGCCCTGGCACCGCGGCTCACCATCTACCCGGAGTTCGCCCACGACCCCGAGCGCTGGCTCGACCCGGCGCTTCGCACGCCGGTGCTCGTGGCGAGCGATGCGGATGGTCTGTGCCGTGACTCCGCCTGGGTCTCTGGAGGGGAGGCGACGCCTCCCCTGCTCCGTGGCGAGGGCTCACCGCGAGGGAAGCGGTTCTCTGGCGCCGTCCACGAGGTCCTTGCCGGGTTCGAGCTCGGTCAGGAGCTCGGTGCGCATGAGATGGTCACCTTGTTCAGCGCTCGAGGCGCTGAGGTCCAGGCGATCTGCGACGTCGCCGACGAGTTGCGGGCCGAGACGGTGGGCGACGACATCACCTACGTGATCAACCGGAACATCAACTACACCAACGTCTGCACATTCAAGTGCCGATTCTGTGCGTTCTCGAAGGGTCCCTTGTCTTTGAACCTTCGAGGCGACCCGTACCTGCTCGACCTCGATGAGGTCAGCGCTCGCGTGGCGGAGGCCACCGCCGAAGGCGCCACTGAGGTCTGCCTCCAAGGAGGGATCCACCCCTCGTTCGATGGGGACTACTACCTCGACGTTGTCGACGCAGTGCGCCGTGGGTCCGAAACGATCCACATTCATGCTTTCTCTGCCCTCGAGGTATTCGAGGGAGCACGACGTTCCGGGGTGTCGATCCGCGAGTACCTGACCTTGCTCAAGGATCGTGGCCTCAAGACGCTTCCCGGCACTGCCGCCGAGATCCTCGATGATGAGGTCCGAGCGATCCTGTGCCCCGACAAGATCAATACGGAGCAGTGGCTTGAGGTCCACGAGACCGCTCATGAGGTCGGTCTCAAGTCGAACGTGACCATGATGTTCGGCGCCGTCGAGCAGCCCACGTCATGGGCAAAGCACCTGGTCGCAACCCGGGAGGTGCAGCGGCGAAGTGGTGGATTCACTGAGTTCGTCCCCCTCGCGTTCGTCCACATGGCCACCCCACTTTTCTTGAAGGGTCGGGCCCGTCGAGGACCGACGTTCCGCGAAGCGCTCCTCTTGCATGCGGTCGGTCGAATGGCCTACCGAGGCGACATCGACAACGTCCAGGTGAGCTGGGTGAAGCTTGGTGCCGAAGGGTCACGACAGATCCTCGCCTCGGGAGCGAACGACCTTGGTGGCACGTTGATGGACGAGAACATCTCTCGCGCCGCTGGTGCGGCCCATGGGCAGCGGATGGAGACGGCCGATCTCGAAGAGATCGTGGCCCCACTTGGACGCCCCCTCGTGCAGCGAACCACGTTGTACGGCCGGCCGTGAGCGGAGCGCAAGGTCGTTTCGCCGCCATCATGGCGGAGCTGAACGGCATCGAGGACCTCTCGTCGGCCCAGCGAGATCTCGTGGCGTCGCTGCTTGCCACCGTGGGGGACTTGGCGCACGCTGAGACGGACCTGCTCGACCTCAAGATCGCCGATACCGCACTCGCCGAGATGGTCGAGGCATTCGAGCTGTTCCGGCCCTACCGCCAGGTGCCAAAGCTGACCATGTTCGGATCCGCGCGCACGCGACCAGACGATCCGGTCTATGTGCTCGCCAAGGACCTGGCTGCCCACCTGGCGTCGGAGGGCTGGATGGTGGTGACTGGCGCGGGTCCCGGGATCATGCAGGCCGGAGCTGAGGGCGCAGGACTGACCCATTCACTCGGTGTCAACATCAAGCTGCCCATGGAGCAAGGGGCCAACCCCTTCATCGACAAGGACTCAAAGCTCGTCGAGATGCGCTACTTCTTCACGAGGAAGCTGATCTTGGTCAAGGAGTCGGCGGCCTACGCAGCCTTGCCGGGGGGCTTCGGGACCCTTGATGAGGTCTTTGAGCTCTTGACCCTCCTCCAGACCGGCAAGGCACAACCAGCCCCCCTCGTCCTGGTCGAGACCGAGGGGACGACCTACTGGAACGGATGGCGAAGCTTTGTGGAGACCGAGGCGGTGGCGGCGGGCTACATCTCTGAAGAGGACCGGTCGCTCTATCGCGTGGTCTCCACGGTGGCCGAGGCCATGGAAGAGATCGACTTCTTCTATTCGAACTACCACTCGAGCCGATTCGTCGGTGACCGGCTCGTCATCCGGCTCGCGACCCTGCCGAGCGACGATCAGCTGACGGTCCTCAATGCAGAGTTCGCTGACATCGTGCTCAGCGGTTCCATAAGGCCAACCGAGCCTCTTGGGCCAGAGGTTGCGACCAACGACGTCCTCCACCTGCCGCGGCTCTCGCTGCGATTCAACCGCACGCACTACGGCAGGCTCCGCCAGCTCATCGACGCACTCAATCGCTGCGCCGCCTGAGCGCTCACTCCTCGGCGTCGGCCCCTTCGAGGGAGCCCAGGAGGTCCGATGCCTTGGCGACGCTTCGTCGAGCTCGCGTGACGATCTTCTCCGCCTTCGCAGGGCCAGAGGCGCGAGGATCAGGATCGCCCAGCGCCTCGTGCAGAAGCTCGAGCGCAAGATCGGCAAGTCGCTCCTCGAGAACCGCAAGGTCGTTGCGAAGCGAGGAGATCTCGTCTCGAGCCATGGTCAGCTCGAGTGGACGATCGACACCTCGCGGACGTCGAGCTCGCCGTCCGCATACTGAGCACGCAGCACCTTCTTGTCGAACTTGCCCACCGAGGTCTTCGGGATGGTCTCGACGAACGTCCAGCGCTCCGGCAGCCACCATCGAGCCACCCGGCCGTCGAGGAACTGGAGGAGGTCTTCGACGCTCACCGTCGGGGTGACGTCTGGCTTGAGGACAACACACGCCAGCGGGCGCTCTTGCCAGCGAGGATCTGGCACCGCAACCACGGCCGCCTCGAACACCGCTGGGTGCGCCATGAGCTCACCCTCAAGCTCGACCGACGAGATCCATTCGCCACCCGACTTGATGACGTCCTTGGTTCGATCCGAGATGGTCATGAAGCCCTCGGCGTCGAGCGTGCCAACGTCACCGGTGCGGAGCCAGCCGTCATGGAACTTCTCCGGGTCATCGTCGCCGTAGTACGAGGCGGTGATCCACGGTCCGGCAATCTCGAACTCTCCCACCGACTCTCCGTCGTTGGGCAGGACAGTACCGTCATCGGCCACAACCCGCACCTTGACCCCGGCGAGCACGCGGCCAGCCTTGATTCGGTAGTCCATGGCGTTGGCCGGGTCTGATCGGAATGGCGGCGTGGCGAGTGTGGCGAGGGGGCTCGTCTCCGTCATGCCCCAGCCCTGGATGATCGACACCCCAAACTCGTTCTCGAACGCCTCGATCATGGTCCGTGGCACGGCGGATCCTCCGGCAGTCACGGCGCGCAGCGAGCTGAGGTCGACGGGGTTCGCCTCGGCGACGGCCAACAGGTCGTTCCAGACGGTCGGTACGCCGCAGGCCAAGGTTGGGCGCAGGTCGGGGATGATCCGCGACAGGGCCTTCCCCATCAGGTGGTGCTGGGGAAGGATGAGGTCAGCCCCCGCCATCCACGCGGCATAGGGGGTTCCCCATGCATTGGCGTGGAACATCGGCACGATGACCAAGATCCGATCCGACTCGCTCAGGCCGATGGAGTTGGCGGTGGTCTCGGCCATCGAGTGCAGGTAGGTCGATCGATGCGAGTAGACCACACCCTTGGGGTTCCCGGTGGTCCCGCTGGTGTAACACATCGCCGCTGCATCACGTTCGTCGAGGACCGGCCACTCGGTGATCGGCGTGGCGGCCGCGAGGAGCTCTTCGTAGCGCAGCACCGGGCCGAGCGCAGAGGCGTCGCCGTCACCGACCACGATGATGGTCTCCACCGTGGTGAGATCGTCGCGGACCTTGGCGAGCAAGGGCACCAAGACGTCGTCGACGATGATGACCTTGTCCTCGGCGTGATTGATCACATAGCTCAGCTGCTCGGGGAAGAGCCTGACGTTCAAGGTGTGCAGCACTGCGCCCATCGAGGGAATGCCGAGATAGGCCTCCATGTGACCCTGGTTGTTCCATTGAAAGGTCCCGACTCGATCGCCTGGCGCGACCCCGAGCGTTGCCAGCGCATTGGCGAGGCGTCCTGCGCGCTCCGCCACCTCGGCGAAGGTGGAGGTTGCGTAGCCCTCATCGAGGACCGTGATGACCTTGGAATCGGCGAAGACGGATGCTCCGTAGCTGAGTATGTCGCTGATCAGCAGCGGCGCGTCCTGCATGGTGCTCTTCAACGTGAACCTCCCCCTCAGCCCCTTGGTGGGCGCCCCGAGATCGTATCGGTCTTCACGGCTCGCGACCGTTGTTGCCTGTGCGCACCGTCCTGCAGGCCACCGTTGGACTCTTGGTCGCCCTCATCGTCATCGTGGGAGCCGTGGTGTCGGGAGGCGTCACGGTCCTGATGGTCGATGCCGGATCTGGATCATCGACGGGGGATCTCGGGGTGATCTCAGGTCCCGCCGTGCCTGGCCTGTGGCGACTGATCGAGAAGCAAGCAGCGTCGTCGTGCCCCGCCGTCCCTTGGACGGTGCTGGGGGCACTCGGCTTCGAGGTCAGTGGGTCGGGGCGGCGACCGCTGTCGAGCCCTCCACCGTGGTGGCCGGCACCGGAGGGTCCCTTTGGCGTGGTGCCGATGCTTCGTCCCCACGGTCCCTCTGCGCTCGTCACCGCCGCCGATCGAGCCGAGTCGGTGCTGTGCGAGGCGGTTGGTGCCTCCGGATCCTTGGGGGCCGCCCTTGCGGCGGCAACGGGCTCTGGTGCAACAGCACAGACCATCCTCGTCC
>Ga0164297_10005130_pt1 | contig 11351 bp, 12 predicted proteins | sample GEODES058metaG_FD_113539 | JGI IMG/M metagenome (GOLD analysis project Ga0164297, IMG submission 113539) | Dystrophic lake water microbial communities from Trout Bog Lake, Wisconsin, USA - GEODES058 metaG | ecosystem: Environmental > Aquatic > Freshwater > Lake | place: USA: Trout Bog Lake...
ACCAACAAAATCGTGAACATCAAAGACATTGAAAAACTCCGAAGACTAAACCGATGACTTAAGCGCCAATGCGCAGAAACTCATCAGCTATCAAAGATGCCCCACCGACTAAGGCGCCATCGATATCGGGCATAGCAAACAAACTGGCAGCATTACTCGCTTTCACGCTACCACCATATAAAACTTTTACGTCTTGTGCACCAACCGATTTAAGCGTGGCACGAATAGCTTGATGCACTTCTTGTGCTTGTTCAGGCGTTGCAGTGCGACCGGTACCAATTGCCCAAACAGGCTCATATGCAATCACTAATTGGCGCAACGAATCAACACCCAGGGCAATGATGGGTGCAAGCTGCCTGGCGATCACTGCGTGAACCTGCCCCGCGTCGCGTTGATCAAGGGATTCACCAACACAAACGACCGGAATTAGACCAGCAGCCAGGGCAGCCTTAGCCTTGTCCGCAACCAGTTGATCGCTTTCGGCATGCATCGAGCGTCGCTCTGAATGCCCAACCAAAACCCATTTACATCCAAAATCTCTCAGCATCGCTGCGGACACTTCACCAGTGTATGCCCCTTGTGCGTAAGCGCTGACATCCTGCGCCCCCCAAGTGACCGCACTGCCTTTTAACTCAGACGCAGCTTGTGCAAGATAAGGAAAAGGTACGCAAACGGCGAACTCTGTCTCACCCGAAGCGAGACGAACTCCCTCAAGCAATTTGGCGTTGTCTGCCAAAGTACCGTGCATCTTCCAGTTACCCATAACCAAAAGGCCGCGAGAGCCTGCGGCGGCTGCGTTTTGAGAGTCTGACACTATGTTCGAGCCCATGTTGAGGAAGAATAAATCACGAGTAAACCCGTGATTGTATCCTTTTAATCAGCTCTCGCCACTCGAATCGGTTATGATAATGGGCTTAGCAGGAAGCGTGGCCGAGTGGTTTAAGGCACCGGTCTTGAAAACCGGCGAGGGTTCACGCCCTCCGTGAGTTCGAATCTCACCGCTTCCGCCAAGTCTTAATTCCACTCGCTGTTGTCATCACCGCCAAAATCGATGCTGCCATCGTCCCATGACGAAGCGTCGTTCACACCGAAGTTTTGACCACCCATATCAAACGGTTGCTGGGCAGGAGAATCCCAAGACGGATCTGGCTGCGCCGCATAAGCGGGAGGAACAATACCCGCAGAGCCCGAATCATGATGCCCGTCGCCGAGCACGCGATGCATCAATGCCTCGCCTGCAACAACACCCGCACCCACGGCAGCCCCTGTTGCCAAACTTCCTAACAAGCCAGATCCCATACCGCCAACGGGTGGCGGTTGCGGATAACCCATGGCTTGTTGCTGCGGTACAGCACCAGCAGGGCCTGCAGGTGGCAACGGATTATTTCCAAAGCCGCGACCAAACGTCGGTGCTGGCCCTGCCCCCCCCATTGGCATAGGAGCCTGAGCAGCCTGCTTATTACGTCCAAAAGCAAAATATAAAAGTGCTCCCATTAGAGCGAGCCCTCCAATCACCCAACCCCAAGGAAAAGATGGCTTGACGTAGCTGACACCAACCTGCTTGACCTGAGTGGCCCCGGATGCCAAATAGGTTTTGAGGCTCTGAACGGCCTCTGGCTTTTCAAAAGACAAACCTGGATCTAATTGCTCAGCAGTAGCGAGCTCGGCTTTAGCTCGATTAACCAAACCCTGCTTGGCATAAATCTCTGCCTGCACAAAGTGAGCTTTACCGCTGTTGGGATGCGCTCTTAATACCTCATCCATCATGCGCTGGGCAGCTTGAAAATTACCAGACTGGGCAGCCTGATAAACCTCTTGCATACTAGGTTCTGCGGCTAAGGCGTGCCCTCCAGTGGCAGACAGCGCAAAAGCTAGCGCGAACATTAATGCGGCAACGAAACGACGTGACATATCAGGGTCTCCTGAAAAGAATCTCTGCACACGATACAGCAGCTATCGTTACATGGGGATGAATCATTGAAATAACAATACCTTATGCATCCTGAGGGTATTAACGATTACCCTAATTTTTGCCCTATTCTGACCGAAGAATTCAAAAATCGTTCCGCCGGCTTGAACAAGTGGCAAAAAAGAAATAAAAGTCGCACAATAGAGACATGAGTAACGCTTCATCCGTCGCAACAAAACCCGAGCTCGTCGATCGCTTTGGCAGGCGCATTGAATACCTGCGCCTGTCGGTAACCGATCGCTGCGACATGAAGTGCACCTATTGCTTACCCAAAAGTTTCAAGGGATATCAAGAACCCAAGGATTGGTTAACTTTTGACGAAATTGAGCGGGTGGTCGCTGCTTTTGCCAGACTGGGTACCTCACGAGTCAGGCTGACAGGCGGTGAACCTCTTTTGCGAAGGAATCTGCCCGACTTAGCCGCCCGACTCAGCGCGCTGCCCGGTATCAAGGATTTGTCACTATCGACAAACGGATCGCGATTGCCTGAGTTAGCGACATCGCTCAGAGCAGCGGGTGTCAAACGACTTAACATCAGTTTGGATAGCCTGAGCCGCGAATGCGTCACGCAAATCACGGGCAGAGATTCTCTTGACGAAGTCATGGCCGGACTTAATGCGGCTCAAGAGGCGGGCTTTAACCCGATCAAACTAAACATGGTGGTAATGCCCGGAGTCAACGATCACGAGGTTGAAGCAATGACCCAGTTTTGCATCGATAGGGGTTTTATTCTCCGATTGATCGAAACGATGCCTATGGGGAGCACCGGCTTGACCGCTGGCTACGCGCCTCTCGGTCCTATCCTCGAACGATTAAAAGCGCGCTTCGATCTGATCCCTGAAATCAAGGAAATGGGCGGTGGTCCTGCACGCTATTGGCGCACACAAGATGGTCGTGGGCAGATTGGACTCATCACGCCTATCAGTCAGCATTTTTGTGAGACCTGCAACCGCGTTCGACTATCCGTATCGGGCACACTTTATATGTGCCTCGGACAGGAAGAAAAAGTCGAACTCAGACCTTTGTTGAGAAACGGCTGCAGTGATGAAGAGCTTGTCCAAACATTGCGCCAAGGGATTGAACTTAAACCTGAAAAACACGAGTTTAGGGAAGCACCCACCAAAATCATCCGCTTTATGTCTCAGACCGGCGGTTGAATCAGGCGATTTACCCCGAAAGTTAGCAATAGACCTCTTCGAGGCCCCCTCAAGAACGACTAGAGTCCCGATATGACACCTCGCGCTAATCTCCTTGATTTTGAAGCAGCCCGGTTGCACTTGCTCGAACAAGCGACTGCGCCTAGCCTTCAAAGCAGCCAGACCCAAAAACTCAAGCTTTTTGATGCCCTTGGACATGTGCTCGCGCAGCCAGTTAACTCACCGATTGCAGTCCCCGGTTTCGATAACTCCGCCATGGATGGCTACGCACTGAACATCGACGATTTTGCGAATCTTCCCGAGCGCTTTGAAGTTGTCCAGCGTATCGCCGCTGGACACACAGGCGTTGATCTTGCCGCCAACAATGCCGCACGTATTTTTACAGGCGCCCCCATTCCAAATGGCTGCAATGTTGTCGTGCCTCAGGAACACACCGAGTCCGCTGACTCAAGCATTAAATTAACTCACGCGGTTGCACCAGGTCAGCACATCCGCAAACAGGGCGAAGATATCGAGGCGGACTCGATCGTCCTGCAAGCAGGTACAAAACTTGGACCGCAACATCTTGCAATGATTGCATCGATCGGCGTGCCAACGGTGACTGTTTTTGCACCGCTTAAGGTGGGCGTCTTTTTTACTGGTGACGAACTAACCGAGCCAGGCCAACCGCTTGCCCCGGGTGCCATATACAACAGCAACCGATTCGCCATCGTCAGTTTGCTCAAACAAATCGGTTGCGTAGTCAGTGACTACGGCATCGTTCGTGACTCAGCCGATGCTACTCGCGATGCTTTGCACAAGGCTGCAACCGAAAACGATATTGTGATGACGTGTGGGGGAGTGTCGGTTGGTGAAGAGGATCACGTCAAAGCCGCAGTGCAAGCGCTAGGGCGACTCGACCTCTGGCAAATATCAATGAAACCTGGCAAGCCGCTCGCCTATGGCAAAGTGGGAAAGGCGGACTTCATTGGTTTGCCTGGAAATCCGGTGAGCGCTTTCGTAACCTTTTTGTTAATGGCCCGACCCTTCTTGTCAAAACGCATGGGGCTAATCAATTTCGATCTGAAATTCCACGAAGCGCAAGCGGGTTTTGACTGGTTGCATCCCGATAAGCGCAGGGAATTTCTGCGAGGCAAATTCGTAACAGACTCGGCGGGCAACACTGCGCTACAGATCTGGCCTAATCAAGGTTCTGGTGTCATGAGCAGCGTCGCATGGGCAGAGTGCCTCATCGATGTCCCGGCCGAAACGCAGATAAAAAGGGGCCAGTCGGTGCGCTGCCTGTTACTTTCGGATCTTTTAAATTAAGTCATGCCTACACCGCTCAAGCTACTCTATTTCGCGCAACTTCGAGAGACGTTTGGTCGAAGCGAAGAACTCATTGAAGCTCCTGACCAGGTGTCAACCGTCGCTGATTTAATTCAACACCTTAGTCAGCGAGGCGGCATATGGCAAGAACAGTTAGGTGGCGACAAGGCCTTTAGAGTTGCCATTAATCAAGACATGGCCGATCTTGATGCAAAACTGCCATCTCATGCGGAAGTAGCAATATTCAAACCCGTCACGGGTGGTTAAACGGCAATGACAAAAATGGCCAAGCCGAACCAAAGCCCCACGCGCATTACAGTGGCAGTGCAGCATCAGGACTTTGATCTTCAGCACGAGCATAAAGAGCTCGTGGATAAAGATCGCAGCATTGGCGCTGTCGTGGCTTTCATCGGCATGGTAAGAGACCTAAATCTCGCTGATGATGTTGTCGCGCTTGAGCTAGAGCATTACCCTGGCATGACTGAAAAATCGCTCCAACAAATTGCAGCCCAGGCCGCCGAACGATGGCCTTTGCAGGCAGCCCGAATTGTCCACCGAGTGGGAAAAATGCACCCGGGCGATCAGATCGTTTTGGTACTTACCGCCAGCCCCCATCGCCACGATGCCTACGAAGCCAATATGTTCATGATGGATTTTTTGAAAACAAAAGCACCGTTCTGGAAAAAAGAATGGACGAATGAAGGACCTCGCTGGATCGAAGCGCGCGAAAGTGACACTTCAGCCACTGATCGATGGTCAACTAGCTCCTGACATTGGACCCTCGTTCATGCCCAAAGTCACGACAGGCATTAGCGCAAGCCCCGCTTTTCTTTATGATGCCGTTGTGCTTGCAGGCGGACGCGGCACACGAATGGCCGGCAGAGATAAAGGCTGGGTTCGCTGGCAAGGAAGACCACTGATCGAGCATGCGCTCCAGAGACTGGCACAACAAACTATTGCACCAGCCCACATAACAATTAGTGCCAACAGAAATATTGATGCCTACCGCAGTACTGGATTCGTCGTTTTGACCGATGACCGACCTGACTACCTTGGCCCACTTGCAGGAGTCGAGGTTGCGCTATTGAGATGTCAACATCCAGTGCTCATGGTTCTACCTTGCGACATGCCCATCATTCCTTTGAATATCGTTGAACGACTCCATGCCGGTTTTAAAACATCGCCAGAGGCAAGTGCGGTGTACTGCACAACATCAGACGGTGCGCAACCGTTGTGCTGTTTGCTAAAAAAGAGTGCCGCCCGATCATTATCGACGTTTCTCGATAATGGTCACGGCAAAGTGACCTCATGGCTTAACGGTCTTGACGCAATCCCGGTATATTTTGAAGAAAGTGCTGCGTTTATCAACTTTAATGACTTGAACATGCTGCAAGCAACGGATACACAACAATGAGCAACGAGCTTACCCACTTCGACTCCGCCGGCCGAGCCCATATGGTCGATGTATCAGCCAAAGCCGAGACCCATAGACGAGCAATCGCAAGCGGACAAATCACCATGCAGCCTGCGACATTTAACAAGCTCGTGGGGGGTACAGCGGCCAAGGGGGATGTGCTGAATATTGCTCGTATAGCGGGGATTACGTCATCCAAACAAACAGGCAATCTCATTCCACTGTGCCACCCCATTCCACTCACACGGGTCACCGTGGAGTTCGAATTAGACGAACAAACGCATACCGTCACATGTACCGCGACGACAGAAACAGTGGGGCGCACCGGAGTCGAGATGGAAGCTCTCACCGCCGCAAGCGTGGCGCTACTCACGATTTACGACATGCTCAAAGCAATCGACAGGGGCATGGTAATCAATGCAGTTCGCCTACTGGAAAAGCATGGCGGCAAATCCGGCAGTTGGGTTGCCTGAGAGCGGCGACATCGGGTAAGCGAGGGGTAGGCCTACCGTTGTGGGACTGGTAAGATTTTCCTCAATATAGTGCCGGAACGTTTATAACCGGCCCACGAAGGAGACTCATGAAGCTTACCCGCAGAGAATTTGTTGGCTTGGCGGCCGCTGGCGCCGCCTCTATCGGCCTACCACACGCAGCCTTTGCTGCCAAGAAAACCTTCAAGATGAAGATGGGGAACCCCTTCCCGACAACACACCCCGGTGGCTCTCGCATGGTCGAAGTGTGCGAACTCATCCGTACAGAGACACAAGGTGCCGTCGATATCGCCGCATTTCCTAATAATCAGTTGGGTGGCGAAACCGACATGGAGTCTCAGTTGCGGTCAGGCGCACTGGAATTTATGACGACATCGCCAGCAGTACTGCAAACCGTCGTACCAACATCAGGCATTAACGCCGTCCCCTATGTATTCAAGAATTACGACAAAGTTTGGACTGCCATGGACGGCGTTCTGGGTGAATACGTTGCAGGAGCAGTGGCCGAATATGGCATCTACATGTTCCCCAAGGCAACTATCGACAATGGTTTCCGTAATGTCACATCTAGCACTAAGCCTATACAAACGGTAGATGATCTGAAAGGTTTCAAGATTAGAGTGCCTGTAACTCCACTTTGGGTAGATGCATTCAAGGCCTTGGGTGCATCTGCGGTCGCCTTGAATTTGCCTGAACTCTATTCCGCGTTGCAAACCAAGGTGGTTGATGGCGAGGAGAACCCATTAGTTCAGATCAATGCGTTTAGGCTTTACGAAGTGCAAAAATACTGCTCACTGACGCGTCACGTTTGGGATGGCAATATCGTCATTGCCAACGCAAAGAAATGGAAAGCGCTCCCCAAAGACGTGCAGGATGTCATCACTCGCAATTTCAACGAGATGGCAGTTAAGCAGCGAGCAGACGTCTTCAAGATGAACAATGATTTGCGCGACGAAATGAGTCAGAAAGGTCTGGTGTTTAACGAGGTTGACTCGGAGCCTTTCCGTCAAGCGCTGATCAAATCCGGCTTCTACACTAACTGGAAAGAAAAATACGGCCCCAAAGCCTGGGGAGCACTCGAACAAGCTACTGGAAGCACGCTCGGCTAAAGCGACAATAGACTCCAGTGACTCATCCAGTTTCCGACGAAAAAGCGGCCGAGCTGTCTCGACCCGGTGGCCTGCGGACGATTTTCGCGGGAATCGATGCAGGGCTCGGCACTTTTATCGAATGGCTAGTCATCGGTTTAACTGTCGCCGACATTTTAGTTTTGTTGGCCGGAGTAATTGCACGCTACGTCTTTAATCGGCCACTTATTTGGTCAGACGAATTAGCTTCGATGCTATTTCTGTGGCTATCGATGTTAGGCGCTGTTGTCGCTCTTCGACGAGGCGAGCATATGCGCATGACGGCAATGGTCAAAGCTATGCCCGAGCGTTGGCAAAATTTCGCAAACGCTCTCGCTCTCGCGGCAACAGCTAGTTTTCTAGGTGTACTGATCGTGCCGTTTATCGATTTCGCGCTAGACGAGAAATTGAATTTCATGCCAGGCCTGAATTTATCGAGCCTCTTTAGAGTCATGTCTCTGCCAATCGGCGCAAGTCTCATGGCTTTTCTGGCTCTAACGAAATTATTTACGAGCAATTCGGTTGGGAAAGCCTTTGAACCGCTTTTGTTTATTGCCGCCCTCGCTGCCCTCGGTTTTTGGGCACAAGATTGGCTACAGGAACTACCCACTGAATTGCAATTGCTCATCTTTTTTGTGGGTATCGTCGGCATCTTGGTCGCCTTTGGTGTGCCCATTGCGATCTGTTTTGGCTATGCGACCATTTCCTATCTGGTCTTCGCTGCAAATATTGATTTATCCATCGTTGCGAACCGACTCAACGAGGGCATGTCTTCGTTGATTCTGCTTGCGGTACCCTTGTTTATTTTTCTAGGACTATTGCTCGATGCAACTGGCCTTGCGAGAGTAATGGTCGGTTTTCTTGCTAATCTACTGGGACACATACGAGGAGGACTCTCGTATGTTTTGGTAGGTGCCATGTACTTAGTCTCTGGCATCTCAGGATCAAAAGCAGCAGACATGGCCGCAATCGTCCCGGTTCTGTTTCCTGAAATGATTAAGCGCGGATCTAAGCCTGGAGATTTAGTTGCTTTGCTAGCAGCGACGGGAGCTCAAACAGAAACCGTGCCACCAAGCATTGTCTTGTTGACGATCGGAGCCGTTTGCGGCGTATCGATCAACGCGCTGTTTACGGGCGGCCTGCTGCCAAGCGTCGTATTGGGCCTCACGCTCTGTTTGCTTGTACGCTGGCGCTACCGTAATGAGGACCTGTCAGGTGTAAGGCAGGCAACCAAAAAAGAAGTCTGGGTCAGCTTGCTGATGGCGATACCCGCACTCGCACTGCCATTCTTCATTCGAGCGGCAGTCGTCGGTGGCGTCGCAACTGCGACAGAAGTATCCACCATCGGTATTGTTTACTGTCTGATTGCGGGTCTGTTCTACAAAAGCCTGAAATGGGCTCGTATGAAAGACCTACTTATTGAAACAGCGTCGCTATCTGCCGCGATCATGTTCATTATTGGTTTTGCGACAGCCATGTCTTGGGCATTGACGCAAAGTGGTTTTTCACGTCAGCTCGCGGCTCAGATGGAGAGCTTGCCGGGTGGAGCACCGACCTTCATGGCGGTCTCTGTTGTCTTATTCATCATACTGGGTAGCGTGCTCGAGGGTATTCCTGCGATTGTACTGTTCGGTCCATTACTCTTTCCTATCGCCAAAGAGCTTGGAATCCACGAGGTGCATTACGCTATCGTCGTCATCCTATCCATGGGAGTCGGCTTATTCTGCCCTCCAGTTGGGGTGGGATTTTATTTCAGTACATCCATAGGCAAAGTAAATCCTGACGAAGCAATCAGACCTATCGTTGGCTACATGATTTCACTGTTGATTGGCTTAGCCTTAGTGGCCGCAATACCATGGATTTCAACGGGATTTTTAAATTGATTAGCGTGGATTAGCAGCAAGTCGGGCTTTAGGTCTCAGTTTGACGTACAATCTGCGACTTATAAAAAAATCAGTCACAATTTGACGATTAACCTCCCTTGCCCGGGTGGTGAAATTGGTAGACACAAGAGACTTAAAATCTCTCGCCTTTACGGGTGTACCGGTTCGATTCCGGTCCCGGGCACCAGCAACCTTAGTGCTGCAAAATCTTAGATAGAAACTGAATGGCGCGTTCAGTCTTTGGTTGCGTAAAGAACTCTTCTTTAGCCGCATCCTCAACGATCTCGCCTTGATCCATAAAAATTACCCGATTGGCAACCTTGCGTGCGAAACCCATTTCATGGGTGACCACCATCATGGTCATACCTTCCTTGGCCAGACCAACCATGACATCGAGCACTTCACCCACCATTTCAGGGTCTAGCGCAGAAGTAGGTTCATCGAACAGCATCACGTGAGGATCCATACTCAATGCACGCGCAATCGCAACGCGCTGCTGCTGCCCACCTGACAATTGACCCGGAAATTTATCTTTGTGAGCAGTCAGTCCCACTCTATCCAGCATTTTTAAACCTCGAGCCAGTGCCTCATCTTTACTGCGACCGATTACTTTAATCTGTGCCAGCGTTAAGTTTTCTGAAACATTGAGATGAGGAAAAAGCTCAAAATGCTGAAACACCATGCCCACTTGGCTGCGCAGTTTTGGCAAATTAGTCTTAGGATCATGAACAGGTACATCGTTGATAAATAACTTGCCTTGCTGAAACGGTTCAAGCGCATTAACGCATTTAATCAACGTTGACTTGCCAGAACCCGACGGTCCGCATACGACGACAACTTCGCCGCGATTGACCGTTGTCGTGCAGTGTTTAAGAACATTGAAGTTTCCGTACCACTTAGAAACATCATCGATCACAATCATTTTTTCAGACATGCTTGTTCCCACACTCTAAGCGACAGCCAGGCGACGTTGTAGCTTTTTTACCGACAACGAAGCAAGAAATGAAATCACAAAATAAACGACAGCAGCAAATATATACATTTCAACCAAACGACCATCACGATTGGCCACCTTACTTGCTGCGCCAAGAAAATCAGTGATAGACAACACATAGACCAAGGAGGTGTCTTGAAAGAGCACGATGGTCTGAGTAAGTAGTAAAGGCATCATCGATCGGAAAACCTGAGGCAGAACGATATAGCGCATCACCTGAGGGTATTTCATACCCAGTGCCTGAGCTGCGCTGACTTGACCTCTGGGGACAGCTTGAATGCCGGCCCGCATAATCTCAGCAAAGTACGCTGCTTCAAACAGAGAAAAAGTCACGAGAGCTGACGTAAATGCCCCTACTGTCATCGGGCGAGATGAGCCCGTCATCCATTGTCCGATGTACGGTAGCAAAAAGTAAAACCAAAAAATAACCAGTACTAACGGTAACGAACGAATCAAATTAACGTAACTTGCTGCAAACTTCTGCAGCACAACGAATTTTGACAAACGCATCATGGCAATCAACGTGCCGAGAATAATCCCGCTCAAGGCGGCTAGCGCCGTCAACGTTAAGGTAAACGACATGCCTTCTCGAAAAAGGTATCCCCAGGAGCGGGATATCACATCAAAATCGAAGTTACTGAGCATGATCGCAACCTCTTAGTGTGCCGAAGTGCTAACGGGGCTACCCAGAAAACCAGGTACAGCCAGGGCACGCTCAAGTCGACGCATGGCCAGCGTCACCACTAAATTTGTTAATAAATACAAGAGTGTGGCAACAGTAAACGCTTCAAAAACCTGGAAGGAAAACTCTTGCATCGATCGGGCTCGAGCAGTTAACTCCATCAAACCGATCGTCAAGGCCACTGAGGTATTCTTGATAGTATTGAGTAACTCAGATGTCAGGGGAGGCAAAATCACTCTGAAGCTGATTGGTAACAAAACGTAGCGATACGTCTGCGCTGTTGTCAGCCCCATTGCAGTAGCTGCCATTCTCTGACCCTTGGGTAAA
>Ga0164297_10005131_pt1 | contig 11349 bp, 10 predicted proteins | sample GEODES058metaG_FD_113539 | JGI IMG/M metagenome (GOLD analysis project Ga0164297, IMG submission 113539) | Dystrophic lake water microbial communities from Trout Bog Lake, Wisconsin, USA - GEODES058 metaG | ecosystem: Environmental > Aquatic > Freshwater > Lake | place: USA: Trout Bog Lake...
AGCGGCAGCTTCAGCTCGCTCCGCAGTCGCGTCTCTCCACACGTGGATGGCGCCATCAGCGCCGCCGGAAACGAGGAGCTGTCCGTCGGCGGCAGATGCGAGTGCCCAGGCTTTGGCGTCATGTCCTTCGCCTGTCCACACACACTCCCCAGCCGCAACGTTCCAGAGCTTTACGCAACCATCTGCGCCAGCGGAGCCGAGCTGCGTGCCAAGGGTGAGCCAGCAAACGCGTAGCACGCCGGAGGTGTGTCCTTGCAGCGCCTTCAAGCAGCTCCCATCCACCGTATTCCACAGACGGATGCTCTTGTCGGCGCTGCCGCTGACCAGCACAGCATCGAGGGGACTGAACGCGACACTCCACACGCCACGAGTGTGACCACGAAGTGTGCGCTGCGGCAGAAGAGCAGGCATGCGCCACAACTTGACAGTGCGGTCTGCGCTGCCGGTGGCAAGCAGCTGCTCGTTCGGTGATATCGCAATTGCGTTCACCTCCTTGTCGTGAGCAGCAACGGCAGCACGCACGCGGAGCACTGCTTTGGTGGATCCCACAGCTGCACCCGTCTCTGTTGTGGGTGGTGAGGCTGACAAACTTGCAGAGCAATCCCACAGCTTGATGAGCTTATCCGCGCTGCCAGTGACTACCAAGCCGCTTGTCCGAGGCCCGCATGCGAGTGCAGTTACCGCGCCAGCGTGGCCTTCACTGACACCCAGACAGGTGACATTCCAGCCAGGCTGGGCGCTCCCTTGCTGATGCTGTCCAGGTATGCAAGCAACTCTCCACAGCCTCAAGCAGCGGTCTTTGCTGCCTGTTGCAACGCATGCTGTGCTGCTGGATGTGGCATCCACATGTGGTGATGGCCATTGCGCGGTGTCGGCACACAGCACTGTGTCTGAGTGCCCTTCCAGGCTTGCCACACATCCAAGCGACGTGCCATCCAGCACACGCACGACAGAGCTGTTTGTGACAGCGACTATGCCAGCTGCCGGCTGCTCCGCTGCGTCTGCAGCTGAGGGCAAGCATCGCAGGTCGATGACATCGTCCAGGTTGCCCAGCAATTGCGAAGTCAACCGCCACCCATCACGGGGTTTACTACCTCCACCGGATCCGCCGACGTAGAACAAAAGTCGCCCGTCTGAAGTGGTTGCCATGACGCGCAACTGCTGCGTCTGCGCCCCTCGCTCAGGTGGAGAGAGATTGCCAGATACCATAGCAAGGGCTAAGAACCCCGCTTCCGGACCGGTACATACCGCATCAGGTGGCGCAGATGCAACACATGTGCCGCCGTTTGCAGCGCACCACAGGCGGATAACTCCTTTATCGCCAGCAGTGATAAAATGCACTGCTTGCAAGTCAACTGCGCCACCGCTGCCGCCGCTTTTCGCAGATGCCGTCGTTGTAGACGCTGCATGTGATTGAACGGGGAGTACAGCTTCCACAGTCTCGTGAACGAGCACAGTGGCCAGCTTGTCGAAGCCATGACCGTCGCCATCTCCGGCGGCGCTGCCTTTCTGCTTTTTGGGCTTCTTCTGCTCTGTTTGAGGCACTGCCCAGACTGAGACAATTTTGTCACGTCCGCCGAGGACGAGGGCATCCGCGCCAGAAGCGGGATCCGGCGCCAGGACCACCGCAAGCGAAGTCACTGCACTGACGTGACATTTCAGCACCGCCAAGCACGCGCTGGCGCCGAGACTCCACACCCGTGCGGTGGTGTCCTCACTGGCTGTGAACAGCAGCAGCCGCGTCGGCACCGGGTGGAAGGTGCATGCTGTGAGAGGCGACTCGTGCCCTCGAAATGCGTGTGTGCAGTACCCGCGGCGGACATCCCACACCCGTGTGGAGCGGTCAGCGGTAGCAGTAGCCTGAATAGGCGTGTATATTATGTCAGCGCGCTCGGAGGAGGACAATTGCATGAGTGTAGCGTACCAGTAGCTCTCCGCTAGCATCGCAGGCGATGTCATTGACTGGCAATTGGTGCGGCTTCCACGTGCGTGTCACCACCGCTGTGTAGGCACTGTCTCCGCCACCTTTGCCGTCGACGCGAGCAGCATCTGTGCGACTGACATCCCACCTGCGGCACTGCATGCTTCTGCTGGCGGTGTACACGGCGCTTCCGTCGTGACTGTGTGCACAGATAGAACAAAGGCGCATAGCGGGAGGGGGTGTCAGAAGTGAAACAGCGCTGGACACACGGAGAACAGAGGAGTGCCAGCCGCCGTCGGTAGCAGAGCTCTTTTGGAGTGTCTCTGCAGCGCAGACTCGACCCCAAGTTGCGTGACGTGACGTGCCTCCATGCTAGCGCAGTGACAGGCTCGCTGTCTCCGGCAAGTGTGGCCAGCAGCGTGCCGCAGGCGGCGTCCACGAGGTGCGCGTCGTCGCCGCAACTGGTGGCGAGAACCGCGCCGTCTGGGGCTATGCGCGCGGAGCCGCCTGGCGTGAGGAATGGCTTGACTGACGGGCCTTGCGCGTAGGCGGTGCGCAGCGTCGGGCCCGTTCCCCGAGGCGCCATGAGGCCTGCGAGGAGGGCACAACTTTGATCCCTGAGGAGTCCTCAGTGAGGACGATTATTGTGAGCGGAAATGATGATGCCTGTGTTTGCATCACATTGACATCTCCAGGATTTGTGTCAGCTGTGCGTCCGACAGCGCGATGGGGTTGCCCTTCATCGACGAACTCTTCTTCCCCTTCTCCACCGCCTCCGCAAACCGCTCTCGCGTCATGCCGTAGCTTGCAAGCCCTGGGATGCTCAGCAGTGAGCACGTCTCTTTAATCCACTTCACGCCATCCTCTGCCGTCGCATCGCTACGATTCGTGAGCAGCTGGGCAACTGTGTTGTATCTCTCCAGCCCCATGCGCGCAGCCGCCGCGGCGCCATCAGTCCCGCGGGCAGCTTCACGCAATGCGGTCACGTTTACAGTCATGCACGCTGGCAGCAGCGCCGCGCATAAGCCACCATGAGGACCATGAATCATTCCCCCGAGCGGCCCCGCGAATCCGTGCACGGCGCCCAGCTTCGCATTGGCAAGACTCAACCCTCCGAACAAGCTAGCCACGCACATGTCCTCACGCGCGTTCAAGTCCTTCCCGTCGGCGTAGACAACTCGCACCGAGCGCCCAGCTCTGCGCAGACCCTCCAATGCCAGTGCGTCCACCATGGGATTCGGCGAGCAACACACATACGGCTCCATGCACTGCGTCAGCGCATCCAACCCGGTGCATGCTGTGACGCTGGGCGGCACATCCACCGTGAGCAGTGGATCAACGATTGCTAGGGACGGCAGCATCCACGCGTGTCGGATGGAAGCCTTGACGCCCGCAGTTGGACTCTCGAACACGCTGTTCCTCGTCACCTCCGATCCCGTGCCGGCAGTGGTGGGAACTGCACAGAAAGGCAGAGGCCGCTCTGTGATTGCTTTGCCTGCACCAACGACCTCCATGTAGGTCAGCAACCCCTCTGGTTGGCGCACAAGCGCAGCAACAGCTTTGCCGGTGTCTACAGCTGAGCCGCCGCCGATGGAGATGACAACTTCAGCACCACATGCACGAGCAGCTTCAGTGCAAGCCTCCGCCGTCTCCAGCGTCGGCTCTCCAGGGCCGACCGGGAAGAAAGTGGTACGCACGCCCAGTGCTTTCAGCGCGTCTGCGAACGGCTGCGCGCGTTGTGTGTTGGTGCCGGTGACGAGGAGTGCACTCTTCGCGTTCTGCTCTTTCGCCCACTGCGGCACCGTCTGCAGCGCTTTGCCGCGGCCAAACACGATGCGGCCAGCGCTGGCGAACTCGAATGGCTGCAACGGCTCTGTGGCCATCGCCGCCGCTGCACCAACACGAGTCCTGGGAGAAGTGGAGTCCTGGCCCAGGAAGCCTCCAGGAGAAGTCCTACGGCGTGGCTGCACGCGCGCTCCTGCTCTCCGCGCGACACACGGTTGCTGCGCGGTGCAGTGCGCCTGCATGTGACCCGGGCAGCGTGCTGTCCGGAGGAACGCAGGCAGGACGCCCAGGGACCCACCTCCGGCAGTGTACGCGCTGTCGCAGAGTCGGTAGCCATGGCACATGCCGGTGACCTGGACGCTCACGAGCTGCTTGAGCGCGCTCTCACGGGCGCTGCTGCGGACACCAAGGAGCCTGCCGCAGGTGAGAAGGAGAAAGTCGAAGACCGCCACCGCCACCGGCGTCGAGGTCGCAGCAGCAGGAGCAAGAGCCGCGAGCGGCGGCGTGATAGTCGCAGTCGCAGTCGGAGTCGCAGTCGCAGTCGCAGTCGGGGAGAGCGGCGTCACAGACGGTGCGTCCGCTTTTTCCACTGCTTTGCGGCCGCCGTGTGCCGTGCACTTTTGGAGAGGCCTCTGCCGCCCTTACCGCTCGTGCCTTGTGTCTGCGTCCGCGCGTGGTGTATGGGCGTAGCACGGGGGTGGGGACGCAGGCGCACGCAGCGCGCGCGCGGCGGCGGGGTCGATCAACCCTAAGGCAAGTCTAACACACTACCAACCTCTCACAGGGACGACCGCCGCGACGACCGCCGACGCCGAGAGTACTCGCCCGACAACCCGGAGAAGTGCGTACCCGTCCACCTGCTGGTCGCTTGTTTCCTGGGCGTCACTGACGCGCGTCACAGGGCCCGGCAACGCCAAGAGCGCCGCGAGGCTGAGATTCGCGCCCGCGAGCTTGAAGAGCTTGACCGGGATACACGCACTGTGTTCGCGTACAATGTGAGCACCAAAGCAGACGAGCGCGACTTGTTCGAGTTCTTCTCCAAGGCTGGAACGGTGCTGGACGTGCGCATCATCTACGACCGCAACACTCCCAGATCCAAGGGCATGGCATACATCGAGATGGGTAAGCGTGAAGATGTGAATGCCGCGCTGGCGCTGACGGGCACTGCGCTGCGTGGGCAGATGGTGATGGTGAAACACTCCGAGGCTGAGAAGAACATCGCGTGGGAAGCGGAGCGGGCTGCTAAAAACGCAGGCGGTGCGACGCTAATGCTGCCCACAACAGGCGCAAGTGGTATGCCTGGCTCTGGCCAACCAGGCACGCTGCGGGTTTCAGGCTTGCATCCCAGCCTGACGGACGGAGATGTACGCGCAGTGTTTGAACCATTTGGACCCATCATCAGTGTGATCCTCACGCCGGGCGGCGTGGTGGGTGACGCTGATGTCACGTATGCCAGCGGCACCACCGCAGTTGCTGCCATGCAGCAACTGAATGGCCTCGACCTTGCTGGCACAGCGCTGCGCGTGACGCTTGCTCCAGGTGTGATGATGGCCCAAGGCGCTACCAATGGCGCCGCGCTCGGAGCCGGATCCGCAATGCCTGCAGCGCCGGCCTTGGCGCCAGTCAGCGCAGCGGAGCTGGATGACGAAGGCGAGGGAATCAAGCTTGATTCTCGCTCTCGCGCGGCTCTCATGGCGAAACTAGCAGGAAACGCCGGCCAGGCCATGGTGACTGCCATCGACCCGCGCACAGGCCTGCCAGTCACAGCAGCCGCCGCACATGCCATGGCTGCTGCAGCAGGCCCCTCCCTGCCGCAGACAGCGCTGCCCACTACGCAAGGGCGGCTGGGTCCGTCCAGTCCGATTGCGACGGAGTGTTTGCTGTTGAAGAACATGTTCGACCCAGCCACAGAGACAGACCCCGACTGGTGGATCGACATTGGCCAGGACGTCAAGGAGGAGTGCTCCAAATACGGCCCCGTGCGGCACGTGTTCGTGGACCGCAACAGCCCCGGATTCGTGTACCTCAAGTTCAACACTGTTGCATCGTGTGCAGCCGCCAAGCAGGCGCTGCACATGCGCTGGTTCGCGAGCCGCATGATCGCCGCCGAGTTCCAGTTCGTGGCGCTGTACAACAAGGAATGGTCCGAGGCCATCTAGGGGTGGCTAAGCGCAAAAACATATGGTTGCGTTGTTTTCCCCACCGCTGCCTTCTTGGACGCTTACACCGTCACTCGGCCACAGAACAGAGGAGGGAGTGTGAGGACTTCCAGAGTGCATACGCACCTCGCGCGCGCAGGCACAAGGCAGCTGCCACACTTTTTCAGACCTCTTTGTGCCAGAGCGCAGGTCTACTCGTCCATGTTCAGCTGGGACATTCAGCAGCAGCAGCGACTCCTGATTGGCTGGTATTTACACCCCGGCGGCAAGCGTGTGCGCTGTCGTCTCGCCTGACGTGTGGACCACGATCAACAGACTACGAGACCTTCCATCTCTCTCTGGCGCTGCTACTGCCCGTGTGCCGATGGTGCGCACACACAAGTTTGCGTGCCATTCTGTTTCCGGGACACCGCGCCGTTTCCGTGCATACGTAGGTGTCAATCAAAAGTGCCAGCGAGGCAGAAATGATATCGCACAGTTTAATCGCAAGACACGTTTGTGACAGAATACCGAGTCGTCGCACACCGCACGTGCAGCAGCAGCACAGACCATGACGCAAGCTTTCAGAGGCTGCGTTCAGAGAAACCAGAGATCTGCGGGGAGGTTGTATTCAGAACCGAGCAGGCGAGCACTCCGCGTGTGTGCAGCTGCTCCTCCAAAGAAGGGCGGCTTCGGGAAAGTGCCGCCCGCGCAGCAGAAGCCTCCGCCGCCTCCGCCACCGCCACCGCCACCTCCGCAGCCTCCTGTTGTCCAGAGCAGACTCCCACCGACGCCGGCGTCGACGCCCAGCTCTGAGGCGCTTCCTCAGGTTGTGAGTGACCGCATCCTGGCACGCATGGTGTCATTCACTCTTCCGCCACTGCTGCTCGGGCTTGGTAGCGGACCTCTGGCAGTGTATGTCCGCTACAGCGGGAACGAAGACCTCTCAGCGCCGGCATTGATTACTGCTGGCTCTTTCCTCTACTTCCTAGCGGCAGCTGGCATTAGCTACGGTGTTCTCTCGGCGTCGTGGGATCCGCAACGTCCGGGTTCATTCCTTGGCCTCGACGAGGTCGGGCGCAACGCAGCAGCATTGGCGGACCGCATCCCATTCCTGCGAAGCAGATCACGAAGAGACCTGTAGCATCACTCATGAGTGATGTCAGTGTGAGTCGCACTGTGTGACGTGCCCCCCACTTGCGGTCGGCACCCCTTCGTGAGTCGCGTGTCTCCCTCGCGACTGCCGCCATGGGCAAGCCCATGCGGCAGCGCATAGCTCTGGCACTGCTGGGCCTGTGCCTGCTCTCGCTGCGCGTCTCCGGGTTCAAGGAAAATGAGATGAAGAAATGCAGCGACCTGTTCTTCTGCCGCACGTGCGTGCACACACCGCCCTGCTCTTCCAGTCCAGCGCCACGCATCGAGCTACGCTGACACTTGGGTGCACAGGAACCGGGGACGCACACCAGGGCAAGAGCAGTACTCGCTGCAGGCACGTCCACTGCGCCGCGGTTGTTGTTTCGCCCAGCCCCTATTTCTTGTGGAGACCCCGCGCGCAAACCTCGCCTTTTTCTGGACTGCCCACCGAGTCACGAGCTATCGTCTGCACGGACACGCCCTGACTCGCTCGTTGCTCTCGTGCAGCGCGCACCGGTGGTGGGAAGTGACGGTGTAGCCACAGGGGAGCTGGTGCACTCCGGCACGGGCGCCAAGTTCACTCTACAGCTTGCGAGCACGCCGTCTGGGGCTGCTCGTCTGCGGGTGCTTGAGCCCGGGAAGGAGCGGTACAGTCCGCCGGGCGTGTTGCTGCCAGAAGCAGACAGTGCTGTTGCCTGGGCCAGTGTGACGCCCACCAAAGGCGGAGTCGTGCTTACGCCCAAGGCGGGAGGCGTGAAGTACACGCTCACCCTGGCGCCGTTCAGCCTCGACGTGGTGCGTCCTTTTTTTGTCCGGTCTCCCTGCTGAGAGTGTGACCTCAAACCGGCCGTGGTTCCCTCTTCCTGCAACGCAGACGGTTGGTGAAACCACTGTTATGCGCATCAATTCGCGTCAGTTGTTCAACATCGAGCCGCTGCGAGCGAAGAAGGCACGTGCGGTCAACTTGGTGTTTGCATCCACCTTTCAGCATCTCACTCACATGCGGCGCTGCTCCAGGATGATGACCCCGATGGCGCATGGGAGGAGAAATACAACTCGCACACGGACTCCAAGGCACGGATGCACACAGGGCTGCTTTGTGTTTTCTCTGCCAGTCCAACCTGACGTCTTGCCCCCTGCTCCGCGCACGTCTTCTCTCGCATCTCAGCCAAAAGGCCCGCAGAGTGTGTCCGTCGACATCTCCTTCCCGGGCGCCCTCAACGTGTTCGGCATCCCAGAGCACGCGAGCTCGTTTTCGCTGAAGCGCACTCGAAAGGGCCACTCCTCTGGCGGCGATGTGCTCAGCGAGCCGTACCGGCTGTACAGCCTCGACGTGTACGAGTACCTGCCAGACTCGCCGTTTGGGCTCTACGGCAGCATTCCCGTCCTCATGGCCCACTACACGCCACCAGGGGCGTCCAAGCAGGAGCCGGTCACTAGCGCTGTGTTCTGGCTCAACTCCGCAGAGCAGTACGTGGACCTGTCTGATGGCGACCGCGCCACCGGCAACGGCGTCGACGCGCACTGGTTCGCCGAGTCGGGGCTTGTTGACCTGTTCCTGATGCCTGGCCCGCGACCGAGCGACGTGTGGCGGACATACGCCGCGCTCACTGGCCCGCCTGCGCTGCCGCCGATTTTCGCGCTGGGCTACCACCAGTGCCGGTGGAATTACAAGGACGAGGCGGATGCTGAGGCTGTGGACGCAGGCTTTGACGCACATGACATGCCGTATGATGTCATTTGGCTGGACATTGAGCACACAGACGGCAAGCGGTACATGACTTGGCATCCGAGCTATTTCCCCACGCCGGAGCGGCTGCAGAACGCCATTGCAAGCCGCGGCCGTCGCACAGTGACCATCATCGACCCGCACGTGAAGCGCGACGACGGGTACGCCATGCATGCGGAGGCCACACGGCTGGGGCTGTACGTGAAGACTGCGGACGGCAGCAAAGACTTTGAGGGGTGGTGCTGGCCTGGAAGCAGCAGCTACCTGGATGTGACGGACCCTCGTGTGCGCTCCTGGTGGGCTGACCAGTTCTCGTTTGACAAGTACAAAGGCAGCACGCCGCACCTGCATGTGTGGAACGACATGAATGAGCCCAGTGTGTTCAACGGGCCGGAGGTGACCATGCAGAAAGACCTCAAGCACGCTGGCGGCTGGGAGCACCGGGATGTGCACAACGCCTACGGCGCGTGGTACCACCAGGCAACGGTGGAGGGCTTGGCACGGCGCAGCCCGGAGCAGCGGCCTTTTGTACTGTCGCGAGCGTTCTTTGCAGGGAGCCAGCGATTCGGCGCTATCTGGACAGGCGATAACGCCGCTGAGTGGTCTCATCTGGCGGTGTCGGTGCCCATGGTGCTGTCCATCAGCGTGGCAGGCATGCCCTTCGTCGGCGCCGATGTGGGCGGCTTCTTTGGGAATCCGAGCCCGGAGCTGCTTGTGCGCTGGTACCAGCTCGGCACGTATTACCCCTTCTTCCGCGGCCACGCGCACCACGAGACTCAGCGTCGCGAGCCGTGGCTGATGGGTGAGCCGCACACGAGCCACATCCGGGCGGCGCTGCGGGAGCGCTACGCGCTGCTGCCTTACATCTACACGCTGTTCGCCCAATCAGCGGGGTACACAGCCAGTCGCGAGCGCCTGGGCACCCCTGTGGCGCTGCCTTTGTGGGCGGAGTTTCCCAGCGACGCAGGCGCCACAGGTATCGGAAACCAGCTGTTGCTGGGACCACATCTGTTGGTGTGCCCTGCCCTGGCTGCGGATCTTCTCAACGTCGACTGCTACCTGCCCGGCGGTGATGCAAAGACCACTGCCTGGTATGATGCCCTCACAGGCACGCCTTACGCGGGCCGGCGTCGCGTCACGGTGGCTGCACCCATGCAAGGCCCAGCGCCCACGTTCCTTCGTGCTGGAGCCATCCTGCCCCGGCGGGAACGGGCGCGGCGAGACACCGCCGCCCAGGCTGGGGATCCATACACCTTGGTGATCGCCTTGGCGCCTGATGGCACCGCGGCCGGGGAGCTGTACCTGGATGATGGCAACAGCAATGCCTACCAGTCCGGCAAGGCCTCCACCCGCGTCTTCACCGCGTCTCTGGTGGCGGGCTCCATCGAGGTGACATCCGCGGGGCTGGGCACTCAGGGCTTCGCATGCAATGACCTCATCGAACGGGTGGTGGTGCTCAGCCTGCCCGGAAACGCAGCCGACCGGTGGTCTGCAACTGCAGAAGGGCGCTCACTGGGTGTACTGGATGCTGGACCCGTGTTCACGAATGCGCCAGGCGCTGCCAGCGAGCATGGGGCCGCAGCCAGGGTGGTGCGCTCGCCTGGTCTCCGCGTGGCTGGTGACTGGCGACTCACTCTCGCACGCGTGTCTACCACATCATGAGACGATGCACACAACCCTCCTCGCCTTCATTGCTTGGTCGCCATGTCATCGCGGACCATAGAGATTGTTGCCCCTGCCTTCTCCGATGTCGTCGCCGCCAGATGAATGGGTTGAGGTTGACACAACCATAGTTCGACAATGGCAACATGCTGCTGTCACTGGTGAGGCGCTAGCGCAACGGGGCAAGAGCCTGGAGTTGTGGAGCTCTATGCGTGCCGACGGCGGTTCAGTCAGTGGCGGCGGAGCACAGGCGAAGAGCCGGCTGCGCGCTATCCAATCTACAGGTGCGCACAACCGTGCTTGCCACCGGTGCCGGGGCGCTGTGTTTGGGGGCCGCCAGGGAGCTTCAACCGCCTCATGGATGGAAGGAAAGCGTCTCTGACCTCCACTTCCTTTGGGACCCTTTTCTCCGCAGGCAACCTGACGAGTTTGTTGCACACCATGACGCTGGACCACAGTAGCACTCCGGCAGAGCCGCCGAGTCCTGTCCGCGCCGTTCCTGGCTTCGCGGTAGCGTCTAGCTCGGCAAGGTCCGTGATAAACTCGATGCCTTGGCCAAGCGCCACACGCACCCCTCCTACACTCGCCAGTTACTCACTCACTCGCTCACCATAATATCGCTTTCGTCACGCAGTGACAGGTCCTCAAACAGCGTGGAAGCGGTGCCTGAGGCCTCTGCCTCAGGCGCCCACGACCCACGAGGGCGGGGGAATTCGTTGGGTACGGCCCCGCTTCTGCAGGGTGTGCCAAGCAGCTCGCAGCACAAGGGCCCCATGCTAGCGGGCAGTGCCGATGGTGTGGACGCGAAAGCGGGAACGCCGCGGAGAGCTCGCTCTCCACTGTCGTCGCTGTTTGGTGGTGGCAGGAAGGCAAAACACACTCGCCACGGCAGTGGCACATGCTTCCAAGTGAGCGAAGCAGACGAATGAGAGAGAGAGATCGCATGCAAACGTGGCCAAAGCTGAAAGCACGGTTTCAAG
>Ga0164297_10005132_pt1 | contig 11347 bp, 8 predicted proteins | sample GEODES058metaG_FD_113539 | JGI IMG/M metagenome (GOLD analysis project Ga0164297, IMG submission 113539) | Dystrophic lake water microbial communities from Trout Bog Lake, Wisconsin, USA - GEODES058 metaG | ecosystem: Environmental > Aquatic > Freshwater > Lake | place: USA: Trout Bog Lake...
AGCGCGCAAAGCCTTTACGCACCTCCTTGATGGCGCGCTCGACGTCAGCGCGCACGACATAGTTTGCGACGACGGGCTTGACGCCGATCTTGGTCAGGCGAGCGCCACTAGCAGCGCTGCGGGTGGTGCCGTAGACCTCGAAGCCCCCTGCAACGAGGCCGGCGCAGATTCCCTTGCCGGCCTTGCCCGTGGCGCACAGCACGAGGACCTTCTTGTCTGCCATGGCTGCGCTGGAGATGGTACCGGCGAGGGAGATGTTGAGGACATAAGGAGGCTAACCTCTGCTAACCGCTAGCGGCCACCAGTGACGCAGCACAAGTGGGGCGGCGCGACTCGGTACGGTCTTTCAGGCCAGTGGCTCCACATTACATGCGTGTGGTTCCCTCTCGCTTTTACTGGGCCTCTTCCTCGACGTACTCGAAGGCCTCTGGCGGAGGCGGCTCCTCCTCCAGCACAGCAGGCAGCGGAGCAGCCGCTGGCGTGGCCGCATCAGCAGCTGCTGCCGGCGCCGCAGGGGTGGGCTCCGGCAGTCGGAGCGCCACCACCACAGGCTCATCTGGCCGGGAGTCGCGCACGATGAGAATGCCGGCTCCAGCGCGCTTGATGGGCTGATATCTACCCTTCTCATCCCACCGGATGAGCCGCTCCTGCGCAGGCACCACACGGCACGGGTTGCTCAACACCGCGTGCGACTCCTCCACCTTCGCAGCAGGCGCGGCTGCGGCCCCATCAGCGTCCATCGGCGCAGATGCATCCCCCCCAGCTGGTGGCGGCGCAGCAGGTGCATCGCCGGTGTCCATCGCCGTCGCCGCTCCACCCCCAGCAGCTGCTGCTGCCGCCTCCGCCGCTTTTTTCTCAGCCTCCTTCTTGATCTGCTTCGCCTTCGCCTTTGCAGTGGTGCTCAGCACCGCAGCCGCAGCCTTGGTCACCTCCTTGGTAGCAGTGGCGGAGACAGGCAGTGCGTAAGCAAAAGTGCTCGGCTTTGCAGCGCTGGTGATGGCGAACACCGGAGCCACAAGATCAGGCGTCACGCCAATCATCGCCGATGGTGACAGCGCGACGGAGAGGCAGCTGACGAGCGGGTACCAATACCAGTGCTGCACAAACAGTGCGAGCCCCAGGAACGCGCTGCTTCGCCATGCCCCGCTATGGCTTCGAAGAGCCAGAGTTGCATTGCGGCCACCTGCGTCCAGGATGCCAGCTGCGAGGATGGCGCCCATCTTTGCGAGCGCGTCCTCGTGCTTGTCCGCAATCACCTTGTCCAGCTGTCGCCGGAACGGACCCACCCGCGCGCCTTCAGGTTGCTGCAAAAGCAACAGAGCTGTTGCGATGTGCGCGCCCTGGCGCACGAAATCAGTGCCATCGCTCGCCAGAGGCTCGAGCAACGCAAGAGCATCCTTATTGCCGGTGGCGCAGCAGCCCAGACCCAGAGCCATGGCTGCGCCGTACCGCACGTGCGGGTTGTATGACTCTGCGAGCAGCGCCACCACCTGCGGCACCTGCTCCGGCTGTCCCGCGAGCACGAAGCCGAGAGACATGACAGCAGCTCGGCGGACATCGTCCGAGACGTCGGACACGGCCGCGTGCAGGAGGCGCGACACCGCCGCATTGTGTCCCGTTCCTCGGTATGCGAGTCCGACGGCGAAAGCGCCTCCGTAGCGGAGCAGCGGGTCCGCATCCCGGAAGAGTGTCTCGATGAGCGGCTGCGCCTCCTCTTCGCGGCCGTAGCAGGTGAGTGCCAGTCCCACAGCCAGGCCGCGGATGATCTTCTCGTGGCTCGTGTCGTGCGCGTACGCCACCATTTCGTGGACTTTGTCGCTGGCGCGGCCAGCGAGGAGGAGACCCATGGCAAGGCCAGCAGCCTCGCCGGCGACAGCGGAGTCGGTGTACAGCACAGCCTTCAGGTCCTCAAACAGGGCGGAACCAGTCGGGGCAGCAGCAGCGGCTGGTTGCGCCGCCGGAGCAGCAGGCGGTGCGACGGGAGCGGCGGCGGCGTCATCTGCTGCAGGCGGGGGCGCCATGACAGGTGCCGCGGAGAGGTCTTCATCGTCAGCGCCAATCGCCATAGCGGCGAGGCCCAGGCCGAGACAGGCGCCGTGCTGGACCACCTCGCTGCTGGCATTGCGCAGACACTGCGCCAGGAAGCTGCGAATGGGGGTGCCGTGCTGCGCGTAGATGAGGCCCAGCGCGTAGAGGGCGCCACCTTCAGCATATGGACTGCCCGACCCACCACCGCCCTCCCGTGGCAAGTATGGCGCCATGAGCGCACGGCCGTGCGTGACATGGCCCTTGTGAATGGCGCCCAAGCTGGCGGTGGCGCTGAACTTGGCCCAGTTGGTGGCGCGGCCAAGCCAATCCAGGTTTTCGCGCAGGAAGGTGTCGCACGTTGTCCCGCAGTGCGCGATGCCATTGGCCGCCACCACTGCGCCGTGGCACACGCTGTTTCGTGGCTCGACAGATGCCTTGAGGGTCTTGAGGAGCTGCACATCCGCCGCATTGCGGCTGCTGCTGAACGCGAGATGCAAGCCCATAGGCACTTCGCCGGAGAGCACTCGGCGGAGCTTGACCCGCACGTCGCTGTCCGCAGGCGTCTCTGTCTCCATGGCGGTTGCGCCATCAGCAGGCGGCGGCGCAGCGGCGGCGTGAGGTGACAGAGCCTGTGCCACTGCGCCCAGGAATTCAGGCTGGTCGTTCTCGAACAAGTCGAACGCTACTTGCAGCGCCACCAGGTGGCCGTCCCCCGCTGGCGCTGAGCATAGCGCCTCGAGCTGGGCAGCCACGCCGGCGGGGTCGCCCACTGCCTGTAGGCACTGGCACACGGCAACCACGTCGGGGCCACCCACGCTGCCGCTGTTGCTCGCCTGCAGGAGGAGCGGCACCAGGGCACGGAGCACAGAGACTCGGAACTGGCGCGGTGACACCGCCGCGGACTGGCACAGACGTAGGGCGTAGGCGAGACAGGCCGGGGCGTCCGTGCCAGCCCGCGCGACCGCGTCGTGGAGCTTGTCCAGGCGGCGGCACTCCAGCGCTAGGCCGACGGCATGCTGGAACTGGCCGTCCGCGAGGCACCTGCGTGCGTGGCGTGCGTCAGCGAACAGAGAGCGTGCAGAGAGGGAGCCTTGTTTGTGAGAGGCGCACCGCTCAAACAGGCGCTCCACGACCGCCACGAGCTTCGCATCTGGCTGCGCCGCATCAGCGTCAGCCGCGCTGCGCAGCGCGATGTACTGGTCCAGCGCCTTGGCTGGGCGGGCCGGGAGGCCGAGTGGTCACTGTCAGTTCAGGGCTGCAGGAAAGAGGGCTGCAGCGCAGAGAGGACGCACCCAGCAGCGTCGTCACAAACTCCCCCGTGTCCGTCACGTCGAACAGTACGCCCGCACGCAGCGCGAACGCAAGCGCCTCCGTCAGCTCGCCGAGGTGGAAGTAAACCTGAGGGCGTCGACCGTGTCAACCTTTGGGGCTCCCTACGGACAACACAGTTCTGCGTCACAGACGCACCTTGGACGCGAGCAGGGCCGCGAGCTCGCGCTGCGCGAACGCGTCGTCCTCGGCGAAGGCCTCCACTCGAGACAGGGAGGCTGCAACCTCCGCCCAGTGCGTGTCAACCACTTTCAGCAGGCCACGCAGCGCAGCGCTCTGCAACGCCGCCTCCGACTCGTCGAGCAGCGCTAACAAGCCCGATGCGCTCGACATCTCTCCACAGGACTGAGCGTTGAGCCCCGCCGGGAGGGGGGGGACTTTGGTGTACGAGCGCCACGTGGCTCTTGCAACAGCACAACGCGCCTTTCGCCGAAAACCATGCTGGCAGGTGCCGGCACGCCGTCCGTGCGTCCACCGCACTTCCATGTGGCTCACACCAAGCGGCGCTCACAGAGGGGCAGCAGTCGAAGCAGAGGCCTTGTGCCGGCGTGCGCGCACGTGCAGCATTCCGCAGGCGGTGCCGGCTTGAGGGGCGCATTCGCAGGCGCACTGACTGCGCTGCTGGCAGGCGGCGGCAGCAAGGAGACGGCTGGCGGCGGCGCGCAGCAGACCGTGGCTGAGCCACCTGCAGAGGGGAGTGACAGCTCCAAGCGCCCCGTCCTGAGAGTGCGCACGCTTTTCCTCAGCGACCTCCACCTGGTGCGTTCGCCCTACCGGCACGCTCCGCAGGCGGCTCCATCGCCTGGGGGCACAGTGCGTGCTGCGCCACAGTTCCGAAAACAGAGACCCAGGACCTGTTTGAAGACTCTCTTCCCCTCCTCGGGCGCGCCACGTGCGGCACAGCGAGCGGAGACACGCTGCACGTTACACGCCACATACTGCTCTGGGTGAGGACCGGGCACCACTGCTGCGGGTCCCGCCTCCAGCGCACAGCAGCCTCGCTTCTTTGCGTACGGACGGCTGGGGAAAAGCAACTGCCAGCACTGCCTGCAAACGCGAGTATTTCGCAGACTGGGTGTGCACGACTGACACCCACTGTCATTCCACGTCGTCCGCGCAGGGAACTGCCGGCTGTCAAGCCGAGCCGCTGCTGGAGATGTTGCGCTGTGTGACGGTGCGTTGTGGTTTGCCAAGCCGGGGTCGCGCGGCGTCACCGGCAGCTCCGTCTGACTGTCAGCGTTTTCGGATGCAGGCGGACTGTATCTATCTCGTCGGCGACATTGTAGACGGCTGGGAGCTCAGCAGCAGCCGGGTGTACTGGCCTCAGGCCCACAGCGATGTCGTGCAGAAGCTACTCCGCAAAGCAAGACGAGGCACTCGCATTGTGTACACGCCCGGCAACCACGATGAGGCGCTCAGGGATTTCCTGCAAGACACAAATATCGTGCTGGGCAACAACATAATCATCCAGCAAGAGGCCGTCCACTTCACAGCTGACGGCCGCCGCTTCCTGGTCCTGCATGGTGACAGATGCGACTTGACGCCGCACGTGAGGACGGACCTGAACTACCAATTGAAGAGCCTCATCTACAGAGGCTACCAGGCCTTCAACCGCGTCATCAAGAACGGCCGCAGGCTTCTAAATCTGCCCTATTGGAGTCTTGCGAGCACGGTGAACACCAGCGTCGGCGCGGCTGCAAAGTTGATAGCAAACTACGAGCAGGCGTTGGCAGCCGAGGGGCGGCATCAGCGCATGGACGGCATCATCTGCGGGCACATCCACCACGCTGCTTTGAAAGACATTGATGGCGTGACATACGCGAACACTGGCGACTGGGTGGACAGCTGCAGTGCGCTTGTGGAGCACTTCGATGGGCGGCTGGAGATTGTCAGATGGATAGAGGTCCGGGACAAATACGTGGACAAGAATGCGAAGCGCTACCGCGAGCCCAAGAGCGCAGCCCTGGATTTCCTGGACGATGAGGCGGAGGTCCCGCTCGCAAGATGACGCGTTGGGAAGGCTACCCCTTGCTAAGACGGCAAACACACACACAGACGATCTTCGCAGAACCTGTCACTGTGTGCCCCGTGCGTTTCTGTCGACAGGACATGCGCGCGCTACTCTTGGCGCTCCTTGCTGCGGCAGTTGACCCCGCCCACTCCGAGTTGGCTGTTGCCAAGCCCGCTCTCTCTACTGCGCCGCTCTCAGTGCCACACAAACTCCTACATGGACCTGGCCCCAGCAGCGCGCACCCGAGAACACTGCTCACGGGTGCTTTGCCTATGGTGAGTGACTCATCCTCACCCTTTGCCGTAGGGCAACTGTCTCCCCACCAACTGACTCCTGACGCCCCCGCTTGTAGCTTGGCCACATGCACCCCGAGTTCAGCGACATCCTGTCAGGCACGCGCCGCGCGTGTGTGTGCCTGATTTGCATGCTTGTGTGCGGGAGTCTCTGACCTTGACCTTATCGCTTTGTGCAGATATCGGAGACTGGCTGCGGTACGCGTTCCAAACGAGTAACAATTTCACGATGGCCGTCAGTGGCACTGGCCACGCTGGCATGGAGGCCGCGATCGCGAATGTCGTTGAGCCCGGAGACGTTGTTATCGTTGGTGTGAATGGCATTTGGGGGGAGCGCGTTGCAGACCTTGTGGAGCGCTACGGCGGCGTTTCTCGCCCCATAAATGCGCTTGCAGGCACGGTATTCAGGTTGGATCAACTTGAGGCTGCTTTCAAGGCAAATCCTGATGCAAAGGCGCTCTTTCTGACGCATGGCGAGTCCAGCACCGGCACGCTGCAGCCTGTGGACGGCGTGGGTGCTCTGTGCAAGCGCCATGGCGCGATTTTTATCCTTGACACCGTATGCACGCTCGGCGGCGTGCCATTAGCGCTTGATGCTGACGGCATCGATGTCACCTACAGCGGCAGCCAGAAGTGCTTGGGCGCCCCGCCAGGCAGCGCGCCATTCAGCATGAGCCAGCGTGCACGTGACAAGCTTGCGGCGCGCAAGACCAAGGTTTCGAGCTACTATTTTGACGCAAACCTGTTCGGTGCCAACTGGGGCGTGGACGGGAAGCCGCGTTGGTATCATCACACGTCGCCCATCAACACGATGTACCAGCTTCGAGAGGCGCTGGCACTGCTTTGTGAGGAGGGCTTGGAGGCTGCATGGGCGCGTCACCAAGAAGCCGCCGCACAACTGCATGAGGGTCTCCAACGCCTGGGTCTCACTCTGTTCGTAAAGGATCCCGCGGCCCGTCTGCCCACTGTGACCACAGTCGAGGTTCCACCGGGTGTGGTCTGGTCAGAAGTCACTTCATACATCATGGCCAAATACAAGCTTGAGATCTCAGGCGGGCTCGGACCCTCTGCTGGCAAAGTGTGGCGCATCGGACTCATGGGGCACGGGGCGCGGCCTGGGCATGTGGCCTTGATCCTTGCAGCCCTGGAGGACGCCCTCCGTCATGTGGGTTTCAGCAACAGTCAACACCACGCGGAGCTTTGATAGTCGGTGTGAATGCAGTCCATGCACACCGCTTGCTGACCGTTTGGTGCCGTACTTCTTCGGCCGCCGTCTTGAAGCCACCTGAAGCGACAGCCCGACACACCTCGGGGATGCGACAGGACCCTTTGCTCTGGACTGACGAACTCACTTCGCGCTCTCTCTACAGGAACGCGGGGTGGACTGCCTTGCCGTCGCAGCGCACACCTGCGCACCGCTGTTGACGAATGCATCGCACACTGTGTGCTCTTGCACTGCTTGTTGGCTCGTGCGTCAATGGGCTGCTGCCACACGACCTCAGTAACTTCCAAGGCAAGTGGCCGTGTTCGAACGCTGTGTTGATGGGCAAGCCAAAGGTGTGATACGCAAATGCGCGTGCGTGGAGCAGAGGCGAGGCGAAGCAGCGAAATCACTCCTCGCATGCGTCGCAGACAGTGGGTGATGTCCAGGTCATCGTGGCTAACACGAACCACGTCAAGGGCGTCGGCGTGGGCCACAGTTGGTGGTCGGAGCAGTTCTGCGCTGGGAACAGTCGAGAGGCGGTGGATGTACTTCTGACATCCATCCAGAACAAATCGATCGTTGTAGACGAGTCTGCGCAGACCGCAAAAGTTGACGCTGGAATCGTGACAGCAGACTTCCTGGATTACATCAGTAAGTACGGCCGCGGATGGGCGCTCGGCAATCATCCGTGGTTCACTTACCAAACTGTGGGCGGCGCCCTCGCCACCGGCAGCCATGGCTCCTCGCTTACGTATGGCAGCCTGAGCAGCGACGACCAGCTCTTCGCCTTGGATGTGGTTCTTGCCAACGGAACGTTCGCTCAAATCAGTAAGGCCAGCCACCCGTTCCTATGGCGTGCATTCCAAGTGAGCGTGGGACGCATTGGCATAATCACCGCTGCTACGTTCAAAATCGTGCCCAACGCCAACATGTACCGCTGGAAGGTGGACGTGGGTGTGAACAGCTTCCTCTCCAACATGCTCGCCCTGCAGAATGGCTTCAATCGGGGTGGCGAACAAGATCCAGATGTGCAGGACTTTGATGGCACTCAATTCTGCTGGTTTCTCACGCGGCGCGAGAACTCCACAGCTGCCTTATGGCATAGCAAAGTCAACTGGGCTGGGCCGGCCCCGCCACCGGCAGCTGCGTGGTCTCTGCCGCCGGTGCACCGCCCCGTGCTGGGCTCGCTAACGGACGCGCAGCTGGCTGCCAAGCTGGCGGCAGGCGCCCCATCACTTGTGTTCCGCCAGCCCATTGGTGGAGCGACCCAGCGCGGCACACCGCTCACAATCAGCGACCTCGGCGTGGCTGCCCCTCGTGGCTTCGGTGACGCCACCGCGCTGTCGATGAGCCCGCTGTTCACGAACGGCACATTCCCTGCGCGCCAAGCCATCATCGCTGAGAGCTTAATGCTGTACAACTATCAGACGGACGGCATCCAGTACGACCAGTACGAGGTCAGCATCAGCCTTTCGCGCGCCCACGACTGCTTCGCCGCCGTCGCAGAGCTGGCGTATGGCCCACAGCAGCGCTGGCGAGGTTTCCGCGCTCCTGCACTCATTCGCATTGTGAAGAAAGAGAGCGGCTTGTTGTCCCACACGCACGACGGACCGCGCATTTACGTGAATGTCGAGGACTACATCAAGTACCAGAGTTTCGACGCTCAGAATCAAGACTTCCAGGCGGTGTGGTCCCTGCTCCGCAGCCCTGTGTGCCAAGGCCGCATGCACTGGGGCAAGACAGGATGGGTGGGCAGTGGCTTCAAGGGCGCGGCCGAGTACAGCGACACCTGGTGCGACTTTGGTTGCGCCGTATCCGAGTTGGACCCGACACACAAGTTCGCATCGTTGAGCCCAATCTGGAACTGGAGCACCAACGACATGGGCGCCTGCTGCATCCCGGGCCAAGGCTTCGACCACAACAAGTGCAAGTGCCGTTGAAGAGCGCCTACCGCATCGCATCAACTCCACTTGGTCAGTGACGGTCGAGAAAATGAAATTAAACGGAGAGTGTCGAATATCGTAGACGTAGCGAGTCGCTACCTTCGAAGAGCCCCTCTACAGAGCCATCGCCAAGACGGCAGCAGCCAGGGCGGCGGTGGCGGCCCGGGCAGTGCTGGCGGAGGAGGAGGAGATGATGACTGAAGGCGACGCTGTGGTGGACACCGACGGCGCGCTGGTCACAGTGAGGCCGGTTGCGGCCGTCAAGCCGGCTGCCTGGAGCTGCGCAGGCGTCGGGCCAGTTGCCATGGCGGTGGAAACGGCGGCCATGTTGGCCTGGGTGGTGGTCACGGTGTACGTCACCGACACGGAGTTCTGCAGCAGGTGGCGCCCAGAGGGCGCGGTGATGCTGTTGATGGCGACGGCACTGGCGGCCACACCCGTGGCGTTGGCCACCGCGGTCCTGAACGACAGCTGGGCAGCGCTGTTGAAGGTGGAGACCGTGTAGCCGACCAGGGACACGGTGGAGTTCACATACATGGGCGTGGTGGTGCCATTGAGCGGCTTGGCGGGGTAGTACTGCGTGTTGACGGGCCCGATGACGTTGGTGCAATTGCCGGTGGTGATGACAGTGGTGCAGTTGACCAAATAAAAGTCGACGCGCATGAACGTCGCGTTCACGGTGGTGAGCGTGAAGCCGTTGTACTCGCTCCAAAACTGGGTGAAGTTTGCATCAGGCGCGTAGGAAGTGGTGTTCGTCACTGTGCCCGCGGCTGGCTGCGCCGAGTAGAATCCATTGATGACCGCCGTCAGCGCCGCAGTGCCGTTGGTGGCGAAGCCGGAGGCTGGGTATGTGGTCTTATTGAAGATAGGAAGAGCGGGGGCTGTGCTGGTTAGCGACTTGCCATAATCGCTGATGCCACCCGCGCCGGTCGTGATGAAGGCCACGGGCGCGCCACCCTGGGTAGTGATGCTCGGGTTGACCAGCTGCGCCATGATGTGGTCATGTCCGTTGAAGTAGAGCTGCGGCGCCGCATTGCCCAGCGCCGCAAAGGTGGCCGTCGCGTTATCGTAGTACGGCGTCAGGCGCTGCTGCACGGAGAGGATGGGGAAGTGGGACATCATAACCTGGTACTGGTTGCTGCCGTAGCCGCTCTGGAACGTCGACTGCACAAACGACCAGGTGGATGCGCGTGCCGCGGGCGTCGCGTACTGCGCCATCTCCGGGCTGGCGTACTTGCAGCCGCTGGGAACCTTGGCGCTGCCGTACGGCTTCAGCGCGGCGCCGGTGACCATGTTGTAGCCGCATAGGTTTGCCGCAATTCCGGCGGCGGTGCAGTTGCCACATGCAAAGTTGGTCGCGTTGTACAGGTTGTTGCCCGTCCAGCCGTTGGCGGTGGTGATGCCTGAGTTGATGACCGCATTGACAGCTGAGGGGGAGACGCGGCCAGGAGGGAAGAGGAGTCAGTACGCGCAGGGACAACCCGGTTGGGGGCAAAACATACCATTGCTGTTGATCGCGGTGTCCGGCCCGCCGCTGTCAGTGGCATAGCCACCCCCGGAGGCGCCCGAGAAGAGGTAGCGATCATGCAGGGGCGTGCTGTCCACGTTCACAACCTGCACGCTGACGGCGCCAGAGGCGCTCTTGAATGTCTGCACATAGTTGCGAGTGGGCATCACCCAGCGCGGGTCCACCGTCGAGTAGGCAACCTGGGACGCGGCAGCGGTCGGGTTGAGGATGCTGTAATCGTGGTTGCCCAGCGTGCTCAGGAACGGGGTGTTGCCGAACAGGGCCTTGGTGTACACGTTCTGGAAGGCGAACGTCCACTGCGGGTCCGTCGTGCCGTTGACCAGGCCCAGATCGTAGAAGTTGTCCCCGGTGTTGATGATGAAGTCGCAGCCGCCAGCGGCGGTGCAGATGGAGGCCATGGCGTTCGCAACCGCTATCTGGGACACATTGGCCAGGCCGGCATTCACGAGCGTGCCCTGCTGCACCTTGTCGCCGTCCAGACAGGTGGCGAAAGCAGAAGAGTTGGCCGCATAGTTAGCCAGGGTGAAGTTGGCGCACTGGGTGGTCAAGGAGGATCCAGAGCCGATGAGCATGACGTTCTGGCCACCCACTGGGCTCCAGCCCCAGTCGCCGAAGGAGGCGAACACCACCGTGTTGGCGCCCTTCTGCGCAGACGCGGAGTCCAACAGGAAGAGCAGGCCTGCACGAGCGCGGGGAAGTGGGGTCAAGGGGAAGTGGTTTAGGGGTTTTCACGCAAGGTGGGGCCTCATACCCGCCAGCGCAGACAGCTTGTGAGACAGCGCCATGGCTGCCAGCCGCAAGAGTGCACAGACACCTGCACCTGGACACGGGCGAGCCAAGGAAGGGGCAGGGCGGATGAGAGCAAGGACGGGCGGGAAGCCTTTAGGCCTTACCGTATTCGTAGTTGCTTCTGAGAATGCGCAATTGTGAGAGTGACGCCGGGTATTTTCCAGGTGTGAGAACAGACGGACGGCGAATTTTCAAAGTGTGAGAGTGCTTGAGATTCCCGCC
>Ga0164297_10005133_pt1 | contig 11346 bp, 13 predicted proteins | sample GEODES058metaG_FD_113539 | JGI IMG/M metagenome (GOLD analysis project Ga0164297, IMG submission 113539) | Dystrophic lake water microbial communities from Trout Bog Lake, Wisconsin, USA - GEODES058 metaG | ecosystem: Environmental > Aquatic > Freshwater > Lake | place: USA: Trout Bog Lake...
CGCAGCGTAAGAGATCAAATTGCATACTGTAATCGTTTAAAGTTGTTTCTATAAAGTGGAGTTCTTAGCCCTGCGCTTCCACATCTGCCACGGTCTATCCAGGTGTTGATCGTTCATTTTTGAGGTTGCAATAGATTCATCCGCGCTCAGGTACGTAATCTCCCCTAGAGTTCTTGATTGCAGTTGTAATTTTGCATTGTTCTCCGTGTAAATAGCTCTAAAAACTGCTTGCCTGATCGATTCACCAACACAAACATTTCCATGCCCCCTTAGCAAAGCAACGGCATTAGAGCCTAGGACTTTTGCTAAATCGTGGCCAAGAGCTTGGCTCCTAATCAATAAATCTGAGCTCTCACCGATGCTATCTCGAATTTCATAAACAGGGGTTGTGGAACCCAAGAAGCCACTCATATGACATATGGGACGCAGTCTCTCACCAGTGACTCCAAAGGGGATTATTGCAGGAGAATGGGAGTGAATAACGGAGTTAACATCTGCCCTAACCTTAAAGATTTCACTGTGGATGAAGCGCTCAACGTAAGAGTGCCTTCCCTGGGGATCGATCACCTCACCCTCCAAGTTACAGCAAAGGATATCATCGGGGGTAACCAGAGCTGGAGCCATGCTTTTGGCTATGAAAAATAAATTAGGCTGCTTGTCATGCCTAACGCTGATGTGGCCAAAGCCATCTAAAACGCCCTCATTGACCAAAATATGGTTTGCAACGACGAGATCTTCAATTAGAGTTGGATTAACAGTTAACGGCATAAATATGTGCTCCGAGTTTAAGAGTAAGTGCAAATAAATAAAAAGAAAACCTAGAATGCCTTAGTGTATTGATTTTTTTCTACAGCATACAACCGTTCATTTTGTCTCATGATTTACAGCAGCCTATTTATTTTAAATAAAATGAAATCCCAAAAAAGTGCATCACACTCTGTCGCAAACTTTATCTGCGTGAATTTATGTATGCTGGGTTTGTCACTCATTTCCGCACACTCTTACGCGCAAAACTATCCGACCAAGCCTTTGCAAGTGATTGTGCCTGTTGCAGCCGGGGGGGGGACGGATTTGTTGGCACGTTTAACTGGACAAATGGTGGGCGAGGCTTTAGGTCAAAGCTTTGTCATCGATAACAAATTAGGTGGGGGTGGAAATATTGGAGCAGAGCTCGTTGCTCACGCAAAACCGGATGGCTACACATTACTAGTAACCCCAGGCACTATAGCTAGTAATGTTGCAGTTTATAAAAAATTACCTTATGAGTTACTTAAAGACTTTCAACCCATCACACTGATTGGACAAACGGGTGTGGTGCTCGTAGTTCACCCGAGTTTAAATGTGAACAGCATAAAAGAATTTATTGATTATGCAAAATCTCATCCCGGAGAGCTTAATTTTGGCTCTGCAGGTACCGGTAGCCCACAACATTTGCACAGTGAATTCTTCAACCAACTGACAGGCATAAAAACCACGCACATTCCATATAAAGGGCAATCCCAATCTATGGCGGATTTGGTGGGGGGGCAAATCAACTACATGTTTAGCCCATTACAGAACGCATTGCCCTACATACAACAAGAGAAAATAAAGGTGTTAGCCCAAGGCTCTGCAATAAGAAGTAAATCTTTACCCAATGTGCCTACACTAAACGAGCTAGGATATAAAGATGTAGATTTACAAAATTGGTTTGCGGTTTTAGCGCCCGCGGGAACTCCTTCTCCCGTTATTAAAAAGCTCAGCGATGCGTATTTAAAAATAGGGAAGTCACAAAACTTACAGAAAAAATTCTCTGACCTAGGATTCGAACCCTTTTTCACAACCCCCGAACAAACGACGGATTTCATGCGTGCTGAGTTGGTTCGTTGGGCCAGAGTGGCGGCGTATGCGGGGATTAAGGCTGAGTAAGTTCTTCGCTTTTAACCTGAATTGCTTAGTGTTTTGTTCTCTGTAAAAGCATAGCATCTCCGTAACTAAAGAAACGGTATTGATTTTTAATGGCGTGTTGGTAGAGGTCGAAAATATGTGAATAACTTGTAAAAGCACTAACTAGCATCAACAGCGTAGATTTTGGCAGGTGAAAGTTAGTGATCATCAAATCAACTACTTTGAACTCAAAGCCAGGGCGAATAAAAATAGTAGTCTCCCCTGTGCTCGCCCCCCCCAGCGCCCAAGACTCAAGCGAACGCACACTGGTCGTGCCAACCGCGACCACCCTTCCCCCGTTTTTTCTGCACTCTTGGATAGCAGAGATGGTTTCTGCAGGAATACTGTACCACTCGCTATGCATTTTGTGTTCATCGATCTTCTCGGTTTTGATGGGCTGAAAGGTTCCCGCACCAATGTGAAGGGTTAGTTGAGCAGTTTTGATCCCTTTTTTCTCAAAAGCGTTTAAAAGAGAAGAGTCAAAATGTAAGGACGCCGTAGGCGCAGCAACTGCTCCCGGATATTTTGCAAAAATAGATTGGTAACGCTCTAAATCCTCTAAATCATCTGCGTGCTCAACATATGGGGGCAAGGGAACATGGCCAAAGTTTTGCATTAATTCAAAAGGGTCTTGTTCAAAAGAAAGGCAATACAAAGGACCCTCATTTGTAGGCCAGCGGCCAAGTAATTTAGCTTTAAAACCCCCGTCCATGAGCAGCGCGTCTCCAATGCGGGGTTTTTTACTCACTCGCATATGCGCCGCAACAAAGTGCTCTATTTGTCCGCTTTGACGCGGCAAAACCCGTTCCACAAGTATTTCTACTTGTCCACCGCTCTCTTTTTTACCAAATAGCCTTGCTTTAATGACCTGGGTATTGTTAAATATTAGTAGATCCCCTGGGTTTAAAAGGTCTGGGGCTTCCTTGAAAACTCTATCCAATGGCGTATTTGTCCGACCATCCAAAAGCCGGGACTCGCTTCTAGTCTTGCTGGGATGCTGCGCAATGAGCTCCTTTGGCAATTCAAAGTCGTAATCGCTTAGGTTCTGGGGAGATGGTGAGTGGTGTGTTGCCGACATAGATGTAATACAAACATGCAATTCTCACAGGCGTTATGTGATTGCGTTTGCCAATGGCTGTTGAGTAAAAGAAATTGAGTATTTTGCCCTACCTTTACCCATTCGACCATTCCCCATCATGTGGCAATTAATAGATTGCAAATAACTTGTGCACAATGGAGTAATGGCAACTACTGAAAAATCCAAAGCTTCCCTATCGGCTCCGCAAAAAGCTTTGCGAAAGCTGGGGTTGGAGCGCGATATTGATCTAGCACTGCATTTGCCTTTGCGTTATGAGGATGAGACGCGGCTAAGTTTGCTGTCAACTGCGAGTGAGGGCGAGTGCGTTCAATTTCTAGCAGAAGTCAAAAGCCTGGATATTATCTTCAAGCCCAGAAGACAGTTGGTCGTACAAGTTCATGAATTCATTATGGACGCCGAATTAACTGAATCTACCGCTAAGGGGCTTATTTGGGGAGATCTTTGCACTTTAAGGTTTTTTAATTTTTATCCTACTTTGCAAAAAACGTTGGCCGTGGGGCAAAGGGTTAGATTAAGAGGCGAGGTAAAAGGCGCAATGCTGGGGAAAACAATCATGCATCCGACAGTGCATTCCGCACAAACTCCTCTTCCAAAAACTCTTACTCCTGTTTATTCAACAACCGCAGGCCTTCCCCAAGCCTATATTAGAAGGGCAGTTTTAACAGGGCTAGACCGATGCATACGCCTAGGATCTTTTAGTGAGACGATTCCTTCTTTTTTTTCCAAGCCAGACCTTTGGCCTTTGGCAAAAGCAGTTCAATTCTTGCATGAACCAACGGCAGACGTATCCATTTTAGATTTACAAGATAAGACACATCCTGCTTGGCAACGTTTAAAGGCAGAGGAGTTACTGGCGCAACAGCTTTCACAGCTCAGAGCAAAAAGGGAACGACTTGAGCTTAAAGCCCCCAAACTTGGGGCAGAGCTCTCAAAGAGCTCTTTACATAGCGCGCAGTTTACGGGCGCGCGGGTAGCTACGAACTCTTATGAAGGCGAGAGCTTGGGGAGAGAAGATCAAGTTGGAGTGGGTCATGATAAAGGTATAGCAAAAGCCAAAGGCAATGCTAAAAATAAAAACAAAGATAAAGATAAAGAAGTGACTCAAGCTAGCGAACCCCCTATCTCCACCACAGACCAATTACTTCAGGTATTGCCTTTTAAGCTTACCAAGGCACAGCAACGAGTTGTTCAAGAGATTTCATCAGATATAAAAAAAGATGTCCCCATGTATCGCCTTTTGCAAGGAGACGTGGGCTCCGGCAAGACCATTGTTGCTGCTCTCGCAGCAACGCAGTGCATTGACTCGGGTTACCAGTGTGTTTTGATGGCTCCAACTGAGATACTGGCTGAACAGCATTTCAAAAAATTGCTAGGTTGGCTGTCACCCCTGCTCGAGCAACGTCAACTATGCGTAGCTTGGTTATCGGGTAGCCAAAAGAAGAAAGACAGACAAGCAATGCTGGAGGTGACATCTAGTGGGCAAGCGGCCTTGGTGGTTGGGACCCATGCTGTCATACAAGAACAAGTCAAATTCAAGTCTTTGGGGTTGGTTTTGATTGACGAGCAACACCGGTTCGGCGTAGCTCAACGATTGGCCTTAAAAGACAAGCTCCCCGACCAAGAGCCTCACCTGCTCATGATGAGTGCCACTCCCATTCCGCGAACATTGGCGATGAGCTACTATGCTGACTTGGATGTCTCAACCATCGATGAGCTGCCCCCTGGCAGGACCCCTGTGGTCACCAAAGTAGTCTCTGACCGAAGAAGAGAGGAGGTGATCGCCAGGATTCAAGTGCAGCTTCATTTAGGCCGCCAAGTCTACTGGGTCTGCCCCTTAATACAAGAGAGCGAGGCAATTGATTTAACAAATGCGACCCAAACTCATGAGTTACTATCTCAGTCCCTACCCGGTGAGGTAATTGGCTTGCTTCACTCCAAAATGCCAGTTATTGAGAAAAAAGAAGTGATGCAAGCCTTCACAGAGGGCAAAATGGGTGTGTTGGTGAGTACAACAGTTATTGAAGTGGGAGTGGATGTGCCAAATGCATCCCTCATGGTCATCGAACATGCAGAACGATTTGGCCTAAGTCAACTCCACCAACTTAGGGGGCGCGTTGGCCGGGGAGCGGCGGCCTCAGCATGCGTGCTGATGTACTCAAGCGGAGAACGCGGCAAGTTAAGCGAGACTGCTCGTGAAAGATTGAAGGCGATGGCTGATACCCAGGACGGATTTGAGATCGCACGAAGAGATCTGGATATTAGAGGGCCGGGTGAGTTCTTAGGAGCTCGTCAGTCCGGCACGGCGATGCTTAGATTCGCAGACTTAACTACCGATCAGGAATGGCTTGAATGGGCCCGCTCTCTTGCCCCCCTGCTATTAGAACGCCATCCCCTCTTGGCTGAGAAACACATCTCAAGATGGCTGGGAAACAAACAGGAATATTTAAAGGCTTAATTTCAAATGACCTTAACTGAACTTAAATATATTGTCGCCGTGGCCAGGGAAAAACATTTTGGACGGGCCGCTGAAGCTTGCTTTGTCTCCCAACCTACATTGTCTGTTGCGATTAAAAAACTAGAGGAAGAATTAGATGTAAAGCTTTTTGAGCGCAGCGCCAACGAGGTAACCGTGACAGGCCTTGGGGAAGAAATTATCAGACAGGCTCAAAGTGTTTTAGAGCAAGCGGCCAATATCAAAGAGATTGCAAAAAGAGGCAAAGATCCATTAGCCGGCCCCTTAAAGCTTGGCGTCATCTATACCATTGGACCTTATTTGTTGCCCCATTTAGTAATTAAAACCATAGCCAAATCTCCTCAAATGCCTTTAATTTTGCAAGAAAACTTTACCATAAGGTTATTGGAAATGCTCAGAACAGGTGAAATAGACTGCGCTGTAATGGCGGAACCCTTTTCAGACGCTGGGCTTGCCATTGCGCCTTTGTATGACGAACCTTTTCTGGCCGCAGTGCCAAGCTCGCACCCACTGGCAAACAAGGAGAAAATTACAGCACAAGAGCTAAAAGCTGAAACAATGTTGCTATTGGGTGCTGGGCACTGTTTTAGAGATCATGTGCTGGAAGTTTGTCCCGAGTTTGCTCGATTTTCGAGTGACGCAGATGGTATAAAAAGAAGCTTTGAAGGCTCATCACTTGAGACAATTAAGCACATGGTTGCTGCAGGCATGGGGGTTACTCTTGTGCCCAGATTAAGTGTTCCAAAGGGGGCACTTACCCCTCACAGCAATAAACGGAAAAAAGACACCGAAGAAACCTATATTCGCTATATTCCGATTGTGGACGAGGGCCATAGCCCCCCTAACAGGAGAGTGGTCCTGGCGTGGCGCAAAAGCTTTACACGTTATGAGGCTATCGCTACCCTTCGGAACTCCATTTATGAGTGTGATTTGCAAGGCGTAAAGCTATTGTCTTAAAGATAAACATGAAGAATTTCCCTGCTTCTAATTTCTTTACAAGAAAAATCCCTTTGTACATGGCCCTTATCCGCTGGGACCGACCGGCTGGGTGGCTGCTCTTGCTTTGGCCGTCTTTAAGCGCTTTGTGGATTGCAAACGAAGGATATCCTGGGTTGCATTTGTTGCTGGTATTTTTGATAGGCACGATTTTAATGAGAAGCGCAGGTTGCTGCGTTAACGACGTGGCTGACAAAGAGTTCGACAAACATGTTAAAAGAACGGCGAATCGACCCGTCACAAGTGGGGAGTTGAGCACCAAGGAGGCTTTAATTGTGGGTGGATTGCTCGCTGTCGCGGCATTTCTTTTGGTTTTGTCTACCAACCCAGTTTGCGTCACATGGTCCTTTGCAGCTCTTTTCTTGTCTTTAGCTTATCCCTATGCGAAGCGCTTTGTCTCTATGCCTCAGGCCGTATTGGGAGTTGCTTTTAGCTTTGGAATTCCAATGGCTTTTGCTGCAGTAAAGGGTCAAAACTTAAGTTGGTTGGACTCTTTAGATGCGGTTCCCCCTCTAGCTTGGGGTCTTTTAATAAGCAATTTATTTTGGGTTTTGGCATACGATACGGAATATGCGATGGTTGACAGGGATGATGATTTGCGCATAGGCATTAAAACATCCGCAATCACTTTGGCTGAATATGATGTTTTATTTGTGATGCTTTTCTATGTGTTGTATTTTGTGAGCTGGTGGTTTTTGATAGAAAGTAAAATCACAAGTGCCTGGATTAATATCTCTTTGACGCTGGCTTTCGCCCAGTCTGTGTGGCACTATGCGTTGATACGCAAGCGAGAGCGGTCCGGGTGCTTCACGGCATTTCGACTTAATCACTGGATAGGGGCAACTTTATTTATGGGTGTTGTGTTGAGTTACACATAAGGCTTAAATTAGACATTAATCAACACGCTTGTGTGATATTCAGTCATATTGCTTGCAATAAGAAAGTACCCAAAAAATAGGCCACAAATCATAAAAAGATTTGTGGCCGGTTGGGACCTGAGCTCGGTGTCAGAAGTAATTGTCTGAGTTTACCGAAACCTCATAATTCAACTCAGGCTTTTTTCTTAGACTTGTGTTTTTTATGCTTTTTTGGTTTTTTAGCTTTTTTGTCCTGGCTACTATCTGTTGGGGTTTGTGCGTTGGGAGCTGCACTGGGGGCGGCACTTGGGGCTGCCGGGGCGGCAGGCGTTGCATTTTGAGCAGCACCAAAAATTGGAACGCTCAGCGCAGCTGCGCTCAATAAAGTTATTAAAAGTTTGTTCATTTAAGTAAAGTCCAAATAGATAGATCAGTGAGTGTAAATTGTCTCATAAAGTGGCGGCACATAAACCTTTATGTGAGGATTGATATTATTTACCGAATTCGGCCCCCAGTTGCTGAGCCCGAACAAATGCGGCCTTAACTGCATTTTGCAACTCTAAACCGACTTTTTTTGTATTCAAGTATGAAAGTGCGGCCTCCGTAGTCCCACCCTTTGAAGTTACATTCTCCCTAAGAGAGGAGAGCGGGTCTGAGCTTTGATGTGCTAAGTGGCTCGCACCCATAAATGTGCCAATTGCCAGTTTTTTGGCTTGCTCGGCGCTTAGCCCTAGGTCCTCTCCTGCACGGGTTAATGCCTCCAATAAATAGAATACGTAGGCTGGTCCTGACCCTGATAAGGCGGTAACTGCATCAAGTAGTCTTTCATCATCAAACCAAATAAATTCTCCACAGCCTTTAATAACTGTTTCAATTTGACTGCGCTCTAAATGAGATATTTCGGGACTAGCAAATAGGGCTGTCTGACCCATTCCGATTAAGGCCGGTGTATTGGGCATGGCTCTGACAACCCGTTTTGTGCCGAGCCATTTCCCAAAACTGCCGCTCGTAATTCCTGCGGCAACACTTAAGTGAAGTAGATGCTTGGACAATGTTGATAACGACTCGCAAACGGAGCGCATGTGCTGTGGCTTAACAGCCCACACCACCAAAGATGTTTGATTGCACCAAGACGTGTCCAAAAGCGGCTGGGCAACTGGGACGACACCGTAGTCGGCCTCCAGCCTGGCTAAGGCAAGTGGATTGGAGTCTATGACAAAGATTTTTTTCTCAGAAAAGAGCCCTTTTTTTATCAGGCCTCGGATAAGAGCGGTTGCCATGTTTCCCCCGCCCACAAACGTTATAGCCGCGTCTTGGCTGAAATTTTGATTCATAAAGTTAAGAGTTTTTTGATTTCGTAAAATTTAGGGATGTGTTGAATAGAAAAAAATTAAATGTATGAGTTGCTAGCTCAGTCAAAAGAATTGTTTTGTATTAATTTTTTACCCGATTAGTTTAAAAGTGTCAAAATAAATACACGCATGCATAAAACGATATCTCTAAATTGGCTGAATTAATACTTTTTAAGCGAGCAGGGTTGCGAAGGTGAAATTAATGTGCCATAATAACAGGCTCTGCGCAATTTTGCGTAGTAGCTCTAGCCCAAACAAAGGTAAGCCGAGTGGTTCGGTTTATTGATGACGGGTCCAAGACTGATTGATGGGGATTTGGCTACTTGTTAGATAAGCCCCGATCGATGCAAGTTGGGAATAAGAAAAAATGATCCAAACTGAATCTCGTTTAGAGGTCGCTGATAACACTGGCGCCAAATCTGTATTGTGCATAAAAGTACTAGGCGGATCCAAGCGTCGCTATGCAAGTGTGGGCGACATCATTAAAGTAAGCATCAAGGAAGCAGCTCCCCGTGGACGCGTCAAAAAAGGCGAAGTCTACAGTGCGGTCGTCGTGCGTACAGCAAAAGGCATACGCCGCGGTGACGGTTCTTTGATTAAATTCGATGGCAACGCAGCCGTGTTGCTCAATAACAAATTGGAGCCCATTGGGACTCGCATCTTTGGCCCGGTTACGCGTGAATTGCGTAATGAGCGGTTTATGAAGATCGTGTCTTTGGCTCCTGAAGTTTTGTAAGGACCCAGGTCATGAATAAGATCCGCAAAGGCGACGAAGTTATCGTCATTGCTGGCCGAGATAAAGGCAAGCGTGGCAAGGTGTCTCTTCGTAAAGACGAGTCCCATCTGGTGGTGGACGGAATTAACTTGGTGAAAAAACACACCAAACCAAATCCCATGGCTGGTACAACTGGTGGCGTAGTGGACAAAAATATGCCTATCCACCAGTCCAATGTGGCCATTTACAACCCTGCAACGGGCAAGGCCGACAGGGTTGGTATCAAACTTTTGGCTGATGGCAAGAAGGTTCGATTCTTCAAGTCAAGCGGCGACGAAATTAAGGCGGCGTAATCATTGCACGACTTCAAGAGCAATACAAAGAAAATATAGTCCCGCTACTTATCGAGAAATTCGGTTACAAATCACCAATGCAAGTCCCGCGTTTGACAAAGATCACTCTTAATATGGGTGTCAGCGAGGCTGTTGCTGATAAAAAAGTTATGGAGCATGCGGTCAGTGATTTAACTAAGATTTCCGGCCAAAAACCAGTCGTAACAAAATCTCGCAAAGCGATTGCTGGATTTAAGATTCGTGAAGGCCAGGCCATTGGTTGCATGGTGACTTTGCGCGGTGTAAGAATGTATGAATTCTTGGATCGTTTTGTTACCGTTGCATTGCCAAGGGTAAGAGATTTTCGCGGTGTATCTGGTCGAGCGTTCGATGGAAGAGGAAACTACAACATCGGCGTAAAAGAGCAGATCATTTTCCCTGAGATTGAGTATGACAAGGTTGACGCCTTGCGCGGACTTAATATCAGCATCACCACAACGGCCGTGTCTGATGATGAGTGCAAAGCACTTTTATCTGCCTTCCGTTTCCCGTTTAAGAACTGAGGTGGTACGTGGCTAAAGTAGCATTAATCGAGCGTGAGCTCAAAAGAGATAGATTGGTTGAAAAATACGCTAAAAAATATGCGGAGTTGAAAGCCATCTCCACAGACGCTAAGCGTAGCGATGAGGAGCGCGCTCAAGCGCGTCTAGGATTACAGAAAATCCCTCGCAACGCCAATCCTACACGTCAGCGAAATCGTTGTGCGCTAACGGGGCGCCCTCGCGGGACGTACCGTCAGTTTGGACTTGGACGTTCCAAGGTTCGCGAAATGGCATTTGAGGGCACCATTCCTGGTGTCACCAAGGCCAGTTGGTAACAGGCAAGGAGTTTTCATATGAGCATGAGTGATCCTATTGCCGATTTGTTGACTCGCATTAGAAATGCGCAAATGGTGGCAAAACCAACTGTATCTGTACCTTCATCTAAGGTAAAGATAGCGATAGTCCAAGTTCTCAAGGACGAGGGCTATATTGATGGATTTGATGTTAAAAGTGACGACGGTAAGTCCGAGCTAGAAATTTCACTTAAGTATTACGCGGGCCGTCCGGTTATTGAGCGCATTGAGCGTGTCAGTCGCCCTGGTTTGCGTGTGTACAAAGGTAGAGATGCCATCCCTCACGTCAAGAATGGTCTTGGTGTGGCAATCGTTACAACGCCCAAAGGAGTCATGACTGACCGTAAGGCGCGTGCTAGCGGTGTGGGCGGTGAAGTTTTGTGTTACGTCGCTTAAAGACAGGAGAAACACAATGTCCCGAGTTGCAAAAATGCCAGTCACCATTCCCCAGGGAGTGGATGTATCAATCAAAGAAGACGTCATCAATGTTAAAGGCGCCGGTGGGGCTTTAACGTTGGCTGCCAATTCATTGGTAAAAATAAATAACGAGGCAGGAAAGCTCAGCTTTCTACCTGCTGATGAGAGCCGTGAGGCCAATGCGATGAGCGGCACGATGCGCCAACTCGTAAACAATATGGTGGTGGGTGTCACCAAGGGTTTCGAGAAAAAGCTTAATTTGGTTGGCGTGGGTTACAAAGCAC
>Ga0164297_10005136_pt1 | contig 11342 bp, 13 predicted proteins | sample GEODES058metaG_FD_113539 | JGI IMG/M metagenome (GOLD analysis project Ga0164297, IMG submission 113539) | Dystrophic lake water microbial communities from Trout Bog Lake, Wisconsin, USA - GEODES058 metaG | ecosystem: Environmental > Aquatic > Freshwater > Lake | place: USA: Trout Bog Lake...
CAAGGTGATGCACGGCCTCTGGGGAATGGGGCAGATGATGTTCGCCAAGTACATCGTCGTCGTCGACGAGGACTGTGACGTGCAGAACACCTCCGAAGTCCTATTCCGATGGATGGCCAACACGGATCCTCAGCGCGACAGCATCCTGACCAAGAACCCACTCGACAGCCTGGATCATGCACCCACCGTGCCGAACATGGGAGGTCACATGGGCTTTGATGCGACCAAAAAAATTCCCGGCGAGGGCTACCTGCGGGGTTGGCCCGATCTCGTGAAGATGGATCCCGCCGTCAAGGAGTGGGCGGATTCATTTCGCGGTTAACCAGAAGATTTTCCCGCGGAGGCGCAGAGGCGCTGAGAAAGAAATGGGTGTCTATGGGAGCAGGTCATCACGGTCATGAAGGCCTGATGGGATATGGCTACATCCCTGAACGCGTGATCCCTCTGCGATCTCTGCGCGATCAATTTCTCCGTCTCAATTTTCCGAAGTCATCACCCGAAAAAGAATCAGTAGCTTCCTGAAGTTGGAGACCCGGTATCGCTTCGCTAGGACATCATACCGGTCCCGGTGCATCTGCAGCAGGAGATCACGGTAGACGGCGCTCATCAGTCTGGCCGGGCGCATCAGTTGGCGTTGGTCCGTCGTCATCTCCGACCAGGCAAGTTCGGCCTTGGCGAAGAAAGAATCGGCTCGCTCCGCCTGATGGTTGAGCAGATGAGTCATTTGCGGCGTGTGGCGCGATTCCATTAAGTCGGCTTCGCTCACCTGAAAGCGCTCCAGATCCGACTCGGGAATATAGATTCGTCCCATTGCGGCATCCTCGGCAACATCTCGGAGGATGTTGGTGAGTTGAAGGGCGATCCCCAACCGCTCCGCGTATTGCTCGACCGCATCTCCTTTCGCCCCGAAGATCGAGGCGCTCACGAGTCCAACGGTTGAGGCGACGCGGTGACAGTAGATTTCGAGGTCGGGAAACGAGGGGTAGCGGATTTTTCGGGGTTCGCCTGCATCCATCATCATTCCTCGGACGATCTCCAGCAGCATTTCATGATCGATCGCTCTCCTGAGGATCATCTCTTGAAAATCCTCGGGAAGGCCGGTTCCAGTCTTGATGGACATGAGCCAGGATTCCAGGGCGCGGAGTTTTTCGTTCGGACTCAGGGCGGAATCATCCGCGATGTCATCCACGAGACGGCACCATTCCGAGAACAGGAGGGCATCCTTGCGGCGATCCCCGGGCAGCATCAGCAGGGCAGGGATCAGGTTCGAGCCATGCCGTCGCACCGATCCCCCGAGCCTCCGTGGGATGATGGTTTCTGCCGGACGGGTCTTCACGCACGATAGCATTAACTCCCTGAGGGGCATCTTTCAGCTTTTAACTTTACCCTCCCGTGCGGAATCTGGAGTGAGGATGACTCTCCCGAACCAAATCACCATCGCGAGGATCTTCATGATCCCCGTGTTTGTCGTCCTCGCCATCTATTACGGCAAGACGGCCGCCACGGGGCATCCTGATGAAAACCTGCGCTGGGCAACGATCGCTGTCTTTTTGTTTGCCGCCCTGAGCGATGGAATCGATGGATGGATGGCCCGCCGCTTCGGGTTGAAATCGCGACTCGGGGCAATCCTTGATCCCATCGCGGACAAGGGACTCATGCTCGCCGCGATCATCACGCTGAGTGTCACCAAGTGGCCCTACGAACTTCCGGTCTGGTATCCCGTGCTCGTCATCGCCCGGGATCTGATCATCCTGACCGGGTGCATGGTCCTGCGTTTTCTCAACAATCACCTCGAGGTGCGCCCCTCCCTTCTGGGCAAGGCCTCGACATTCCTGCAGATGCTGACCGTCGCCGTCGTGATGCTCCAGTGGCGTCATTGTGAACCCGTGGTCTGGATTTCAGGACTGGTCACCCTTCTGAGCGGCTTCGGTTATGTTGCCAACGGGATCGAACAACTCCATGATGGAGGTCATACCAAGCCCGAGTCCCGCCCGGTTTATCCGACATCCCGAGAGATCTAGGGCCAATTTTTTTCATCATCATGAGACGTGTCGCCATCGTCGGTCGCCCCAATGTGGGGAAATCCTCCCTGTTCAACAGACTCATGGGGCGGCGTGTCGCGATCGTGCATGATCAACCCGGGGTCACCCGTGATCGCCTCGCGGGCATCTGCAAGACAGGCCCCGTTCCCTTTGAGATCATCGACACCGGCGGCATCGGTGATGCGCCCGATCCCGACTTTGCCGAAGCCACGCACACCGCGGCGCAGGCCGCGATAGCCAGCGCCGACCTTCTTCTCTTTGTCGTCGACGGACGTGCCGGTCTTACCCCGCTTGACCGTGAGCTTGCCCGGATGCTGCGTTCCGGCGGACGGCCGCTGGTCCTGGTGATCAACAAAATCGACCAGGAGATGCATGAGTCCCTGGCGTCCGATTTTTTCCAACTTGGATTTCCCGAGGTGCTCACCATGAGCGCAGCGCATGGGCGCGGCACCCACGATCTTCTCTCCAGGATTGCGGAGAAACTCGGCGGATTGGAGGGAGAGGTGGTGGACGAGGAGGTGGCCGCCCCGCGCCTTGCGATCGTCGGCCGCCCCAATGTGGGCAAGTCCTCCCTCCTGAACCGCCTGCTCGGCGAGGAGCGGAGCATTGTCAGCAACATAGCCGGAACCACCCGTGACGCCCTCGACGTGAAGTGCGAACTCGGCGGCGAATCCTACGTGCTCGTCGATACCGCGGGGCTTCGTCATCGCTCCCGTCCCGACACTTCGGTCGAGATCTTCAGCGCCATGCGCTCCGAGGAGGCGATCCGACGTGCCGATGCCGGGCTTCTGGTCATTGACGGCGAAAGCGGCGTCACCGCGCAGGACAAGCGCATTGCGGGGATGCTTCAGGAGTCCCAGAAGGCCTGCATCATCCTCCTGAACAAGTGGGATCTCGTGCGCAAGGAAGACGGTGGCCGGGCTTCCCAGGGGGAACAGTCCGAGGTGATCCGCAAAGACCTCTTCTTTCTGGATTATGCGCCGGTGGTCTGCATTTCGGCCAAGACAGGACAGGGATTCAGCCGTATTTTTGCCGCCCTTAAGAGCGTGCGCAGGGAGGCGGACACACGAATTCCGACCGGGGAGTTGAATCGCTTCTTCCGGGACACCTTTGAGCAGCACCCGCCGCCGACGAAGTCCGGAAAGCGCTTCAAGCTCCTTTATGCCACGCAGGTGGTTCCCGAGATCTATCGTCCCTTCCATCCGCCGGAGTTCCTGCTCTTCGTGAATGATCCCGACCTGATCATCGATTCCTATCGCGAGTACCTTTTCAATCAGTTCCGCGCCCGCTGGCCCTACCCCGGTCTCCCGATCCGCCTTCGCATGAAGGGTCGCGAGACCCGTGAGGTTCAGGATCGCAAGAAGGCGGGTCGTGCCGCCAAGGAGGGGGCTCTTCCCCCGGAAGCCGCGGAAATGGATCCCGGGGAAAAACCGAAGGCTCCCCGGCGTCCTTCCGGAAAGGTGATACCCCGTCCGCGTCGCCTCCCCTCCCACAAGCCCCGCACACGCCTTGGTGGGAAAAAAACCGGTGCGCCCCGCAAGGGGAGGGCTCCGCGACGCTAACTTCTCAGGACTCATTGACAGTCCGCACCCAAGCCGATACTTCAACATTGCATGAAGAGCTTTCCATTTCCCGCAGAACCCTCAGAGAAGCAGAATCGCATCGAGGGGGCCATCGGCCGTTGGCTGGTGGTGGTGTTGCCGCTCGTGCTGATCGGTCACCTGCTTGGAGCCTTTGCCATCGTTGCCGCACTCATGTCGGCCAACTGCAACATCCTGAACTGGGTCGAGTAGGGCGGGGAAGCTGACAGGCTGACACGCCGGATAACGGAAACCGGCCTCGCCTGATCACGGTTCCGGGTGCTCCACGCCGTCGTTCCGTGAGCCGATCTGGCTATGATTCACGTAGGCGTGGCCTCCCATATGGGCCATGGCCGCGGAGAGGCAACCGCCCCCGATAATGATCACTCCCGCGATGTAGACCCAGAGTAGCAGGAACATCATGCCTCCCATTGTTCCATAGATGGCGCTGTAGTTGATCAGCTTCGGCACGATATTGACGAAGAAGGCCTGCCCGACCTGCAGGAGCACCGAGACAACCATGGCCGGGATCCAGATCTCGGCGAACTTCGTTTTGTGGCGCGGCGCCAGCATGAAGAGGATGCAGAAGGAGTAGAAAAGAACGAGCGTGCCGCCCACGTAGCGACTGAAATCCACCACCGCAAGCGCGTGCGCGACATTGAATCGCGGGAAATGTTCACTAAGCAACGTATCCAGCGAATGCAGGACGCGGGCCACTCCCTGCAGGATGGCGGGAACCACCGTGCCGATCAGAAGAGCCCCCGACATGGCCAAGATCATGACAAGGTTCTTGAGAGGCATCTGCCACCAGGGCAGGCGTCTGGTGCCCCAGGCATGATTGATTGAGAGCACCAGGGCATGGAAGAAGCGGAGAGACGCCCAGGTCAGGATGAGGATCGAGACAATACTGACACTGCCGCGTTTGTTCTCCAGACTGGTGACCATGCCCCAGAGAACCTTCTGCTGTTCTTCGCCAAGCGGTACGAAGCGGTGGATCGTTGTGAGCGCTGTGTCACCGGGAAAGAAATAGGAGCCTATGGTCAGCAGTAAGGCGACTAGCGGAACCAGTGAAAAGAGGGCGTAGTAGGCGAAGGCGGCCGCACTCTCTCCGCCACTGATTCGTCCATAAATCGTGACGGTCTCACGGGCTAGTCGCCAGAGAAATAGAATGGGTCTCTTTAGTCGTGACATGGAGCTGATCAAGATAAGATGACTAGGGTCAGGGGCTTAGTCTCTCGATGACCCAGCCTTCTCCCTCCGGGCGATACCTGAACCGGTCATGAAGCCTGTTGGGACGGCCCTGCCAGAATTCGAAATTTTTCGGGCTGACCTGATAACCGCTCCAGAACTCCGGAGTCGGGACCTCTTTACCCTCGAAGCGTTTTTCGAGTTCCGCGGCCTCCCGGTCCAGGGTTTCGCGGTCAGGGATTACCGAGCTTTGGCGCGAGGCCCATGCCCCGATCCGGCTTCCTCTAGGGCGACTGGCAAAATAGGCATCCGTCTCCGAGCGCGGCAGGAGGGAGGCAATGCCATTGATCTGAATCTGGCGCTCCAGCGGCTCCCAGTAGAAAAGCAATGAGACGGAGCTGTTTGATTCGATCTGCCTTCCCTTGCGACTACCGGTGTTGGTGAAGAAACGGAAACCCGTCTCGTCATAGCCTTTAAGCAGGACAATACGCGAGGAGACCTCGCCCTCCGCCGAGGCAGTGGAGAGGACCATGGCCGTCGATTCCAGGATGGAGGGGCAGGCCGTCGCCTCATCGAGCCAGCGGTGGAATTGGAGAACCGGATCGGGAGCCAGATCCGCCCTTCGCAGATCGGCATGTTGATAATCGCGCCTTAGGGAGGCGACATCCAGAATGTCAGGGCGCTCGATTTTTTCCATCGAGGGATCATGCACGATCGCGCTGGATGGAGGCACCCCTAAAATTGCCCGCAAATTGCTTTTGACAGAGAAGTGACTCTGAAGCATTCTGACCGTCCGCTTTTTTCAGGAAAGCATCGTCGTGTCGCGTCCCTATGAAACGGACGTCGCGTCGGTTGGAGCTTTCAAGAAGTCTGCGGAATCGATCCGGCTCGTCTGGATCTCTGTTCTTTCAACAACTTGACCGGTCCTAGGACCGGGCAGGCCCATGTAGCTCAGTTGGTAGAGCACGTCCTTGGTAAGGACGAGGTCACCGGTTCAATCCCGGTCATGGGCTCCAGAGGAACGAATCACCAAACAAAAAAACAAACCACCAGCACAACCCACCACTATGGCAAAAGAATCCTTCAAACGCGATAAGGACCACGTGAACATCGGCACGATCGGGCACGTTGACCACGGCAAGACCACCCTCACAGCCGCCATCACCACCGTGCTGGCAAAGAGCGGTAAGGCACAGGCCCGCGCCTACGACCAGATCGATGCGGCTCCCGAGGAAAAGGCTCGCGGTATCACCATTTCCACCGCCCACGTCGAGTACGAGAGCGAGAAGCGCCACTACGCGCACGTCGACTGCCCGGGACATGCCGATTATGTGAAGAACATGATCACCGGCGCCGCCCAGATGGACGGAGCGATCCTCGTCGTCAGCGCCGCTGACGGTCCGATGCCCCAGACCCGTGAGCACATCCTGCTCGCCCGTCAGGTTGGTGTTCCTTCACTCGTCGTGTTCATGAACAAGGTCGACCTCGTTGATGATCCGGAGCTCCTCGACCTCGTCGAGATGGAGGTTCGCGATCTCCTCAAATCTTACGACTTCCCAGGTGACGAGATTCCCATCGTCAAGGGCAGCGCAAAGAAGGCCCTCGAAGGAGATGCCGAGCAGGAGAAGAACATCCTCGCCCTCATCGAGGCCGTTGATAACTACATCCCGATGCCCGAGCGTCCGAAGGATCAGCCATTCCTCCTCCCCGTTGAGGACGTGTTCAACATCGAAGGTCGCGGAACCGTCGCCACCGGTCGTGTTGAGCGTGGTATCCTCAAGAAGGGCGAGGAAGTCGAGATCGTTGGTCTGAAGGACACCCAGAAGACCACCGTCACCGACATCGAGATGTTCCGTAAGCTCCTCGACACCGCAGAGGCCGGCGACAACGTCGGAATTCTTCTCCGCGGCGTCAAGAAGGAGGACATCGAGCGCGGTCAGGTCATCTCCAAGGTGGGATCGATCAAGCCCCACAAGAAGTTCAAGGCCGAGATCTACGTCCTCAGCAAGGAGGAAGGTGGCCGTCACACCCCGTTCTTCACGAACTATCGTCCTCAGTTCTACTTCCGCACGACTGACGTCACCGGCACCGTCAAGCTTCCCGAGGGAGTCGAGATGGTGATGCCCGGCGACAACGTTGCCATCGAAGTCGAGCTCATCACCCCGATCGCCATGGAGAAGACCATCCGCTTCGCAATCCGCGAAGGCGGCCGCACCGTCGGTGCAGGTCGTGTCTCCGAGATCATCGAATAACAAATCGCAGGAGCCTAGGCCAGTAGCTCAATTGGTAGAGTAGCGGTCTCCAAAACCGTTTGTTGGGGGTTCGAGTCCCTCCTGGCCTGCTCTGCATCCATCGCTCTTTCGTCATTTTCCACGCCTCCTGATCCCGTCTTATGGCTTACAAAATCGGCTCCTATTTCGGTGAGGTCCGCGCGGAACTGGCGAAGGTGCAGTGGCCTTGGGACGACAGCGAGCGCGGATTCCGCAAATACAAGGAGCTCTGGGATTCCACCCTTGTCGTCATCATTGCCATGTTGCTTGTTGGCGGTTACATCTCCTTCTTCGATTTCATCACCATCAACGTGGTCGGATTCCTGACCCGTCCCTAATTTTTCCCCTCAGTTTTTTAATTCATCATGGCACTCGCTCCCAAAGACCAATGGTTCGTCGTTCACGTCCTCTCCGGACAGGAAAAGAAAGTTCACGACGACATCGTCAAGCGCATCAAGCGCGAGGAGCTTGGTGACCACGTTTTCGAGGTTCTCATCCCGACCGAGCGCGTACAGGAGATCAAGCGCGGCAAGAAGACCGAGACTACCCGTAAGTTCTTCCCCGGCTACCTGATCGTTAACATGCACCTCCTCGATGAGAACAACGAGCTCATCGACAAGACCTGGTACTTCATCAAGGACACTACGGGTGTCATCGGATTCGCAGGCACCAAGGACAAGCCCATCCCGATGCGTAAGAAAGAGGTAGACGGCATGCTTGCCCAGATGAAGGAGCGCGAGGACACCGTCACCGCCAAGATCATTTACGACGTCGGTGATAAGGTGAAGGTGGCCGACGGTCCGTTCCAGAACCAGCAGGGTATCGTCGAGGAAGTCGATCCAGAGCGTGGAAAACTCCGCGTTTCGGTCAGCATCTTCGGACGCGACACGCCTGTGGAGTTGGAGTACTGGCAGGTCGAGAAAGCCTAACTACTCTGGGTTGGGCTTTTATTGAATAGCAGCGGTGAGCTGCATTTGTGCGCCTCGCTCTGGTGGCAAAACTTTTTCCCGCCCCATAGGAAATAGGTTGTTTTAACGGGTTTTCTGCGCTGATCTAGCAGCCTATTATACTTGAGTTTTAAACTCTCCGAATCACTTCTGGCTCGAGACGTCAGCCAGCATCTTCTTGGCTAACAGCAGATCACTGTAGGGGGCACGTTTGCGTTGATACTTACGCTCCAGCACGTCAATCAAGGATTCAACGTCTGCCGAAGCTGGCTTGGTCTTCTTATTATCGAAGTAGGTCCAGACCTCCGCGTCGGAACGCTTGGTCTGGAAGCGGAAGAGGCCCGCTTCCTTGATCACGCGGATCTCGCGTTTTACCCCGTCTTCATCACGGACCGTCCATTCATGGTTTCCTCTCATGGTTTCGGATGCTAGCTTCCCCTGCGTGAGCTCTCTCGGGAAGATCTTTCTCTACCTTCTGCTGGTCCTGATAACCGGGGCTCTTTCAGCTCCGCAGGCGTGGCACGTGATCCAACTACTTCCATCGGATTGGTTGCATGGGCTCATTGGGCATGTTCAGGCAATGCCTTTTCACCGCTATCTCTCCAGATCGCTGCAGATTGCGGCCATCGTCCTGCTATGGCCCCTGCTCCGATCTCTTCGAATTCGCTCTCTTCGTGAGCTTGGCCTTCATGGTGGAGGGCGTCCTGTCACTGATTGTTTCATCGGGATCGGAGCGGGTCTTCCCTGCATTATTCTTTTGGAATTTTCTTCTCTCTGGATCGGCTCATTCGGGCTTTTTCCCTCGTGGCAGGCAAACCTTCACCACGAACTTCCACACACCCTGCTGACGGCCGTATGTGTTGCCGTGATTGAGGAGTTCCTTTTCCGGGGAGTGCTTTTGGGATTTTTGCGCCAGATGACCACACCCGCCTCCGCGATCATTTTTTCGGCCATTCTTTTCTCCGTAGTACACTTCCTTAATCTTCCAGCAGCCTCCGCCGCTCAGGCGGTACCGCATTGGTGGACCGGCCTTGCATTCCTGGGATCTCTTGGAAACTCGATTCCCCCCTGGCCCGATTGCGGGTGGGCTTTTATAACTCTCTTCCTTGCAGGGGTGATTCTGGCTTGGATGACGATCCGCACCGGATCGCTCATGGCAGCGATAGGACTTCATGGTGTCTGGATCTTTGTCCAGCAGACGTTCAACCTTGCTGCTACCTATCTGGTGGAGCCCCCCGATCGACTTCTCCCTCTCTTCGGTCCACCACAGTGCAATGGCATGGTTCCCCTTGGGCTTCTTCCCTTGGCCTCATTGGCACTTGCCGGGCTCTTGGCTGCATTGCTCCTGCGGCATCGCAGGAAACCCGCTTTCGCCACTTCGGTTTGTGGGTAAATCATTGTTTGGCTCTCTTAAAGCCGCTGCTCTCAGTCTCCTTTACCCTCTCCATTGTGTTTCCTGTGGATGCAGCTTGCACGAGGATGGGAATGGGAATGGAAGAGGGGAGAATCATTACCTCTGCACCCATTGTCAGAGCGGAATCCAATCCCCTGCGGAGCACCTCTGCCCCATGTGTTCACATCCCATGGTTGGAGCAGTAACGTGTACGAACTGCAATGGTCGCGACTGGCATCTCTCCACAATCGTCGCCGCGTGCCGTTACGCTGGGGTGGCTCAAGAGTTGATCAAGCGTTTTAAGTACGGCCGCGATAGTACACTGGCTCCAGCACTCGGTGATCTCCTTTTTGGAGCGATGAGCGATCCGCGCCTCGCGGGGAAACCTTTTGATGCCGTTGTTCCTGTACCCCTCCATTGTCTGCGCGAAAGGGAGAGGGAATTTAATCAATCAGCTCTGCTGGCCGTGATGCTCTCCAAACGTCTCGGATCGCCGGTGAATCAACTCCTGCGTCGGGTGCGCGCTACCGATCCTCAAGCTGGCCTCGATCGTGTAGAGAGGATGAAGAATCTCATGGGAGCCTTTGAGATACGAAAGGCCTCAGTGAAGGGACTTTCCCTATTGTTGGTCGATGACGTCACTACAACTGGAACGACCCTGGATGCTTGTGCCGAAGTGCTCAGGGAAGCCGGTGCCAAGGAAGTCTGCGCCGTCGTGGTGGCTAGGGGATAAGCCTAGGGAGCGAGGGGATAACCCTTGAAGTTAAGACGAGGATTGACCCAGCGGCTGCTTATCCTCAAATTTCCTTTTTAAGGCACCCGTAGCTCAATTGGATAGAGCGCTTCCCTCCGAAGGAAGAGGTTGTGAGTTCGACCCTCGCCGGGTGCACCAGTTTTTAAGAAACAAAACGGTCCATAAGGTTAAAAAAGCGTTTCTTGGCAGATTCATAGAGCGAGAGGTTACTGAGGATTTCCTCCGGAGACTGTACGAACTTCGAGGGTGGGGGAGCCACATCCGGTTCTGAAATGGCCTCCCTAGCCATCTCTTCGGTCCATTCGAGGTGAAACTGAAGTCCGAGAATCTGATCGCCTTCTGGATTCCTAATCAGAAAAGCCTGCTGCTCTGTGGCTTCATTACGTGCGAGCGGAATAGCTCCCGGCGGCAGGGAATAGGTGTCGCCGTGCCACTGGAAGGCTTGGAAGGGGGTGGTTGCTCCAAACCAAGAGATTCCGTCGGGTAGGGGCTCAATGGGTTGCCATCCAAACTCCTTGCAGGTATGGCGGAAAGCTTTACCTCCCAGGGCATCGGCCAGAAGTTGGCAACCAAGGCAGAGACCGAGGATCTTTTTTCCGGCGGCAAAAGCCTGCCTGAGATACTGCTTTTCAGAGATCAGCCATGGGTGTTTCTCCTCCTCATAGGCCCCCATCGGCCCCCCTAGAATTACCAGAAGGTCAAAACTGTCCAGCGCGGGTAGGGGATCACCTTTACAGATTAGGCAGCAGGAGAGGGAATGGTCCCTGACCTTCGCCCACTCGATGAGTGATCCAGGACCATCCAAGGGGTCGTGCTGAATGCAAAGGATCCTCATTCGTAACAATCCTGTAGCATGCCGTGTGCCTCGTTGACAGCAGCAAGACGTCCAGAGATAGTATCCGGCTACTCAAAAGACCATGGATAAAATTCGTAACATCGCCATCATCGCCCACGTCGACCACGGGAAGACCAGTCTCGTCGACCAGCTCCTGAAGCAGTCGGGCACCTTCCGCGCCAATGAAGCCAAGGCTTCCGAAGAGCGCATCATGGATTCCATGGATCTCGAGCGAGAAAAGGGGATCACGATCAAGGCCAAGAACGCGGCTTTCCAGTGGAACGACTACCACGTCAACATCGTCGACACCCCGGGTCACGCTGACTTCGGCGG
>Ga0164297_10005143_pt1 | contig 11334 bp, 12 predicted proteins | sample GEODES058metaG_FD_113539 | JGI IMG/M metagenome (GOLD analysis project Ga0164297, IMG submission 113539) | Dystrophic lake water microbial communities from Trout Bog Lake, Wisconsin, USA - GEODES058 metaG | ecosystem: Environmental > Aquatic > Freshwater > Lake | place: USA: Trout Bog Lake...
GGCGGCGTCGTAGATAGCCAAGGAAATATCCTCACCACGCACCGTGAGCCAACACCTGCAACGGGCGGCGATGACTTAACAGCAGTAATCATCGGTGTGATTCAAGAATTGCTCTCGCAATTTCCAGCAAAGATGGTTGGAATTTCAGCGGCTGGATTTGTTTCAGCCGATCGCAAGACCATGCTTGCTACGCCAAATATTGCCAACTGGAATGGCGTTAACCTGGAAGAGATTATTTCAAAAGCAGTAGGACTGCCTGTTGTGATTGAGAATGATGCAAATGCCGCTGCCTGGGGCGAAGCAAAATTTGGTGCAGGGCGCGGTAGCGCACATATGTTGATGATCACTGTGGGTAGTGGAATCGGTGGCGGAATTGTTCACTCCGAAGGTCTCTATCGTGGCGCCTTCGGCGTTGCAGCAGAATTCGGTCATCTACGGATGGTCCCTGGCGGACAGCAGTGCGGTTGTGGCGCACACGGATGTTTTGAACAGTACGCTTCTGGAAACGCACTTCGCAGATTTGTACGCGAAGCAATCGCACATGACCCAGCAACAGGAGCGCAAATTCTTGCGCTTGGAAATGGAACCATTGAAGGCGTAGAAGGTGCTCACATCACGCAAGCTGCACGTAATGGGAATGCGATCGCCAAACAAGCGTTCAATGACATTGCACATTATCTTGCTGCTGGTATTGCAACACTGAGTGTGATTCTTGATCCAGAAGTTGTTGTTATTGGCGGCGGTGTGATCGATGCACAAGATCTATTTTTCCAGACCTTGCTTGATTCATTAGATCAATACATGCCATTTAGCGGCAAGCATCCAAATCCAAAAATTGTGCCTGCGCTCTTGGGCAACGATGCCGGACTCGTTGGTGTTGCTGATTTGGCTCGCGCCTAAATCACCGCACCGTCGTCATAGGTATCAGGGTCATCATCTGGCTTGGCAAACTTGTAAATTGACGTGACAACTCCGCCGATAAATGCCAGCACACCGGGCCAGGGGCCAAAGCCAAAGAGATTAAAGCCTGTCAGTGCTTCCACGATGAGATAAACCGGGCCACCTACTAAACCACCCAGTGCGATTTTGCCGAGCTGATCTGTCGGAGCGATGCGCGGGTTGGGTGGGATAAAAAGTTCGGCTTGGGCCCGAGCATCGAGTTCATCGAGATATGTACTGCCGGTTGATTGATCAAGATTAAGTTGGGAGACAATCGAATCGAATTCGGCATTGATGAGTTCTGTTTCATCATCTGCGAAATCATCTACTAGCTCATCGAGATCATCAGATAACGCGCCAGTGAGCACATCTTCAAAAAAGGTAATCGACTCGGAGATTAGTTCGGGGGCGTCGTAATCTAATGAGACATTATGGAATGAGCGTTCGAAAATTAACTCACGGACAGTTGGTGAATAGACATTATCTAGAACGTGCTGCGACCACTTGGGGTCAACCGTGTGATCGTTTTCAGAGTAGGCAACCATGAGCGGCAGGTCTACGAGATAGAGATCTGGTCGCACTCTGCGCCACAGCGCGCGCAATGAATCAAGCGCTTTGAGCGGTGTGCGGTCATAGATATGTTGTGGGGCACCAGGTTGTGCAATATCACTTGGACCATTTTTTACAGCAGGAATGAGGAATTTCAAGAACGGAATCAGACGGAAGATAAAACGATCATCACCAATTGATGGATTCAGAGCGATCACGCCTTCAATCTCACTGCCGCGGATCTGCACCAATCTCAAAGCGAGTGCACCACCCATAGAAAACCCAGCTACAAAAACGGTGTCGCATTGCTCTTTGAGTTGCAAGAAGGCTTCTTCGGCGCTGCGATACCAGTCTTCCCAATTCGTTGTGCCGAGCTCCTGCCACGTTGTGCCATGGCCCGCTAGGCAAGGCGCGCTTACCGTGAAATCCGCCTGGTGAATTCCTCGAGCCCACGGTGCGACCGAGATAGGGGAGCCAAGGAAGCCGTGGAGTACAAGTACGCCTATTCGAGCTCTAGCGCCGCTTCCGGGCAGATACAGGCCCAGATTGGGGAGATCGGCAGGATCTTTTGCGAAAGCCACGCTCAGATGGTGTCACAAGGTGGTCCAGAACCCCTAAATTAGTCTCCTCATGCTGGGTAGAACGCTCGGCTAGCTAGCTGGCGGGCACACCGTCAGCGGTGACTTAAGGAAGGGAGCAGGGACCTTGGCGTATACATTCCTCAAGTCCTTCCTCACCCCTATCTTGATGGTTCTCTTCAGACCCAAGGTCACAGGGTTGCGCAATGTCCCAAACGTAGGCCCAGTCATTGTGGCCTCCAACCACCTTTCTTTTAGCGACTCGATCTTCATGCCGCTAGTAGTGCCACGCAAGGTGACCTTCATGGCAAAGAGTGAGTACTTCACCTCACCAGGCATCAAAGGGTTCATCAAAAAGTTGACCTTTATCGCACTCGGCCAGGTACCAGTAGACCGCTCTGGTGGTCGTCGAAGTGAAGCAGCGATTAGAACAGGCCTAGCGTTACTCGAAGCCGGAAACTGCATAGGAATTTACCCAGAGGGCACTCGCTCACCTGATGGTCGTCTCTATAAGGGACGTACTGGAATTGCTCGTATGGCGATTGATTCAGGAGCACCAGTTGTTCCAGTAGCGATGTTCAATACAGCTGAGATTCAGCCTACCGGCCAGATCGTGCCGAAGGTACGTCGGGTAGAGATGGTCTTTGGTGAGCCTCTGACTTTCTCTGGCGATTCAAGTGACCTTCAACATCTGCGTTCGGTCACCGACCAGATCATGCAAGCGATTGGTGCGCTCTCAAAGCAAGAGTATGTAGACATGTATGCATCAGATGCGAAAGCTGCGCTCGCCCGCGAGAGCGACGAGAAAGAGTCAGATAAGTAAGAGTTGAGTATGAGCAGGCACGGTACTAACCGTTCCCGAGCAACTCTCTGCGAGTAGCCACGTAGGTGCATTGACCACAGGAATCTTTAGAGCTTGGGCAAGGGCCTTGGGCCATGCGAACAAATTCGGCCAAGCGCTCTTGGAGAGCAATTGGATTTCGCTCGGCTGGATACCAGGCGCTATTAACTCGATAGCCAAATCCTGCAGTTGCATTTCCCCAAGGTTTATCTAGCGACCAGGTAAATAAGCCCGTAACGGAGATACTTTTTGGAGCGTCCTTCTGCGGATTTTCAAGTGCAAATGCGTAGGACTCCAACTGCGGAGCGTAGAAATTGCTCTTATCGATATCGTTTTTCTGGAGTTTGCAATCAACAATTCCAAAGGTGCCGTCGGTGAATTCCAAAAGCAGGTCGTACTTTCCACGGATGTAGAGACCAGAGTCTTTACCATCAACAACGATATTTTTTGAAGCTACCCAGCCACCATGGCTATGTACGCGACCTTCAGGTAGCGACGGGTGCATGTCGGAAGTTTTAGCACCGATGAAGTAGCGCTCTTGCATATCCGCTAGATCACCAATCAACGGCATGGTGACTGGCGCTTGCAACTGGTGGTTGTATTTAAGCCACAGACAGCGATGACAGTCACCCCAGGCATACGTTAAATCGCTGGGGCTAATGGCTGAGCGTGGTTCATTCATATCTGAAGTCTGCCTTACTTTCCTTGTTTGAGCGGTTTATTTATGAAGAATTGAATTAAGAAATGTAATGAAACCTAAAACAATCATGACAATGCCACCTATTTTTCTTAGCATTGCTAAGCGCTTTGCTTCGGCGGCTAGCCATTGGCGAAGCGTTCCGGCCAGCATTCCCCACGTGGAATCACAGAAGAAACCGAGGAAGACAAAGATGAAGCCCATGAGAACAAGTTGAGCAGTGATATGACCTTTTGAGCTATCCGCGAATTCAGGAAGGATCGCTGCAAAGAAGATAATTCCCTTGGGATTGAGTACACCCACGGTGAAACCTTGTTGCACAGCGCGCCAGAAAGAAGGACGTTCTTCTTTAACATCGGTCATTGCATCGGCATGAGCCTTGCTATGAATTATGGCCTCGATGCCAAGGTAGACAAGATAGATAGCTCCGAGCCATTGCATGGCCTGATAAATCAAATGGTGATGCTGAAAAACTGGGCCCAAGCCGAGGGCGACCAGAACCGAGATGGTGAACATGCCGAGGCTGTTGCCGAGCACCGTTGCCACAGCGGTAGCGCGGCCAAAGGCGATTGCTCTGGCGATAGTGAAGAGGACGCTTGGTCCTGGCGCCAGAATGATAGCGAGGCCCGCCACGATGTACTCCCAGATTCGGCCTGGAATCACGATGATCATCAGGGGAGTTTACGGCGCGCCGCCGACACGCCACATCTACAAGGCGGGGATAAGTGGACATTTTTATATCGACTCGATAGGTTTTGACTGGTTATATCGATTCGGAATATCTAGTCGGATATATCCCAATATCCATCTAGATCTGAGGAACTCACAGAAGGGGGAGAAGCCATGCGCTCACGTAGCGAATCACTGGAGTTTGCCCTTCTAGGACTACTCAGTCAAGGACCTCTCCATGGATACGAGCTGCGCAAGCGAATGATCGCCATCTATGGCCCATTTAGAGCGCTCTCATTCTCGGTTCTCTACCCACAGCTTCATCGGATGTTAGAAGCTGGCCTGATTGCTGAGAATATCAACGAAGGCGCCGGCCGCCGTGCTCGAATCGTTTATGCAATCACCCCCAAGGGGCAGGATCGTTTCACTGCGATCTCTGCAACGAGTGGACCTGATAGTTGGGAGGATGAGAGCTTTGAAGTGCGCTTTGCCTTCTTTGGTCCAACACCAGCTAGAAATCGCTTGGCTATCCTCGAGGGTCGCCATCGTAAGTTAGAAGATAAAGCAGAACTCCTTCGCTCTGAATTAGAAAAATCCCCCGAAGGAATAGATAAATATTTATATGAGTGGCGTCGTCATTCATTGGAATCAGCGGAGCGCGAAATCGCTTGGCTGGAAGAGATGATCAATACCGAAAGGAAGTCAACACGTGAGTAAAGAGATCCGCGTAGCGATTATTGGCGTAGGCAACTGCGCGAACTCGCTCATTCAAGGAGTTACCTACTACAAGGATGCAGCTGAGGATGTAGAGATCCCTGGCCTTATGCATGCCGTGCTCGGCGGATACCATGTTCGCGACGTGAATTTCGTTGCCGCATTTGATGTCGATGCTAAGAAAGTTGGACTAGATCTTGCTGATGCAATGTGGGCGAGTGAAAACAACACCATCAAGTTTGCTGACGTTGCAAAGACAGGCATCATTGTCGAGCGCGGACATACATACGATGGCCTTGGTCGCTACTATCGCGAAACAATCGTTGAGTCAGATGCAACTCCAGTTGACATCGTTGCGACTCTCAAGGAGCGCAAGGTTGATGTACTGATCTGCTACCTCCCTGTAGGTTCAGAAGATGCTGCCAAGTACTACGCACAGTGTGCAATCGATGCCGGCGTAGCTTTCGTAAACGCACTTCCGGTCTTTATCGCCTCTGACCCAGTCTGGGCTGATAAGTTCACTAAGGCCGGTATTCCAATTGTTGGCGATGACATCAAGTCTCAAGTTGGCGCAACAATTACTCACCGCATTATGGCCAAGTTGTTCCAAGATCGTGGCGTGCACCTTGATCGCACCTACCAACTCAACGTCGGTGGAAACATGGACTTCAAAAACATGTTGGAGCGCGATCGCCTAGAGTCAAAGAAGATCTCAAAGACTCAATCTGTTACTTCACAACTTGATCACGACATGGGTGCGAAGAATGTTCACATCGGACCGTCTGACTACATTCCATGGCTTGATGATCGCAAGTGGGCATACGTTCGCCTCGAAGGTCGTGCCTTCGGCGATGTACCTTTGAACTTGGAATACAAGCTCGAGGTATGGGATTCACCAAATTCAGCTGGTGTCATCATCGATGCACTTCGTTGTGCAAAGATCGCATTGGATCGCAAAATCGGTGGACCATTGCTCTCACCTTCTAGCTACTTTATGAAGTCACCTCCAGTTCAGTACACAGATGAACTTGCTCATCTTCGTACCGAAGAGTTCATTGCTGGAAAGCTTGAGCGTTAATCCTGCTTTATCGTTAAAAAAAGCCCCCACACAATGTGGGGGCTTTTTTATTGAAAGCAGCGCGTGAAGAACAATATCTACCTGCCGAGCAGGAAATCTAATCGCGGAGCAAGAACGGGCGAAGATCGGAATCATTGAAATAGTGCCAGTTAATATCAAGGACTTCCGCCGGATGCTCGATATCGTTGAGCGGACTGCGCCATTGGATTAATTCACTGCCGGTGGGCAGGTTTGCCGGGGTAGTGGCATTGTTTCGCATTGTGTGGTGATGGAGCTCTGTGCCTTCGATGAACCATTCTTCCCAAGTAGCCGGGGTTCCTTGTGTTACTGAGCTCTTAGGAGCTGCGTGGAAGACCCCCGGTGGTAGGCGATCGAGACGAAAGAAAGTCCAGTAGTGATCCTCGTATGGGTTGTTTAGGCCTGAAAACTGTCGGAGCGGGGTTAAAAATGTTTCCTCGAAGTCGACACCGAGCTGGGTGAGAAAGGTCGGCAGCTCCAGGTCGAGCCAGATGTTTTCCAGATCGCGTTTCCAAGAATTGGTCACTGGAAGGCTCCTTTCGCTGCGGTGAATCGCCAGAAACGTTATACAACTGTTATCAAAGTCCACGTATGTGAGCTCTTGACTTAGTGCAATGGATAAACTGTAATTCGCTGGACAACGTTGTCAAGTCTTTAGTTATTTTTTTAACTGAAAAAGACAACGATGTCATATTGCAGGTGATTGCCTGCCCCTTCGAAAGGACCGCAATAAATGTCAGTTACACGTAATCGTGTTGCAGCAGGTTTGGCAATTGTTGCCGCAGGCTCACTCGCAGTCTTCGGCATTGCTACACCAGCTCAAGCAGCATCAAAGAAGCTCACAATCGCATTCGTCATGGGTGCAGAAGCAGATCCATTCTTCAAGGCGATGAAGGTCGGAGCAACAGCAGAAGCTGCTGCAAAGGGCGTCAACCTTGTTTGGCAGGGAAATCCTTCTGTCTACTCACCAGCAACACAGATCCCAGTTGCAGATCAGGTTCTTGCAACAAAGCCTTCAGGTCTTGTTTTGATCCCAACAGATCCAACAGCTCTTCAACCAGTAGCTAACCAAGCTATCAAGGCTGGTATCCCAGTTGTTAACGTTGATACTCACGTAAACGATCTCTCTAAGGTCACAGCATTCATCACCGGCGATAACGCTGATGGTGGCGCAAAGGCTGCAGATGCAATCGCAGCAGCGATCAAGTACACAGCTGGCCAGACATATCAGGTAGCAGTTGGTCTTACATCAGCAACAGCAACAACAAACGTTGCTCGTCTTGCTGGTTTCAAGGCTGAAGTTGCAGCTAAGTACCCAGGAATTCAGATCGTCGATACTGAATACTCACAATCACAACCTTCAGTTGCAGATACAAACGTATCTAACTGGTTGACCAAGTATCCAAACCTTGCAGGTATCTTTGCAATCGATGGAACAAACGCATCAGGAGCTGCAGCAGCTCTACAGGCTAAGGGTCTTGTAGGCAAGATTGCCCTCGTTGGTTACGATGCATATCCAGCAAACGTAAAGCTTCTCCAGGCCGGCGTCTTCTCAGCTCTCATCGCTCAGAATCCCGCTGCTGAGGCAAAGCTTGCTATCGATGATCTCGTTGCTACATTGACAAAGTCAGCAGCAGCGAAGTCAATCCAACACCTAGTAACAATTCCTAACGTCGTACTTACATCTGCTACATCTGCAGCAGATTTCGCTAAGTACACCTACGTTGCTTAATTATCAAAATAGCTAATACCTACTTTGATCTAATTAGGGGATAGAGGGGAAGGGCCGGCCTGGCGCCGAGTGCGTCGGGCCGGCCCTTCTCATTAAAGAAAAGCCAGAAAAGTACTTATTGAAAAGTTAAGATGTATTCGGTACACAATTGATTTCGGGGGATTCGTGAACACTATAGCTACTCGAGTGAGGGCAGCCTTTGGTAATCAGCAAATTCTTTTGCTGACAGTTTGGGTTGCGATGGTCGCCTTCTTCACGGCTAGAAACTCGGTCTTTTTCTCGACCTCTGTTTTTGGAAATATTCTCTCGGACTGGTCACCAGTTGTTCTGATCGCGATTGGTGAAACCTTCGTCATTATCTCTGGTGGCATCGATCTTTCGGTTGGCTCAACTGTTGGCGTCAGCGGCGTCGTAGGAGCTATCGCGATGGAAGGCATGACCAACCACAATGTTGGCCAGAACTCCACTCTGATTGTCGGATTCCTGGTAACTCTTGGAGTTGGCCTTGTTGTAGGAATTATCAATGCGCTGATGATTACTAAAGCCAAGGTTGTTCCTTTTATTGCCACCCTGGTCACTATGGGCGCAGGCGCTGGCTTGTCTATTGTGTTTACTGGTGGCGACCCGATCGCAGGTGGCCCAGCTAAAGCAATTAGTTTGAGCGTACCCGATTTTGGACCATTCTCTCGTCCAGGTTTAGTTGTTTTGCTCATTGTCGGATTGCTTGGAATCTTTCTTCACAAGGCACGCTTTGGCCGTTACACATACGCCATCGGTTCTAATTCATTTGCTGCACGTGCAGCGGGTATCAACGTGAATCGCCACCTAGCGAAGATTTATATTCTCTCGAGTCTTCTCGCTAGTTGTGCTGGATTTTATTTCTATTTACGTCTGGGTTCAGGCGCACCTACGTCGGGTCAGGGCGGAGAGCTTCAAGCGATTGCAGCGGTTGTTATTGGTGGCGCAGCACTCTCTGGTGGTGTCGGTAACTTCTTCGGAACTGCTCTAGGAGCACTCATTCTCACCACCGTTACAAGTGGTTTGATCATCATTAACGTCGCCGCAAACTGGGATCAAGTTGCAGTCGCCCTCTTGATCGCTGCAGCCGTCTTATTGCAGCAATACCGTAACCGAGTAAGGAAGTAGGGAAGATGACACTAGGTCCAGATGTTCCTCTCTATGAGGTACGCAATGTTTCCAAGCACTACGGTTCGGTTGTTGCACTCGATGATGTAAGCATGAAGATTCACGCCGGTGAGGTCATTGGCCTCGTTGGAGACAATGGAGCCGGTAAGTCGACTCTCGTGAAGATTCTCTCTGGCGCACACCTACCTACCTCAGGACAAGTCTTCCTTGATGGCGTCGAACGACACTGGAAGTCACCTCAAGATGCCCTCGAGGCTGGCGTAGAGACGCTCTACCAAGAGTCGGGACTTGCACCTCATCTCTCGGTTGCTGCGAATGTCTTTTTGGGCCGTGAAGAATATGTGAAAGGTCCACTCGGAAAACTTGGCTTCCTCGCGCAAAATAAGATGGATCGCATCGCGCATCAAAACTTGGAGAAGGTTGGAATCGCTGTTCCACAGTCCAATCGCTCGATCTCGCAGCTCTCTGGCGGACAACGCCAAGCGGTTGCGATTGGCCGCGCAGTTTCATGGGCAAAGCATGTGATCATTCTTGATGAGCCAACAAACCACTTGGGAGCAAGACAAGCAAAGGAAGTTTTGCAGATCATCAAAAATGCTAAGGCTCAGGGGCTAGGCGTAATTTTCATTTCGCACACATTGCCTCACGTGTTAGAAATTACTGACAGAATCGTCTGTCTACGACTCGGTAAAGTCGTTGCTGATGCACCAACATCTACCTTCGATGCGGAAAAGCTACTCGGAACTATTACTGGATTGATCGAAAGCAAGTAGTTCCGGGTTCTTCTCGGTAGCCTTCTCCCATGAGCGATATCAGCAGGTCCCACGGAAGAGCGGGTTCTCGCTCAACCATGCGCGAGGTTGCTGAACTCGCCGGAGCTAGCCTGAAAACCGTTTCGCGTGTCATCAACGGCGAGGGCAACGTCAATCCTGAACTCTCTGAGAGAGTGCTGGCTGCAGTTCGGACGTTGGATTATCGACCAAATCTTCAAGCGGGTTTCTTGCGCCGCACAGATGGCAAGACTCAGACAATCGGCTTGTTGGTAGAAAATATCTCTAACCCATTCTCTTCCGGCCTTCACCGAGCAATCGAAGATGCGGCTCGCAAACGCAACGTGATTGTTTTCGCAGGAAGCCTCGATGAAGACGAGGCACGCGAACGAGAGCTTGCGGATGCTTTTCTCTCACGTCGCGTGGATGGTTTGATTATTGTCCCCGCTGGTTCAGATCAAGCGTATTTAGCCCGGGAGCAAGAGGCCGGTACTCCGATAGTTTTCCTCGATCGCCCTTCTGGCAATCTGGCGGCCGACACTGTTGTGGCAACAAACTTTGATGGCGGATTCGCGGCCACGATGCATCTGATTCACCATGGGCACCGTCGCATCGCCTATATCGGCGACTACGCCACCATCTACACAGGAGCACAACGTTTACTTGGTTATCGCAAGGCGTTGGAAGTCAGTGAAATCGCCTTTGATGAGCGAATTGTCATTCAAGGTTCGCATTCAAGTGAAGAAGCGCAAACAGCATTGACGAGCATGCTAAGCAGTGAGAATCCTCCGACCGCAATCTTCGCTTCTCAGAACTTTGTCACATTGGGTGCAATTAGAACTCTGCACTCCATGAATCTTGAGAAAACTATTGCGCTGGTTGGGTTCGATGAGATCCCAGAAGCGGATCTACTTTCGCCAGCTATCACCTTGATTACTCAAGATGTCATGGCTATGGGGGAGTGCGCAGCGCAACTGCTTTTCAACCGCCTTGATGGCTACGACGGTGAATTTGAAAAGCGCGTGATTCCGACAGTATTAACCCCTCGAGGTTCAGGCGAAATCACGCCCCGATTTTAAGCACCTGTTAAGGTAGGAATTTAGTCGATCTTAAAGCCATCGGTGATTGGGCCAAGTTCCACACCAGCAGCAACGTGATCTTCCTTCTCGCCACGGGCGATCTGCGCCTTGTGAGCGTGATCGTGCCAACGGTTCTCAATCTTGCCGTAACGCCAAACCAAAAGAGCTACAGCCCAGACAGCAACAAACATCATGACAATAATGAAGCCCGCCTTATTGATGTTGAAGTTGTTTGCGTAGTCCCAGAAACCGCCGGAAAGGTTTAACTGTCCCGCGAAAACCTGGGCGACCTCAAGGCCACCGATGAAGATCGCCACGAGTACCGAAAGTCCAGTAATGACGATGTTGTAATACACCTTGCGGACTGGCTTTGAGAAAGCCCAGCCGTAAGCAAAGTTCATAAATGAACCATCAATAGTGTCGAGCAAACTCATTCCGCCGGCAAAAAGCATTGGAAGCGACAAGATTGCCCACCATGGCAAACCAGCAATGACAGAAGAGCCAGCCAATACGAGAAGAGCTAC
>Ga0164297_10005146_pt1 | contig 11331 bp, 12 predicted proteins | sample GEODES058metaG_FD_113539 | JGI IMG/M metagenome (GOLD analysis project Ga0164297, IMG submission 113539) | Dystrophic lake water microbial communities from Trout Bog Lake, Wisconsin, USA - GEODES058 metaG | ecosystem: Environmental > Aquatic > Freshwater > Lake | place: USA: Trout Bog Lake...
ATCAGGCGCCCGACTTTGCGGAAGGCGTGCGCGCGTTGCTGATCGACAAGACCGGCGACCCGCACTGGTCCCCCGCGATCCCTGCCGAAGTGACGGATGCGATGGTCGACGCTTATTTCCAGCCGCTCCCCGCCGACCAGGCGTGGACCCCGCTGCCCCCCAAGGAGTGATGTGATGGCCGAATACGAAACCCTGCTGGTCGAGCAGCGCGAGGGCGGCGTCACGCTGATCACGCTCAACCGCCCGCAAGCGCTGAATGCGCTCAACAACCAAGTGCTCGGCGAACTCGTCGCGGCCGCCCAGGCGTTCGACGCCGACCCGTCGCAGGGCTGCGCGGTGCTGACCGGGAGCGAGAAAGCGTTCGCGGCGGGGGCGGACATCAAGGAGATGGCCCCGCAAAGTTTTGGCGAAATGTTCGAGGGCAATTACTTCGCCGGGTGGGAGATGTTTACGCGGACGCGGAAACCCGTGATCGCGGCGGTCGCGGGGTTCGCGCTGGGCGGCGGGTGCGAGTTGGCGATGATGTGCGACTTCATCCTGGCCGCCGATACCGCGAAGTTCGGCCAGCCCGAGATCAAGCTGGGCGTCGCGCCGGGCATGGGCGGGTCGCAACGGCTGACGCGCGCGGTCGGCAAGGCGAAGGCGATGGAGATGTGCCTGACCGGCCGCTTCATGGACGCCGCGGAAGCCGAACGCGCGGGACTGGTGTCTCGCATTATCCCCGCCGCCGATCTGGTCGACGAAGCGATCAAGGTTGCGACCACGATCGCCGGCATGGCGCCACTCGCGGTCAAGGCGAACAAGGAAATGGTCAATGCCGCGTTCGAGACGATGCTGGGGCAGGGGGTGCAGTTCGAGCGCCGCCTGTTCCACGGCCTGTTCGGCACCAAGGACCAGAAGGAAGGCATGACCGCGTTCGTCGAGAAGCGTCAGGGGACGTGGGTAGGGAAATAAGCAACCGCGCTCCTGCGAAAGCAGGAGCCTAGGGTAACAGGGCGCATCGGTTGGGCCCTGGGCTCCTGCTTTCGCAGGAGCGCGATCACAAGTTAGGACAGGTTATGGCACGCGTCGCATTCATCGGGTTGGGCAATATGGGCGGCGGGATGGCCGCGAACCTGGCGAAGAAGGGGCATGACGTCCGCGCCTTCGACCTGTCGGCCGACGCGCTCGACAAGGCCAAGGCGGCCGGCTGCTTGCCCGTCGCCAGCGCGGCGGAGGCGTGCGACGGCGCCGAGGCCGTCGTCACGATGCTCCCCGCCGGCAAGCATGTCGAGGCGGTCTATACCGACAGCGTGTTCGCCGCGGTGCCGGCTTCCGCGATCCTGATGGATTGCTCGACGATCGACGTCGCCACCGCCAAACGCGTGGGCGAAGCCGCCCTGGCGAAAGGCCTGACGATGGTCGACGCCCCTGTCTCCGGCGGGATCGCCGCGGCCAATGCCGGCACGCTGACCTTCATGGTCGGCGGCGGCGCGGAAGCGTTCGAGCGCGCCGAGCCCTTCCTGTCGGCGATGGGCAAGGCGGTGATCCATGCCGGTGCCAGCGGCGCGGGCCAGGCGGCAAAGATCTGCAACAACATGGTGCTCGGCGCGGAGATGATCGCGACCTGCGAAGCGTTCGTGCTGGCCGACAAGCTCGGGCTCGATCCGCAGAAATTCTTCGACATCGCCAGCGTATCGTCGGGGCAGTCGTGGTCGCTGACCAGCTATGCCCCCTGGCCCGGCGTCGGGCCGGAAACGCCCGCCGACCGCGATTACCAGGGCGGCTTCGCGACCGCGCTGATGCTCAAGGACCTGCGGCTCGCGATGGAGGCCGCATCGTCGGTCGGCGCCGACACGCCGATGGGGGCAAAGGCTGCTGAGCTTTACCAGGCGTTCAACGACGAAGGGAACGGCGCGCTCGATTTCTCCGCGATCATCCGCGCATTGGGGAAGCAATGAGCGTCGCGTTCCGCCGCGAGTCCGACGAGGAGCATAAGGAGCCGCGCTTCGAACTGCCGATCCCGGCGGGACCGAACCTGGTCACCGAGGGCGGGCCGAGGCTGATCGATGCGCGCATCGCCGCATTGGAGGTCGAGCAGGCGACCGCCGACGAACCCCGCCGTGAGGAAATCGCGCGGAGCTTGCGGTATTGGCACACGCGCCGCGTCACCGCGATCGTCGCCCCGCCGCCGCCGATCGACGAAATCGCATTCGGCAGCCGTGTGCGGATCCGCATGGATGGGGTGGAGCGCGATATCCGCATCGTGGGCGACGACGAGGCCGACCCGGCGGCCGGGTTGATCGCGTTCACCGCCCCGCTGGCGCGCGCGCTGATCGGCGCCGGCGAGGGGGAAGAAGTCGAGATGCCGGGGCGGGATGATGCGATCGAAGTGGTCGCGATCCTGACGGAAGCACGCGATTAGGGGCGTCCTTCTCCCCTCCCAGGAAGGGAGGGGCCGGGGGTGGGTCGGCCCGCGAGCAAGCGGATCGCCCGGCCCCTCCCTTCCGGGGAGGGAAATATCGATCGGATGACGGCTTGCGCTTCCGTGACGGAACTGAATTCCGTGACGTGGAAGCCCGGCGATATCGGGCTCGGCGAGCCTCGCTCGTCTCGTGATCGGCCCGCCAAGCGCGGGCGAACTGCGGCTTGCAATGTTGGGAATTCCGGTAGAACTGATCCGTCCTCTTTCCCACCGCAGAGGACTCATATGCCCAATCCCCTGACACGCGCCCAGCAGATGGAGAACGCCGCCTTTCTGCGGCACTTGCGCAAGACCGGCAATGCTACCGCAGCGGCACGAGCGCTGGGGGCGCCGCCGTGCAGATTTCATCGGCGGCGGGCACGACATCCGGACTTTGCGGTGCGGTGGGACGCTGCATTGGTCGTCGCACATGCTGCGCTGTCGGGGGACGGCACCGGGGCGACCGCCCGGCATGCCGCGGAGCCGCAGATCTGGAGTATCAAGGGCGGCAATCGGCAGTTGCGCCGCGCAAAGGCCGGGTTGGTCGACCATGCCGCCCGACAAAATTTCCTTGCCGCGCTCAGCGCGACGGCGAACGTGTCGCTGTCCGCCGCAGCGGGGCGCCATGCCGCATCGACATTCTATCGCCTCCGCCATCGCAACCCGGCCTTCGCCCGCGAGTGGCAGTTGGCGCTGGAGATGGGGTATGAGCGGCTGAAGATGTCCTTGATGGAAGGCTGGCAACCGGGATCGTTCGCCGACGACGATTGGCGCCACAACGACCCGCCCGCCGTCCCGCGGATGACCGCGAACCAGGCGTTACAGCTGATGTATCTGCATCAGAAGGAAGCCCTGATGGGCGCGACGCCCGAAGCGATGCGGCGGCGGCGCGGCGAATCGGCGGGTGCGGCGTCGATGCGGCTGGCGCTGCTGCACGAGGCGCACCAGGAGCGCGAGGCGTTGAAATACCGCATTGCCGAAGCCGAGCGCCTGGCGCGGGGCGAGCCGACCTATCACCGCTGGGCGCCGGGGGAGTTGCCCGACCTGAGCCAGGTGACGGGATGGTCGAGGGCGAGCGGGAAGCCGGCAACCGACGACACGCGGGCGCTGTTCGGGGGATGGCGGGTGAAGGATATTCCGAAGGGGAAGCCGAAGGGGTGAGCAGGATGGCCATTTACGAGCTATCGGCGGGCACAAGGGAGTTCCAACCAGATCGCGACGTTCAGCCGCCGATGATGAGTATCATCGCGGCGGTTTGGCCCAGATTAACTTTTGTCACATATTTAAAAAGGCAGCGACTGGAGTCTGAAATGTCTATTTTCGTTGTCCTAAAGATAGTTCTTGCCATTTTGGCGGTCGTGTCTCTTGCCTCTGTTTTCGCAGTTCAGGATCGAGCTGGTAGGCTGCTCTATTTTAGCCTCGCTATATTCTGCATCGCGGTCCTAGCGATCTGGTTTTATATCTCTAGTCTGCCTCTCTTGCTGGGATCGCCGCCAGCGCACTAAGTCTGCTCCGTGGCGCGAAAGCCGAGCGGACTAAAGCCGTCTGTCCGTCTCCCGCCAATTTTGATCGCTCACCACCTCGAAACCGGAGGTTCGAAGCTGTCGGTCGGCTAACGACCCAATCCTCGCCGTTCAGCGGCTTCCTTCTGGCAACCAAAAGCTGCCGGGCGTTCGACAACGTATTGGGCTATCGAGATAGCTAATATCCCGCCGGTAGCGAACCGAACGTGAAACCAATGCCATGCGATCCCAAAGCGGCCTGAAGTCTGTCCAATACCTGCTTGGCAGTCTCGGTCGGCGCAAACTGGTGATAGACCGCAATCATCGGTCGCCGTCCCTTGGATTCAGGCATATCCTCAACAAGCTGACCGCTTTCCAGATAACCAAGATACGCATTTACCTTGTCTTCCAGCGTCTTGAGGTGGCTGGCCTCATCACCCCAGTCCAAGTGGTCGGATATATTCAGAACCACGTCGCCTGACACCTTGTCGATGCCCATCGCGTCAACGGTCCCGGTATCTACGATAGACATTGCGGCTCCTGCCGAGGATCAATCGAACGCCTTCTAATATCAAACGAACACTCGCAAAAGCTGCCGGGCTGCTACCCACCCAATTGCAGACGAAAGAGCACACCCCACCTCCCCCTCGTCACCCCGGGCTCGACCGGGGTCCCGCTTCTTCATGCAAGCGTGTCGAACAGGTCGCGCCATTCGGGATTTCCCCGTTCGATCAAATCGAACTTCCATTCACGTCGCCACCGTTTGATCCGCTTTTCCTGCCCGATCGCATCGGCGATCGATGGCATGTGCTCGGCCCATGCCAGCCGATCCAACCCATAACGACGGCAGAAGTCCGAACCGTCACCGGTTCGATGCTGCACAATACGGGTCGAAAGATCGGTCGTTACCCCGACATACATCGTCCCACGGTAGCGATCGGTCATGATATAAATCCAAGCACCTGCGCGTCTCATCGGCGCAAGAAGGAAGAAGCGGGACCCCGGGTCAAGCCCGGGGTGACGCGGAAGGAGTACGGGCGGTTTCCACCCAATTTAAGACATCCCGCTCTTCCTGAAGAACGCGGACACACCCGTCCGGTCGCAATCATATTCCCCTCTCCCGCGCGACACGGTAGGACCGCTCCAAACCAAAGCCTTGGGGGGATGAATGGCGACGATCGTAGCGGAAGACTTACGGCCCGATCCGTCGCCCGCCGACGTGCGGCTGGTGATCGCGGCGTCCTCGCTCGGCACGTTGTTCGAATGGTACGACTTCTTCATCTACGGCACGCTGGCGACGATCATCGGCAAGACCTTCGTGCCGTCGGACAACGAGACGGTGCGGATGGTGCTGGTCTGGGCCGGGTTCGCGGTCGGGTTCGGGTTTCGGCCGTTCGGCGCGGCGCTGTTCGGGTTTCTCGGCGATCGGCTGGGGCGCAAATATACCTTCCTCGTCACGATTACGCTGATGGGCATCGCGACCGCGGGCGTGGGCCTGATCCCGCCCGCCGCGCAGATCGGGCTGTGGGCGCCCGGCATCATCATCTTCCTGCGGGTGCTGCAGGGCCTCGCGCTGGGCGGCGAATATGGCGGGGCGGCGATCTATGTCGCGGAGCATTCGCCGCCGGGGAAGAGCGGGTTCTACACCAGCTTCATCCAGGCGTGCGTCGCAGGCGGCTTCATCCTCAGCCTGGCGGTCGTGCTGCTGACCAAGCTGGTCGTCAGCGAAGCGGCGTGGGCGGCATGGGCGTGGCGCTTCCCCTTCGTATTCTCGCTGGTGCTGCTGGCGGTATCGCTGTGGATGCGGCTGAAGCTCTCCGAAAGTCCGATCTTCCAGGCGATGAAGGAAGCGGGGGAGACGGCGAAGAACCCGTTCGTCGAAAGCCTGACTTATCCGGGCAATCCGAAGCGGCTGTTCGTCGCGCTGTTCGGGGTTGCCGCGGGGCTGACGGTGATCTGGTACACCGCATTGTTCTCGACGCTGTCGTTCCTGACCGCGACGATGCGGGTGGAGGAGACGACCGCGCAGTTGATCGTCGGGTTCGGCGGGTTTTGCGGGCTGTTCTGGTTCATCCTGTTCGGGCGGCTGTCCGACCGGGTGGGCAGGAAGGCACCGATCGTGATCGGCTATGCGTTGACGCTGGTCATGCTGTTCCCGATCTTCTGGGTGATCGGCGGGGCGGCCAATCCGGCGCTGGTCCATGCCAACGATCGGGCGCCGGTGATCGTCAGCGGGCCGACCTGCGACTACAGCCTGACCAACATGATCCTGTCGAAGAAACAGGACAACGAATGCGCGCAGCTGCTCGACTATTTCTCCAAGAAAGGCGTCGCCTATACCAAGGGGACGACGCCCGCGGTCGCGGTGCAGATCGGCGGGGAATCGGTGACCGACACCAGCCCGGCGGGGATCGACGCGGCGCTGACCGCGGCGGGCTACAACCTCGGCAAGGTGCGGCCGAGCGCGGGCGGGGTGATCGCCATCCTGCTCGCGATGCTGGCGATGAGCGCGCTGGCGGGCGCGACCTATGGCCCGGTCGCGGCGCTGCTGGCGGAGATGTTCCCGCCGCGCATCCGCTACAGCTCGATGTCGGTGCCCTATCATATCGGGACGGGGTATTTCGGCGGGTTCCTGCCGCTGATCAGCCAGTTGATCGTTGCCAAGACCGGCGATCCCTATGCCGGGCTGTGGTACACCTGGGGCGTGGTGCTGATGGCGCTGCTGGTGTCGTTGTGGGGCCTGAAGCGGCACGGCGAGAAGCCCTTCGCCTAGCGTTGGCGGGCGCGGCTCGCTAGGGCAGCGCGGCATGACCGCTCCGCTCCGTCTTCGCCGCGATCCGCACGCGCTGGCCGCCAATTGGCGTGCGCTGGCGCGGATGAGCGGGCCGGCGGCATGCGGCGCGGCGATCAAGGCGGACGGCTATGGCCTGGGCGCGGCGTGGGTCGCGACCACCCTGGCGGCGGCGGGGTGCCGCGATTTCTTCGTCGCGACCTGGGCAGAGGCGGTGGCGCTCGCGCCGCTTGGCCTGCCGGGCCTGGCCGTGCTGCACGGCGTGCGCAAGGAGGATCTGGATGCGGCACGGTCGGGCATCGCGACGCCGGTGCTCAACACCGCGGCGCAGGTGGCGCGCTGGCGCGGCGCCGGGGGTGGCGCGTGCCATGTCATGCTCGATACGGGCATGAACCGGCTCGGGCTGGGCGAGGGCGATCTGGCGGCGCTGGAGGGGCTCGCGATCGACGCGCTGATGAGCCACCTCGCCTCGGCCGACGACGATTCCCCGAAGAACAGCGACCAGCGCGGTCGCTTCGTGGCGATGGCGGCGGGGGTGCCGGCGGCGCGGCTGAGCCTCGCCAATTCGGCTGGCATCGCGCTCGGCGCCGATTATGCCTTCGACCTGACGCGGCCCGGCCTCGCGCTCTACGGTGGCGTGCCGCGGCCCGATTTGGCCGGCGTCGTCGGCCAGGTCGCCTTCCCGCAAGCGCAAGTGCTGCAGCGTCGCCGCGTCGCCGCGGGCGAGACGGTCGGCTACAACGCGACCTGGATCGCCCCCGCCGATACCGACATCGCGATCCTCAACATCGGCTATGCCGACGGCTATTGGCGCGGCTTCTCCGGCAAGGGACGCGCGCTCCACGACGGTGACGCGCTGCCGGTGCTGGGCCGCGTGTCGATGGACCTGACCGCGGTCGACGTCACCGGACGCGCCGTCGCGGAAGGCGACTGGCTCGACATCGACTACGATCTCTCGCGTGCATCGGCGGCGTCGGGCATGTCGCAATACGAATTGCTCACCGGTCTTGGCGGGCGGTTCGAGCGTGGACCACTTTAGTGTTTCAATAATACATTCAGACTGGTCCCATTAATTCTAGGACTCTAATTAGCGACCCCATAGGTTCTGCATAACGAATCGGGGGGTTCATCATGCATAATCGATTGGGTATTGCTCGGCTGGCCGTCGGCATTGCCGTCATTCCTTTAACGCTGCAGGGCTGCGGGCGGATCGGCGCGATGAGCCGTGTCGATCCATTGACCGTTGCGGTCTATCCCGGTGGCAAGAATCCGGCCGAGCTTCCCAAGCCGGGCACCGCCAGCACCGCCGCTACGACGAGATGTGACCTAGTGCGGGGCGCAGGCGGATATTTCGCCGGCGCTATCGATCTCGATTGCTTCCAGTTTCCGGAAGATCGCAACGTTCCAAAAGACGCGGTCCTTGCGGGAACGGCAAATAACGGCGTGCCACAAAACGAGCCCAATTGTCCCGCGCCGGCTGGCTTTACTGCGTACGCCCGCGCGGTCGGCTGCGTCCGTGAACGCAACCGCCTCACGGCGCTCCTGCTCAAGGCATCGGATGACATTTGCGTGCGGGAGATGGGGTCGCTGACCGCTGATCAGGCGACCGTCAACGCGACGCTCAATATCCTGTCGACCGCCGTTACGGCCACCGCCAACATCGTCACCGGCGAGCAGGCGAAATCGATCCTTACCGGGGCCGGCACGTTGGCCACGGCAAGCCGCAGCCACATCAATGCCGATGTCTATCGCAACACGGTGTCTTATGCCGTCAGCCGCGCGATCATCCTCGAGCGCAAACGCCTGCGCGACCAGATCGAGGCGCGATACGGTCAACTGACGACGACCTTCACCGTCGACGACGCGATCCGCGCCGCCAACGAATATCACGGCGTTTGTTCGTTCTATCGTGGGCTCGAACTCGTCCTGGCGTCGGTCGAGGGCGACCAGCGGACGCGCGACGCGCAAATGCGGCGGGAAAGGATTGAAGATCTGGAGCGCCAGATCACGCGCTACCGCTCGCTGCTTGCCGGCATAAAGAAGAACAGTGGCGAGGATCCGAAAATCTACACCGACAAGATCGACGAACTCGCTAGTCAGATTCAGGCGCTGACGTTAGCCGATATGCCAGCGACGGACGAACCGAAGAAGGGCGAAGACGGCACGGGTGCCGCGGCCACGACAAAATAGGGGGCGTCCGTTCAAGTCCGCCCGACACGATCGTGGGTGTGCGAGCCCGATCCCATCCTATGGAAGACAGAGGTGGGATGTGTGTCCCACGAAGACATAGTCGCCGGAGCGTCACACACGCCGCCTAAGTGATTTGCTTGGTAGGAAGGCGGCCAACAGGGGTCAATCCCGCTCCAGGCACATGGCGATGCCCATGCCGCCGCCGATGCACAATGTCGCCAGGCCCTTCTTCGCGTCACGCTTCTGCATTTCGTAGATCAGGGTCGTCAGCACGCGGGCGCCCGATGCGCCGATCGGGTGGCCGATCGCGATCGCGCCGCCGTTGACGTTGACCTTCTCGGCGTCCCAGCCGAGTTCCTTGCCGACCGACAGCGCCTGTGCGGCGAACGCTTCGTTGGCCTCGATCAGGTCGAGGTCGGCGATCGTCCACCCGGCCTTCTCCAGCGCGCGCTTCGATGCCGGGACCGGGCCGATGCCCATGATCGACGGATCGACTCCCACCGACGCCCAGGACTTGATGACGGCAAGGATCGGGCTGCCGCGCTTTTCCGCTTCGTCGCGGCTCATCACCACCAGCGCCGCGGCGCCGTCGTTGAGGCCAGAGGCGTTGGCGGCGGTGACCGTGCCGTCCTTCTTGAACGCCGGCCGCACGCCCGACACGCTGTCGATCGTCACGCCGGCACGGATATATTCGTCGTCCGCGACGATCGTGTCGCCCTTGCGGCCCTTCACGGTCACCGCGGCGATCTCGTCTTTGAACCGGCCGCTCCCGCGCGCTGCCTCGGCCTTGTTCTGGCTGGCGACAGAGAAGTCGTCCTGCTCGCCGCGCGTCACCTGATATTGCTCGGCCAGGTTCTCCGCGGTTATGCCCATGTGATAGCCGTTGAACACGTCGGTCAGGCCGTCCTTGATCATCGTGTCGACCAGGCTGACGTCGCCCATCTTGGTGCCGCCGCGCAGGTTCTGCGCGTGCGTGCTGAGCGACATGCTCTCCTGTCCGCCCGCGACGACGATCGTCGCGTCGCCGGTCGCGACCGCCTGCGCCGCAAGCGCGACCGCGCGCAGGCCGGAGCCACACACCTGGTTGACGCCCCAGGCCGGCACTTCCTTGGGTACGCCGGCCGCCATCGATGCCTGGCGTGCGGGGTTCTGGCCCTGGCCCGCCGTCAGCACCTGGCCCAGGATCACTTCCGACACGTCGGCGCCCGACACCCCGGCCTGGGCCAGCGCAGCTTCGATCGCGACGCGACCGAGCTCGTGCGCGGGCGTGCCGGCGAACGCCCCCATGAAGCTGCCGACCGGAGTACGCTTGGCGGCGGTGATGACGACGTCGGACATGACAAGCTCCTGATGCGATCTGGCGGTTCTTTTAGCGCGCTGCCGCACGGACCGCCAGCGCACCGCACCATCGTGCTTTCCCTGCATCAATGCTGCATTTATTTTGCGCAGCACGACGCGCTCGTGTTGCAGTGCATCAAGCGACCGCGTAGCATCGACACACTATTTGGACAGGGGCCCAGCATGACGAAGAAAACCGCCGGTGAGGGTCCGGTGATCATCAAGAAATACGCCAACCGGCGGCTCTATAATACCGAGAGCTCGTGCTACATCACGCTCGATCATCTGGCGACGATGACGCGCGACGGGCGCGATTTCAAAGTGGTCGACGCCAAGACCGACGAGGACATCACGCACAACGTCCTGACGCAGATCATCATGGAAGAGGAACAGCGCGGCCAGACGATGCTGCCGGTCAATTTCCTCCGTCAGCTGATCGCGATGTACGGCGATTCGATGCAGGCGATGGTGCCGGGCTATCTGGAAGCGTCGATGGACAGCTTTCGTCGTAACCACGAACAGTTCAAGTCGGCGGTCGAGGGCGCCTTCGCCAACTCTCCGTTCGCGGAAATCGCCAAGCGCAACATGCAGATGTTCGAAGCGGCGACCAAGGCGTTCAAGCCGGGTGCGGTGGCCGATAAAGCTGCGCCGACGGCCGGCAAGGACGAAGATGTCGCCTCGCTGAAGGCCGAACTCGCGCGGCTGCAGGAAAAGATCGAGAAGCTCGGCCACTAAGTGGACTTGTCCGGCAAGGAGATCGCCGAAGGCGCGGTCGGGCTGGCGCTTGCAATCGCGTTGCTCGCGGGGGTTGCGGACTGGCGGCATCGCCGGCGCGACGATCTCGACCGCGTCGCGTGGCTCGACTGGCGCTGGGTCCAGGTGTTCGCCCTGATCGCCGCGATCGTTGCATTCAGCGTTGTGGTGAATCTTTGAGCGGCGAACCTACCTGCGGGATGACCGCAGATGGGTGGAAGGCAAGCCTAGAGTTGCAGCCCTAACCTCGGAGCGAGCCACGTCATTAAGGCATAGAGCATGATGGTCAGCGCGCAGCCCAAAGCGAGCGCCAG
>Ga0164297_10005149_pt1 | contig 11329 bp, 13 predicted proteins | sample GEODES058metaG_FD_113539 | JGI IMG/M metagenome (GOLD analysis project Ga0164297, IMG submission 113539) | Dystrophic lake water microbial communities from Trout Bog Lake, Wisconsin, USA - GEODES058 metaG | ecosystem: Environmental > Aquatic > Freshwater > Lake | place: USA: Trout Bog Lake...
AACTAAAATGATTAAAAGCGGCCGAGCAAGTGCTTGGCCAAGAAAGGAAACCATATGATCACACTAACAGAATCAGCACAGGCTAAAATCAAGGATATTCTAGCAGAAGAAAATAACCCTGCTTTAAAACTGCGAGTATTTGTACAAGGTGGTGGTTGTAGCGGTATGCAATATGGATTTACACTAGATGAAGAACAGGCCGAAGATGATTGGGACTTAGAAATCGGCGGAGTACACCTATTGGTAGATTCCATGTCGGGCGGCTACCTACAAGGTGCTACTGTAGACTACAAAGATGATGTTATGGGCAGTAGTTTTACTATTGATAACCCCCAAGCTCAAACCACCTGCGGTTGCGGCTCAAGTTTTAGCCCTTACTAACCCAAAATAACCCAAAACTGTTGTAGCCAGTTCTTAGCTAAATACAGCTGAGGATATCTATAGCTATGACACAACAAGTAATTAACGTAGGAACCGCACCCAATGATAATCAGGGTGATCCAATACGCACAGCGTTTATAAAAACTAATGAAAATTTTACTGAGCTATACGCACTTCCTAACCCAAATCCACCTGTAACTTTAGCCGGCGTTCCGGGCGATGTACCTGGAATGTATGCTTATGATGCCAGCTATTTTTACTATTGCTTTGCCAGCTATGTAAACAGTAGCACCACTATCTGGGCTAAAGTTCCGCAAGTCAATTCAATCGCTGTTCCTAACTTAATCAACGGCAATAGCAATGTGGTTGTTTCTGCCAACTCTAACATCACCATTGGTGTAGCAGGAACAGCCAATGTGGCCACATTTACAGCAACAGGTTTATATGCGCATGGCAACGTTACAGCGGCCAACATCAACGCAAATTACCTGTACGGCAATGGCGCATTTTTGACTGGCATTGCTGGCGGCGGCGGCAATTATAGCAACGCCAACGTATCAGCGTTCTTGCCAATCTATACTGGCAACATCAGTGCTAATAGTATAAGTGCTTTTGGTCAAATACGCACCGACCTTGGATTTTTTGCCGGAGGCAACATCAGTGCCGGTGGCAACATACGCGGAAGCAATTTTAACACCGCAGGTTTTGTCAGTGCCTATGGTGTACAAACTTCGGTTGTTACTGTCACTGGAAATATTACCACGGCTGGTATATTGACCAACAACTACTACTATGCCAATGGCGCACCATTTGCTGGCGGTGGTGGCAGCTATGGAAATGCCAATGTGGCAGCCTACTTGCCAAGCTACACAGGCGATCTTAATCCAACCAATATAACTGCCACAGGTAACATATCTGCCGCCAGCAACGTCAACGGTCAAAATTTCAACACTACCGGTATAGTAAATGCTGCTAGCGTATCAACTGGCACCTTATTGGCCAGTGGCAATATCCAAGGGGCCAATCTTGTAACCGGTGGCTACTTGTTTGGTAACGCAGTTTACTTGACTGGTTTACCAGCAACCTATACCAATGCCAATGTGGCTGCTTTCTTACCAACCTACGGTGGAGCTTTTGGTAACGGAGCTGGTAATTTATATGTTAATCAGATTACAGCAGTTGGCATTGTTACCACAGGCGGAGCCGATAGCAATATCAGCGGAGCAGACTATATTTTGGCCAATGTGGTTTCGGCTACCGGCAATGTTACAGCCAATTATTTTATTGGAAACGGCAGTCAGTTGACAGGTATTACCGGAGCAGGCAACTATAGCAACGCCAATGTGGCGGCCTACTTGCCAACCTACACCGGCAACTTGACCGCAGGCAATGTATCCGCAACAGGTAATGTTCAAGCCAATTATATTTTAGGTAACGTGGCATTTGCCAGCGGGATTCCAGCTACCTATACCAATGCCAATGTGGCAGCCTATTTGCCAACCTACACCGGTAACTTGACCGCAGGCAATGTATCCGCAACAGGTAATGTAGCTGCTCAAGGAGTAATAAGTGCTTCAGGTAACGTGGTCACAGCAGGATATTTTGTTGGTAACTTTGTTGGCAATGTTACTGGAAATTTTGTAGTTCCTGGAGCCAACACACAGGTAATTTTTAACACCAATGGTAGTGCCGATGCTGTAGCTGGACTTACCTATGATACCGGCAGTAATACACTCGGCGTATTAGGGCCAATTACCACTACGGGCAATGTTTATGCCAGCTATATTTTTGGCAACGGCAGTTTATTGACCGGTATAACTACCAGTAATGTAGCAGTTACAGTCAGTGCCAATGCCCAACCCAACATCACATCAGTTGGATTATTAACCAGCGTATCAGTTGCTGGCAGTATTGTAGGCAATGTTGTTGGATCAGCCACCACTGTCACTGCCAACGCACAACCTAACATTACCTCAACAGGCATACTAACAACGTTATCAGTTACTGGTAATGTTTTGGCTGGCAATCTAAGCGCAGTGGGAAATATTGTAGCCAGTAACCTGAGTGTCAGCGGCACAGTAGTTATACCAGCATTTACCACAGGTGGTGGAAGCAACAGCGATATCACTGGTGCTAATTTAATTGTCACTACATCATTATCGGCCGCGGGTAACGTGACCCTAGGCAACTTGTTTGTAACAACCAGTAGAAGCCCTGCTTCAACTGAGACCTACGGCACACCAGGAGAAATTGCCTGGGATAGCAACTACATTTATGTTTGTACGGCTCCCAATACCTGGAGTCGTAGTCTCTTAACTGGAGGTTATTAATCGTGCCTTTAGTCATTGGATCTGGAATCACAATTGGTAATAACATAAGTATTGGCACCATAATCCAAGTTATTGTTACCAATATTGTAGAAGAAGATGGCACCAGTTTGATCTTAACTGAAACTGGCAATATCATCATTGAAGAAAATTAACGAAGGCAAGAAAAATGGCAAATCAAAAAATTAGTCAAATGACACAATACCCTGGAGCACTAGCTGGTTCGGCTATTTTTCCTACGGTGGCAGGCGGTACAAACTATCAGGTCACAGCATCAAACATTGCGGCCTACACACTATCAAGTATCACAACACTCAATGCTACCACAGTCTGCGCTGTGGGCAACGTATATGCGGGCAATGCCGCCATTGTTGGCAATGTATCGGCCAGTTACTTTACTGGTAATGGTGCTTTCCTAACAGGCTTACCAGCACAGTACAGCAATGCCAATGTGGCTGCCTATTTGCCAACCTACACAGGTAATATTGGAGCCAATGTTGTTTTGGCCAACTCAGCCAGTACCGCTGGCAATGTTATAGCAGGCAATGTCAACACTTCGGGCGCGGCAAGCGTTGGTGGAAATATCACTACGCTTGGAATTTTGACCAACAATTACTACTATGCCAACGGTGTTCCTGTGACATTTGGCGGCGGATCGACCTATGCCAATGCCAACGTGGCCGCTTACTTGCCAACCTATGGTGGTAACATTGCTGCCAACGTGGTACAGGCAAACATAGTAACTGTAACCTACACCGCCACCGCTGGTAACTTGGTAAGTAATGGCTATGTCAGCGTCATTGGTAATATTGTGGCCCTTGGTAATATTGTGGCTGGCAATATTGGCAATGCCACTACCGTACATTATGGTAATGGAAGTCAATTAACTGGTGTTGCAGCGGCCAGTGTTGGTACACTGACTAATTTAACTGTAACAGGCAATGTTATTGGTGGACACTTTGCCGGCGAAGGTGGTAACCTGAGTAATGTTCAAGGCTCCAACGTTTCTGGATCCGTATCTAGCGCGGCCTTTGCTGCTAGTGTTGGAACACTTGCCAGTTTATCAGTAACAGGCACGGCAACCGCTGGAAACTTTGTTGGTGAAGGCGGCAACATATCAAATATTCAAGGTTCTAACGTAAGTGGTGCTGTAAGTACAGCTGCTACCGCAACCGCCGCAGTAACAGCTGGCACAGTGACCAACAGCGTACAGGGTAATATTACCAGCCTTGGTTTACTGTCATCACTTTCAGTTAGAGGAACTATTATCGTTGGTAGCGGAACCGGTACCACTTCTATCGTCAACGGAGGAACAAGTGCTACTGGTAATATTGGCTCTGCTGCCAGTCCGTTCAACACAGTATATGCTCAAGCCACTACCGCGCTCTACGCAGACTTGGCAGAAAATTATCTTGCCGATGCAGCCTATTCTCCGGGTACAGTTGTAAGTTTTGGTGGAGATTTAGAAGTTACTCAATCTACACAAGATCTTGATGTTGCCGTAGCAGGCGTAGTATCTACGAACCCAGCCTACACCATGAACTCAGGACTTGAGGGCCGCAATGTAGTGGCTGTAGCACTAACAGGACGTGTTCCTTGTCGTGTTACTGGTCCTGTTGCCAAAGGCGCTATGATGGTATCAGCGGGCGATGGTACAGCACGTGCCGAATCAAATCCAGTTATTGGATCAGTGTTAGGAAAAGCTCTAGAATCTGCCGACGGCTCACAATCAACCATTGAGATTGTGGTCGGAAGACTGTAAACTATGCCAACAATAGCGGCCCAACCAGTTTGGGTCACTGCCGCAGGCAGCCTCGGTATTGTAGCAGAAAACCAATATAACAGTTGGATTCTACAAACCACGCAGGCCAATAATAGTCCAGTATTTTATCAAGTTATAGCCGGCACATTGCCTACTGGTGTTTATTGTACGGTTGCTGGCCATTTAGAAGGTATTCCAACCACTGTAACTACCACAGGTTCTGATGTTCTTATCAGTGGAGCAGACGTTACCTTTAAATTTGCTATTCGTGCTTATACCACAGTGGACAATACCCCAACTGGTCGAGTGGCAAGATTTATTGACCGTACATTTACCATAACTGTAGCAGGGCAAAATGTTCCAGTTTGGATAACACCTGCCGGGCCCTTGGGACAATTCTTTGATGGAGCATTGCTGAGTCCTGGAATTCAACTTCAATACATAGATGAAAATGTTTTACCGGGAGTTGTGCCTGTGACTTTGTTGTCAGGTACATTGCCACCTGGAATATCAGTCAGCGGTACCGGATTGATATCAGGATATTTTGAACCCAACACTACCACATCACTGCTGGCAGGATTTAGCAGAGATGGTCAAGGATTTTCTCAATATCCATTTGATTTTGATACCAACTCTCCAAATGTAAACTATACCTTTACACTGCAACTTACTGATGGGCGTACCAGTGCGACTCAAACGTTTAGTATGTTTGTATGGAGCACCAGTACTTTCAATGCCAGCACCACTGCTATCACAGCTGATGACACCTATTTAGATGCCAGTATCAGCACCACAGATACTCCAATTTTAACTAATCCAACCGGTTCGATTGGTACTGTTAGGAATGACAATTTTTATGCCTATCAATTTGTTGGTTACGATGTCAACAACAACAGCATAGGCTACATTGGGTCAAATCTTCCTCCTGGCTTGACCTTAAATTCAACCACTGGTTGGCTTTATGGGTTTTTGCCCAATGAAAACCTAACAGCAGTGACTTATGATTTTAGTGTTAGGGTTTACTTGACTTCAAATCCAAGTGCGCCAAGTGATCCTTATTACTATAGTCTTACTGTGGAAGGACCGATTGACACTAATGTTACCTGGATAACACCATCGGATCTGGGCACCATTATTAATGGCGCTACCAGTACGTTTTACGTGGCCGCTACCAATACAGCCAGTTTAAATTTAAATTATACACTGGTATCAGGAAGCGATTCTAAATTACCGCAAGGTCTTACGCTGTTACCTAGCGGTCATATTGTTGGGCGTGTAGCATTTGATAACTTTATGTTGGACAATAATACTACAACTTTTGACAATAATAAAACTACATTTGATTTAAAATATACATTTACTGTCAATGCTGCCAGTTCCAATGGCTACATCAGTGTTGACAAAACATTTACCATTGAAGTTATTAATCAATATGGTGTTCCATATAATAACTTGTACATAGAATGCATGCCGCCGCAGGCCGACAGAGACTTGATTAATAATCTAATACAAAATACTGTAATATTTCCACAGGCAGATTTATACAGACCAGATGATCCAAACTTTGGACTTGCTAAAAACGTTACCTACTATCACTGCTATGGATTGACTGCTGCCACACTAGACACCTATGTAACAGCTCTACAACTTAATCATTATTGGAAAAATTTAACTCTAGGTGAAATCAAAACAGCACAGGCAGTTGATCCAGCAACAGGCCAGGTGGTATATGAAGTAGTCTACAGTGAAATTATCGACACCCTGGTCAATAATCAAGGCAAAAGTGTGGGCAAGGATGTGGTTTTAGCTTACCCTATAAATCCCAATACACCCGATCAGATTGACGTGGTCTATCCCAATGCGTTAACCGATATGCGCAATCAAGTCATAGATGTGGTTGGTCAGGAAAGCAATATGCTTCCATTATGGATGCTGTCTACACAGTCAGATGGCTCGGTATTGGGATTTACTCCGGCCTGGGTCATAGCCTATACACAACCTGGCAAGTCAGGCCAGATACAGTATAACATAGCAACACAGTATGGAACACAGTTAAATCAAGTACCATTTGAGGCCGATCGTTACGAGTTAGATTGTGCGCTTACTGCCAACTATGATCCTGCCGCACACACATGGATTCCAAATCCACCATTGCTGACCACCTTTGACCGTAACTACCACTATGATATTACTATAGCGGCAGCTGGACAGGGTTACAGAGTTGGTGATGTACTTGTTATACAAGGAACTAGTCTTGGTGGAGCTAGCACCGTTAACAATTTAACTATTGAAGTTAATACAGTTACCAGTTCTGGAATTATCACGGGCATCATTGCCGATGTTTTTGAGTCTGGTACAGCCAGTATTTTTGCCGCTGGCCAGGTGTACACAGCGGTTCCGGCTGCGGGCGGTTCCGGAGTTGGAGCAGAATTTACTATTCATGTGGTGCCTGGTCAAGAAACTGTATTTGACGGTGGAAGCGTACAATTTGTGGCGCCATCTACTGTTGATACTTCTAGTCAAGCTGCTGATCGTTACATATTATATCCAAAATATGATATTATAGATAGCTTGCCAACAGAGAGCTAAATAATATTACCAAAGGACACCAAGAATGACAAGTTTAATTAACCCAAACAATATTAATGGCGCATATCCAGTAGCTGGCCAAGACAACAACAGCCAGGGATTTCGCGACAATTTTACCAATACTTCTACTAATTTTCAGTACGCGGCCCAAGAAATTACCGACCTACAAAACAAGGTATTGGTAACTGCGGCACTAACTGGTGGCAGTAATGTGGCAGTACAAAATAATATGAATTACGGCATTATTGGCAATGCTCAATTAAAAAGTCAAAGTTATACACTGGCCAATTTAGGTTCTTATTCCTCGCCGGGCGCTAATGTTGTATTCGATTATCAATCGGGCACCTATCAAACAGCAACTATCAGTGCCAACGTTAATTTGGGATTTAGCAATTTTCCAGCTTCAGGACAGTATGCTACACTACGTACCCAACTCACTACTACAGTAGCCAATACTGTGTTGACCATGCCAACCGCAGTTGGATCTGGAGCGGCCGCAACATCCTTAAGCTACATTATTGGACGTGTGGCCAATACTCAACAGGTTAATATGGCCAATACCGGAACTTATGTATTTGAGTTTTCAACCGCAGATAGTGGTAGTACTGTGTTTATTCAAGATTTAACACGTGGTGCCAGCGCAACTCCAACTGCCTAACCAAAACTAGTTGACATTTGATCCAACTCCATATATAATTAAGGTATGGAACACCCACTTATACCAAGCGTTGACAATCTTACTACGGAAGAACTAAACAGTAAGATTGTTGAACTTAATAAAAAATTAGCAATCGCCTATCGTTTGGCCAATCACGATCTTTGCAATCAACTGAGAATGGCCATCGAAACATACAACAACAAATATCAAGAAAAGCTAAAGAAAGCCACAACTGGTACTGACTACGACGGAATGATTGATATCTCATGAACGTACGGATCCAATACGCATCAAGATTCATGGCCGGAGTACAGTATGATGGCCGATTACAATTCAATGAATATACTGTAAAAGTTTACATGATGACTGCTACAGAAAATCCAGCAGATCATAACGTAGCTTTAAGTCGTATTAAACATTTTATTTTTAGTGAAATGGACAATACTATTTTTATCGACAGCGCAGAAACAGAACAATGCCAAAAGTACCTAGCAGCAGGATTAAATGTTACTACCATGCCCGGAGAACCTGTTGATCAAGTTGTGGGCATCATGTTGTTCAACAAATTTACTGCCATTACTGAAGGACGTTTGCTTATTGGTGAAATTGAACTATCTAGTATGTTGAGTGACGGTATTGTTTATCTACACGGCGAAAACGAAAATGTCAACGACATTGAGCCGCCGACCTGGTGGACCACGTGTGATTTGGTACACAATGATTTGCCAGAAACGGACAAGGTGCTGACTATGCATCATTCAAGTGTTTGGCGTGATTTAGGTTTGTCTTGGCCTGATATTGAAGATAATTCTGGGGTAGAAGATCTTGACGATGCCACTGGAAATACTGTAGTATTTGCAGACTTTAAGAAATTAGATGATAACAAATAATTACGGCGAACAAATTTACAGCGATACAGACATTGTTGATTTGTTGATGGCTGGGCGCAAACCTGTTGAATTGCATCGTATGTTTGTTGACAATACAGTCAACATTGAAAACATATCAAAATTAGTAGATGAGTTCCCCAATTGGATTCCGCATGAACTTACTGAATCCACAAGCGTACCTGATTGGGATGCTGCACAACAGACTCGTTGGAAAATGCCCGAAGAGTACAAAAAACTAGACATAGCGGCTTATGTATTGGGACTATGCGAGTCAGAAGCCGAACTACAACGTGTTGGCGAGGAATTACTCTTGTATCAAGAACGTGGCTTGTTTGACCTGTTGCGATATCTCAAGTACCTGGTGGATACAATGCGGGCAAATCATGTAATTTGGGGTGTAGGACGTGGATCTAGTGTAGCCAGTTATATCTTGTATAAATTGGGCGTACACAGAATTGACAGTCTTTACTATAAATTAGACATTGCTGAATTTTTACGTTAAATATAGTTAAGAATCCAGGAGATTATTATGACAAACAAAGTATATAGAACCGCACGTGGCAAAGTGGTTGACATGGGCTCGTTACGTTTACAAAACGAAACAGTTCGTGCTGTAGGTAACATGGGTGTTAATGCTCGTGGCGATCGTATTGATGCCGATGGTAATGTTATAGACCCACGCCAACATCAACTACAGCGTCAGGTACAACGTCAAACAAATGTATCTGATGGAAGTGTACCGGCCAATCGATCAACCTCGGCCACAGTAACACCTACTCCACCTGTAGATCCTACCGACTCATTTGCGCCACCAGAAGATTTTGATACTGAACCTGATGTTCCACCAATTGATGCAGCAGTTTCAGATACAGCTCCTGCTGCCGGCGCAGGACTAGCTGGCGCCATTGCCAAAGCAAAAACAGTTAAACAAGAACTTGAAAAAACTCCACGTCAAAAGCTACAGGACGAAGGCGTTAAAAAAATCTAAGAGGCTCAATGACTACTGCAGAGAAAAAAACTATGTTTACGCCGCACAAGTTGCGGAGAGATCAAATTAAAGCTATACACGATCATATCATTGTATCAGATATGTCTTTTGATGTACGTTTTACTCAGAGCGGTATTTACATTCCAAACGACAACGGCAAAGGGTACGGTATTCGCCCACGATGGGGCCGCGTTTATGCTGTAGGACCAGAACAGGAAGACGTTCAAGTAGGACAATGGATCCTGGTCGAACACGGACGTTGGACACGTGGCCTGGAGATAGAAGATGAATCGGGCGAACGCACTATTCGCAAGATTGATCCAAAATGTATTATGATGGTTTCTAACGAGGCGGAATGCCCTAATGTTGAAGGTATATCCACTGCTGTTCACGTTGAGAAAAAAGTCTAGTTTGCCAATCTAGCTTGTAGTATCAAATCTTTTAGTGTATAATAGCACTATGTCAATTAAATGTAAAATCTGTCGTAAAGAACCTGTCGCTGATTGCGATTGGATGCAGGGTCGTTGCCCGCATTTGCCCCCAATGATCAAAGGATCCATCATGAATCATAGAAATGTTAGTCTAGTTAAAAGCGGATTACGCATTGCCGCCTGTTATTTTTTAGCCTACTGCTCATTTCAAGAAGCAGCGGTATTGTTAGCCCTAGCAGAAGTGCTAGGCGTTGTTGAGGAGTTGGTGTAATGGCCCTAGGTGGAGATGGCGGCAAAGGACACGGACGTAGACCACAACTTGCGCCCAATGATCAAGTTGAAGCCAACTGGGAGCGAATCTTTGGTACAAAGAAACCCAAACCAGTTGGCGACGAAGTGTTAGACGTGTATAATGAAGAACGCTTGGTATCAAAATACGATAAACAAACAAACAAAGGTAAGAAATGAAACAACTCTGGACAGAAGCCTATAGACCCAACACAGTCGATGGGTATGTTTTTACAGATGATAGTCAACGTCAACAGGTCACAACTTGGATTAAACAAGGCTCTATTCCGCACTTGTTACTATCTGGATCTCCTGGCACGGGCAAAACTACACTGGCAAAATTGTTGATCAACGAGCTGGGAGTAGATGAATATGATGTAATGGCTGCCAATGGATCTAAGGATGCTCGCAAGGTAGAATGGATTGATAAGTTAATTGGCTTTTGTCAAACCATGCCTTTTGGAAGTTTTAAGGTGGTGTTGATCGACGAAGCGGACTATATGAATATCAATTCTGTACAGCCCGCACTACGCAACTTGATGGAAGACTATTCAGAATCTGTGCGTTTTATCCTGACTTGTAACTATCCCAACAAGATTATGCCAGCAATACACAGTCGTTGCCAAGGCTTCCATATTGAAAAAACAGACATTACAGAATTTACCGCACGAGTAGCCACTGTATTAGTAACAGAAAACGTGGAGTTTGATTTGGATACACTAGACAGCTATGTTAAAGCTACCTATCCAGATCTGCGTAAATGTTTAAATTTACTGCAGGCCAACTCTACTACAGGCACACTGGTGGCTCCCGGAGCCAATGATCAAGGCATGAAAGATTGGCGACTAGAAGCTGTTGGACTGTTTAAGGCCGGACGGATCAACGACGCCCGAAAGATTATCTGTAGTCAAGCCGCAACAGAAGACATGGATAGCCTATTCCGTTGGATGTACGACAACCTGGACTTATGGTCAAAAGAACCAGAAAAACAGGATCAAGCAATTATTATTATTCG
>Ga0164297_10005150_pt1 | contig 11329 bp, 8 predicted proteins | sample GEODES058metaG_FD_113539 | JGI IMG/M metagenome (GOLD analysis project Ga0164297, IMG submission 113539) | Dystrophic lake water microbial communities from Trout Bog Lake, Wisconsin, USA - GEODES058 metaG | ecosystem: Environmental > Aquatic > Freshwater > Lake | place: USA: Trout Bog Lake...
CCCACTTAGCCTGTTGAACCAGTAATTTTCCGTTAAGATAAACCTCCACATCGTCGTCATGGTGAACTCGGAGAACATAGCTATCGGCACTTAGTTTCAGCCTGAATTGCTTGCGAAGCCATATGTCAGAAGTCTTCCACGGGGTGTGTACGATGGAACCAGGAGTATCTTTTACGCCAAATCCTCCAACACCGGTCTGCCAGTTTTTGGCATGGAACTCAGGCGTATTCCAGTTTGAAGGTGGAGATTGCAGTGTGTATTTCCAAGCCTGAGCTTTTACTTCTGCGGTAGGTAACTCCAGTTCGGCGAAAATCTCGGATGAGCGTGAAACTTTGGAGCCTAACGGCGATAGCAGGAGACAACCACAAAGCAAAAGACCATGCATAACACGGAAAGTCTAGCCGGAAGGAAAGTTTTCCCAGATCCCGAGGTTCCGTGTTACTCTAAAATGCAGAAAAAACGAGATGAGGAGAATCAAGCCTGTACGATTGGGATTGCCTATCTGTGGCTTTGCATTAGCCCTGACGGCTGGATGGAGTCTGTATACGGCAATGTTCTCCTCCCGTTTGTCGCATATAGAAGCGCTTGTAGCTCCAAGTCGCGTCTCCTCGTGGTCAAAGTCTGGAATTCGATTCGCTAACGGTAAGTACGTCATGCCGAATGGGATGACCGAACTGCCTGAACACCCTCCAATGGCGATTCAAAATGCGCTCGAACGAGGCTTGGAGGTCACATCCGATCACCGAGTTATTGGTCTGATCCATATTTGGCACTGGTGTGGGAACGATCGGATTCGATATGACCTAAGTCGAATTGATGTGGCGCAGTTCCTAACCTTCTATGGCGAAGGGAAGTCGAGCCTCAAAATGAATTCGAAGAAGTTCACTTCTTCCGCCGTCAACGAAGGCTTTTCATCGCACGGATGGTCCGTTTCAGAACATGTAGCAATGCGGATGGCATTCGATCCAAAGTTTAAGGATTTGTTCAAGGATTGAATCTGTAAGCACCCTTTGTAAACCTAAGCCGGAATTTGGATTCATAATGGATGCCGTTTACCGCTTGATAACATGCTTCAAGACCCAAAAATTCTGCCCAAGGTGGCTCGACTAGAATCCACCTATTCACCCCTGCGCTTTGCGAAGGTCATCGATATCCCGATGGAATTCGTCCAAACCAACGAACATTTTCGGCGACCACCGACCGACAACGAAGTTCAATGGATGCCTATTCAAATCGGACATCGATGGGGAGATAACTGGGTAACCGGCTGGTTCCGTGGTTCAGTTCAGATTCCAGCCGAACTTGACGGAGCGAAAGTCTATATTCAAGCTCGTCCAGGTGGACCAGAAACGATGTTCATCGTGGATGGGCAGGCTTACGGCGTTTTCGATATCAACCACCCAGTTCGCTTACTGGCGGCTGAGGCACAAGTAGATCAACCGTATTTGCTTCATTTTGAATCGTACGCCGGTCACACCATTCCAGGAACACAACCCTTTTCTGATTCCCGAAGTGCAGACGGACCCGTCGCGTTGGGGAAGGATTGCCACGTTTTTGGTGGCATGGATTTGGTCGTCGAAAGATCGGAAGTTAGTGAGTTTGTCTTTAGCTTGCATACCTTGATTCAGATTGCTGCTAACCTGGATGCTTCGAGCCTACGCAAGGCGAAGATCGTATCTGCAATGGGAGAGATCTTCAATTTGGTCCCCCAAAAGCCCGCCGAGTATGAGGAAGCGGAATGGCGCCAAGCACTAGCAGATGCGTGCGAAGTGATGCGACCGCTGTTGGAGCAGAAGAACGCGCCGACCGTTCCGACGATGGGAGTTTTTGGTCACTCGCATATCGATACGGCTTGGCTTTGGCCCACGGCTGAAACGTGGAGAAAGCTCGCCCGAACCTTCTCTTCGGTCCTCAGCCTCATGGATGAATATCCAGAGTTTCGGTTCACGCAAAGTGCCACTCTTCACTACGATGTTGTTCGCAGACTCTATCCCGACATCTTCACGCGTGTCCAAGAGAAGGTTAAGGAAGGTCGCTGGGAAGTCACGGGATGTATGTGGATTGAACCAGACTGCAACATTCCTGACGGGGAATCATTCGTGCGGCAATGTCTCTATGGCCAACGCGGAAATCGAGAAATGTTTGGTGTTACTGCCAACGCTCTTTGGCAACCAGACGTTTTCGGGTACTCCGCCGCCCTTCCACAAATCTTGAAGAAGAGTGGAGCCGACTACTTCTTGACAACCAAACTGAGTTGGAACGACACCAACCGATTCCCTTACGACACATTCCACTGGCAAGGAATCGACGGAACCAAGGTTTTGGCTCACTTCAACGAAATGCAGGGCTGGGCTGACCCTGAACGGTTGATTTGGCTTTGGAAGCAGGTTCAGCATCCGGACGTTCAAGATCGTAGACTGGTCGGCTTCGGTCACGGCGATGGTGGTGGCGGACCGATGGCTGAGATGATTGAAGTGATGCGGCTGACGGGAGATCTTGAGGGCTGCCCCAAGACTGAGTACACGACCATTGCTGAATTCATGGATGGATGTGCCGACGATCTCACAGAACTACCTACTTGGGTGGGTGAGCTCTACTTGGAGCTGCACCGTGGAACCTTAACTTCCATTGCTGCAATCAAGCGCGGAAACCGCAAGGGAGAGATTGCATTACGTAATGCAGAGTTCCTTTCCACGTTAGCTTTCCTTCAAAAGGGTAAGGCTTACCCAACTGCATCTTTGGATGAAGTCTGGAAGATCCTACTTCTCAACCACTTCCACGATATTCTGCCTGGGTCGTCGATTGCAGAAGTTAATGATCAGGCGATTGCAGCCTATACCGAGTTGTTTGCAGGTACCGATCGAATTCAGTCGGAAGCCCTTAACTCCATCGCCGGTACGGGCAGCCAAGTTCTACTTGGAAATTCACTGAGTTGGGATCGAACCGGTCAGATCCTCCTATCTGGATTCCCGGCAGGATTGAAACCGAAGGGATCGGTAGCACAAGTCGTTACCAATGTGACAGGAGAGACCTTGTTGGCCGTATCGGGCCAGACGATTCCATCGCTAGGACTTGTGTCCGTGGAAACTGAAGCGGTGGAGACTGGCAGTTCGCCATTTCATGTCACGGCCAGTTCCGTGGAAACTCCATTCGCCTTGGTTTGGTTCGATGAACAGGGACGCATAACATCGTTTTATGATCGAGAATCTCGAAGAGAACTTGTGGTTCAAGGTGCCAGCTTCAATAACTTCCTTATGGGTGAGGATGTTCCAGCTGCATGGGATAACTGGGATATCGACCGAGATCAGAGACACAAACTTGCTCCGCTTGCTGGACCTATCCGCCATGAGGTCGTTGCAGACGGACCTCTTCAACTCAGGATTCGACAAGAGTATAAGGTTGGGAAGGCGTCCACGTTAACTCAGGATATTGTCTTCCACGCTGACACTCCTCGAGTCGATTTCGACACCCAAGTGGATTGGCATGAGAAATACCAATTCCTGAAGGTTGGATTCACTCCTGACCTATTGGCAGAGACTGCTCTCCACGAGATTCAGTTTGGTCATGTTCAACGAAATTCACACGACAACACAACGGTAGATCGAGCCCAGTTCGATGTGTGTGCTCACAAGTGGACGGATATCTCGGAAGGAAACTACGGGGTGGCTTTCCTGAACGACTGCAAATACGCTTGCACGATCAAGGATGGAGAATATCGTCTCAGTCTGATCAAATCTGGGCGACATCCGGATCCCCGAGGCGATGAAGGAACCCACCGATTTGCCTATGCCCTACTGCCCCATAAGGGAGGTTTCAGCGTAGAAAGCGTTGTTCGTCCAGCCTTTGAATTCAACTTCGACGTATCAATTCAGCTGGATGCTGCTGCTCAGGAACCGTGGTCCTTGCTTTCCATCGATCAGCCAAACGTCATCGTCGCCGCGGTTAAGAAATCGGAAGACGCCAATGACCTGATCATTCGGCTCTACGAGGCAGGGAAGTCAGCCGGCTATGCCAAGCTAACTTTCGGCATGGATCTAAAGTCGATTGCTGAAGTGAACCTATTGGAAGAAGAGCCAGTTGAAGTGACCCTTGAAGGTCGCGAAGCAGAGTTGTACTTCCGACCGTTCGAGATCAAGACCCTACGCATCTCAATCTAGCGATTGAGTTGCGTAGTCTAGCTCAGGTGAAACGATAATCGAAAGCACATCGCCAATGGTGCGATGTGCTTCCAGGGGATGCCTTAGCGGAAGTTCCTTCACGATCTCATAACGATTCTGTCGCCCCTCTTTAATGCGTTTGAGAGCACCTGCCCGTTCAAGCTCGGCAACAATTCGCTGAACGGCTCGCTCGGTGATACCCACTCTTACAGAAACATCCCGCATGGTGATGCCTGGATCCCCTGCCAAGCAGATGAGGACATGGCTGTGATTGCTAAAAAACGTCCAATGATTTAAATTCGTGTCATTTTTAATATACGACATAATTTTCGTGTTATAATTATCGCGTTATGAATGCCGCGCTTACAAATGAGTCTACTCTCGAATCAACTCAATCGGTAACTCCGACACCTATTACAGTCGCTTTTGGGGATGGAATCGGTCCCGAAATCATGACTGCCACGCTTCGAATTCTCACCCGAGCAGGAGCATTGCTGGATATCGAAGCGATTGAGATTGGCGAAAAGGTTTATCAAGGCGGATATTCGGCGGGGATTGCGCCAGAAGCCTGGGATTCGCTCCGAAGAACGAAGGTCTTGCTCAAGGCCCCTGTTTCAACCCCGCAAGGTGGAGGATTCAAGAGTCTCAATGTAACGATTCGAAAGACCTTGGGATTATTTGTAAACGTGCGCCCTTGCGTGACCTACTATCCGTTTTTGAGAACAGCTCACCCCGACATGGACGTAGTCATCGTTCGAGAAAATGAAGAAGACCTCTACGCGGGTATCGAACATCGCCAGACCGATGAGGTGTACCAGTGCTTGAAGCTGGTCAGCCGACCAGGGTGTGAGCGCATTGTCCGGTATGCCTTTGAATACGCGCGGATCCACGGTCGAAGCAAAGTGACCTGCATGACGAAAGACAACATCATGAAGCTCACTGATGGCTTGTTCCATAAGGTCTTTGATGAGATTGGTGCGGAGTATCCAGAAATTCAGCAGGAGCACCGAATCATCGACATCGGAATGGCTCAAGCGGCAACGAACCCAGAGCGGTTCGATGTCATCGTAACCCCAAATCTTTACGGAGACATCCTGAGTGATGTGGTGGCGGATGTTGCTGGGAGCGTTGGATTGGCTCCAAGCGCCAACATCGGATCTGCATGTGCCATGTTCGAGGCGATCCACGGAAGTGCTCCTGACATCGCGGGACAAAACATCGCGAACCCAAGTGGGTTGCTTCTTGCCGCAGTGCAGATGCTGGTCCACATCGGTCAGGCAAAAGTAGCAGAGGCTGTCCACAACGCGTGGCTGAAAACCATTGAGGATGGATTCCATACCGCAGACATCTATGTCGCTGAGAATAGCAAGCAGAAGGTTGGCACTCAAGAGTTCGCAGACGCGGTCATTGCCAACTTGGGTCAGGTTCCAAGCCTTTTGAAACCGGTTCAATATTTAGAAGGTGTGGAGTTGAATCGAGCACTTGAAGCTCCTATACGGCATCAGGCTGCCAAGAAGGAAACGGTTGGAATGGACGTTTTCGTGGCGTGGACCGGATCGGCTGAGGATTTGGCGGTAAAACTTCAGGCCTGTGAAACCGGATCGCTAAAGCTTTCCATGATCACCAATAGAGGGGTCAAAGTCTGGCCAAACGGTATGCCTGAAACGTTCTGCACGGATCACTGGCGCTGCCGATTCATGGCGGAAGGAAACTTGGCCAGCAAGACCATCCTCGTGGACCTTCTGGCAAACGTGGAGAATTCGGGCTTGGATTTCATCAAGACAGAGAATCTCTGCACCTTTGATGGCCAACCCGGATACTCACTCGGTCAAGGGCAGTAGGAGTTCGTCAATATTTTTCTCGGGTACGTAGCTGGATTGGCCCGGAAGCAGTGAAACGAGTGTAAGTCCCTTATGGATCACACATCGTGTCTGCGAGATCGTAGGCGCCCCCTGGTTTGTGGGGGCGTTTTGCTTTCAACAGCACGACATTCAGTAACTGAACCTCTCAGATTCATATATGCCGAACAAAACGTGGGCACAAACCAGCCCACGACTACGTCTCGCTCATGACCGAGTTCCAATATTGTTAGCTAGATCGGCCGTTGCAGACTTACATTGCCTGGAACCCCATCTCCAACCTCTTCCCCACGATTTTTGGCTAGACCCAAAACATCGCAGGGAAGAGGCTCCGGAACGGACTCGACTTATCCATAATCAACGTCAACCTTAAGGTCCAACGATGTTGTTACTTCCCGCTATCACCCTTTCACTTACTCCTTCCAGAATACAAGCAGAACTCCCCAAGCCGACACCACAACAAATCGAGTGGCAGGATGCTGAAATGGGCATGTTTCTCCACTTTGCCCCGAACACATGGCAAGACTTGGAGGGGGACGATCTCTCCACGCCTCTAAACAAGATTAATCCCACCAAGTTGGATACCGATCAGTGGGCAAGAACCGCCAAATCCATGGGATGCAAGTATCTGGTTTTCGTTGCCAAGCATGTGGGTGGCTTCTGCTGGTGGCAAACCGATACGACCGAGTACAGCGTCAAAAACACCGCATGGCGCAGTGGCAAAGGGGACGTGATGGCCGATGTGGCCAAGTCTTGCATGAAGTATGGTCTGAAGTTGGGCGTCTATCTCTCGCCAGCCGACCGAAGGCACGGAATCGAGGTTGGTGGTCAAGCCCCTAATGCCGAAGAGCAGGCAAAGTACACCAATATTTTCCGCACTCAGCTCACCGAGTTGCTCACCAAATATGGACCGATCTTCGAAGTTTGGTTTGATGGAAGCTTGAAGTTCGACGTGGGGGACATTCTCAAGAAGCATGCACCTAATGCCGTTGTATTCCAGGGGCCTCAGGCTTCCATTCGTTGGGTGGGCAATGAGGAAGGCTATGCACCCTATCCTTGCTGGAACGGAGCAAAGTTTGATCCCAAGACCTGGGGAACATTGACCGCCGCTGACGGGAATCCAGATGGGGACCGTTGGCTCCCTTCGGAAGTGGATTGTCGAATGCGCGACACTTGGTTTTGGAATACTAAAAATGAATCGAGTGTGAAACCTCTGGATAAGTTGATGGAGATGTACGATGCCAGCGTTGGACACGGAGCGGTTCTGCTCCTGAACAACACCCCTGACCCCACCGGCCTGATTCCTGCAACCGACGTCAAGCGAGCAAAGGAGTTCGGTGATGAAATCAAGAGACGTTACGGCTTGCCGATCATTTACAGTCAGGGTCAGGGCAACACCGTTGAGGCGATGCCCAGTTCACCTTCCACCATCGACACCGCCATCACCATGGAAGACACGACTGGCGGCGAGCGAATCCGGTCTTATGTAATCGAAGGCATGATCGATGGGGAATGGAAGGAGCTCGCTTCGGGCACGGCCGTCGGCCATAAGAAGATTGATCACTTTGAACCGGTGAAAATCAGCAAGGTTCGAATCCGAGTCACCAAGTCAGTCGGCACACCCCTCATCCGTCGGATTGCGGTCTGTCGAACAGGGCAGTAGTCATTCCTCTCACCAGTACCTGTGAGAAATGGTGAGAGGAATTGAAAGATCTGGGCCCAATTAGTATTTGGTCCAGATCTCAAACCTGTAGAACCAGAATTCTCCTTTTGCTTCCGAAAAGCAGTAGCGATATCGCTACCAAAACCTAGAGATCAGTTTGGCAAGGAGTCGAATACAAGAACCTCGAACGGCTGTAGCGTGACTCTAACTGCTCTGCCTGCCACCAATCTTAGGCTCTGCAATAGCTGGTTCTTGTAAGGCGATTTCAGGGCATAGATCTTAGGAGCACCGTCAGGTAGTTCAAAGACTGAACCTGCTTCTAAATCAATGGTTGATGGCTTGTCGCTTGGATTTCGCACCATAAGGGTTCCATGCCGAGGGTTCCAAGAAGCATATCCGTACGGCTCCAGTTTCAGCGGATCACCTCCTACCCAGTGAGAGTCAACCAGTACATCCGCATTCCGTTGAGCCCACTTGGCCGCTTCCGCGACGTCATCCCAAGCCTGGGTATCCATCATGGAAGGAGTGATGTACAACTCCTGAAGGCTTGTCCCATTTGCAAAATAGGACCGGGCCTCGTTTCGCAAATGAGGCCCCGTCTTTCCAATGGGTTCACCTTGGAAGTTTCGACCATGGACGATGCCGTGATGCATGACAGAGTTCAGCGGATAGAGAGGAGAACGGTCGACAAACATTCGCTTGCAGTACCCGTCACGGAACGTCAGCCACTTTTCCCGCATATCTCCGACTCCAGCCCACCCGACGTCAGCACTGCCATTACGCCAAGTTGAATCGACATGATTGAGCCAAAACGGGGATGGCCAAGTTCCGACCGTCACGTTGATGAATACGTTGGAATCTTGTTGTCGAAGTCGATGAGCGACATCCAGGAGTGCCATGAAGTGGGGAGTCACCCCATCACCTGCTCGATCCCATTTGAATGCATTTACTCCCGACTCACGCATGAGGGTCAAGCAGCGGTTTTGAAACCAATTCTTGTATCCCGGATAGCTTAGGTCGAGTTGGCCATCGGCAGGAATGATCCCCAATTTGCGGGCATCTCGAGTTCTTTCTTCGGCCCCACCGTAGCCTCCCAAAGGAGATATCCAGACCGCCAAATGGCCATTCTGCTTACCAAGCTCCTGCCCAAGACCTGGAAGCCCAGTAGGGAACTTCGACTGATTCTCTGACCATAGCCCTCGATCGACGTCGTCCCAGCCATCGTCAACCAAATACGACTGCACGTGGACTCCACGTTTCACCTCAAGCTCTTGATGAAACTGCTTGGCTGCATCGATCATCTGAGCGGCATCCACGCCAAACCCCAAGTCATACCAACAGTTGTAATGAAGAAACGGTTTGGATGGTCGGGCACGTTCTCGCTCCATCATGGCGAGGAATGCTCGCCGCATCTGTCCTTCCGGATAGACCCCTATCACCGTCCCGAACTGATACGATTGAGAAGGAGTCACATTGAGTTGGCAACTTACTTCCTGGCGAACTAGAGCGCCTTCGATAAAATTCGATGTACCTGGAACCTCAGTGCCAAGGAACAGCCCGTTTGCCGCCACCGGACACCCTGGAACGGTTCCAATCTGAGCGGCCTGGGGTAGATTAGCCTCCAAAAATTGAAGCCCAAAGATTGGAGTCGATCCCTTCGACGACAGAATCTGATACGTTTGGCGAATCGCATTCGACCCGTCTCGAAGCTCGGCATGCCACCTAATTTGTAGCCCAAGAGAAGAAGCAAAAGTAGCCTCTATGGCTTGACCAGCAAATCGTTCTGTAATACGGATCCCCTTTGGGTCTGGGACAATCTTATGAATTGTGGGAGCTGAAATACACCGAAATGAATCCGAACTCAGGTTCATTGGGGAAAGGCTCGGCAAAGCTGGATTCAGAATCTGCTCTGACTCCGGAGTCGTAACGTTGAGAACGTGATCTGCCTCTCGGTCACCAATGAGGACAAAGCGATTGCTATTGGGCCAGCGAATGGATAATGCTGGTCCCCAAGACATCCCCTGATCGGTCTGTTTCTCGATCCGACACGAAACAAAGTGAGATCCTGCCGGAATCTGGAACTCCTTGATCGCCGCTTGGTGGGCTCGAGCCTCTTGCATGATGATGCTAAGGGGACTGAAGTTCAATTCACTGATTTGATAGTGGCCGGGCGAACCAAGATCAGGGTTATCTACCCCTTCACCCTTAAGGTTCATCTTTCCCAATCGGATTAAATTGGGTTCGCCTGGGAATTTGCTCCGGGGAAAGCTAGATACGGTGGACCAGTGCCTTCCATCGTGTGAAGCTACGGCTAGAACTTGACCTGAGTCCCAACGGATTCCGACGAATATTCCAGGAATAACTTTCGGTGCGACCGTAGAGATCCGAAACAGTCTGTTACCGCTTTGATTAAATCGCTGACCCGTCAATCGGTTTTCAATTTGAGCCAGGGAAACTACACGATCCTCAACCTGCCACTCTGCTCGAATCACATTATTCTGGAGGCCGACGATCCCCTTGGATTTGATTGCTGTTGCACGTCCCGGATTTGGGCCAGGGAATTGCACGTTTTGAGTCGGGATTTGTGCCTGAGGAGCCAAGGAAAGTGCGAGACAAAGCAAGGGGATCACACTCCACAGCATAGGCGATTCTTAGAAAACTCCACTTAATTTGGAGCAATATGATGTTGATCATAGGCCCAATCGGATGTAGTGGGTAAAGCCAGTCCCCAAAGCTATGTCCGCAAATCTCAGGACGGCAGCAGAACGAAGTCGGTTAGTAGCATATTAGGCGGTAGTTGCATCTGTGTGAGATTGGGATCTAGCCGACACGGGAAGTTAGCCTCGCCGAAGTAACTGCCATAGGGGCAAACATGAAAACAACAACTCTTGCGATCGTTGGCTTGGTTGGACTCTCGGCAATGAGCTTCGCCGATGAATCAAAAGTTTTAGATCACCACTGGCAGGTCCGCCTTCGCGCAACTGACCTGGTTCCTTCGGACAAGTCGGATGCTTTTAGCGCATTGGGAGTCAATTTCGGCGCCAATGCAGTTCACGTCTCGCCCAAGATCATTCCAGAAATCGATGTCGATTATTTCTTCAATGAGAAGTGGTCTGCTGAATTGGTGTTGACCAATCCTCAGCGACATGACGTCACCCTCGCTGGAGTTGGCCATATCGGGACGCTCACCCACCTTCCTCCATCATTGCTGGCTCAATACCACTTCAAAGTAAATGGACTGCCCGTGGATCCCTATGTTGGCGCTGGTGTGAACTTCACAATCCTGTCCTCGAACCTTGGCGTAGGCGCGACGAATCTGGACTTATCACCCAATAGCTTTGGCATTGCATATCAGATCGGATTTGATTACAAGTTGAACGAGCACTGGCTTCTGAACTTGGACTACAAGTACATCAATCTTCATGCTAACGTGAAGGCTGGTAACGCGGTTCTCACTCAGGCAAATGTAAATCCAAGCCTGTTTGCCATCGGCGTTGGATATCGGTTCTAATCAATTGGGTCTCACAAGCCCAATGTGGGCTTGTGAGACCCTTTGCTTTTGTCTTGGGCAGGTTTTATGCGAAGGTTTGCACTTTTATCTGCCTGAATCAACCACTTTTTCGGTTTCCGCTATGGATTCTGAGACTAAC
>Ga0164297_10005153_pt1 | contig 11326 bp, 3 predicted proteins | sample GEODES058metaG_FD_113539 | JGI IMG/M metagenome (GOLD analysis project Ga0164297, IMG submission 113539) | Dystrophic lake water microbial communities from Trout Bog Lake, Wisconsin, USA - GEODES058 metaG | ecosystem: Environmental > Aquatic > Freshwater > Lake | place: USA: Trout Bog Lake...
GTAGATACTTACCACATATTTACCAGAAGCAACATTGTTTAAAGCAACATTCAATGTCTTGCCAACCAATGGGTTTGGATACAAACTGTAAGTGGTGAGTGGTGAGTTGTTAGTGAGTTTAGCAACGTTGCTGTAGTTCACTGCACCTGTCTCACTCACTGCCTTGATACGGTAGTAGTTGTTGCCCTCTGCTACGCTGTTATCAGTTGTTGAATAGTTTGCACTTGCAGTATTCTTTGTAGCTTGATGCCCAATTGAAGCGAAGTTCTTTCCATCAGTTGATTTCTCAACTTCGAAGTATGATTCACCCTTCTCCCCAACCGTGTTCCATGTGATTGTTGCAACCTTGTTGTTCAAGGTTGCACTTGCTACGATGCTGTTCACTGCCAAGGCACTTGGGGTAAAGATGATGCTGAACCTGTTGGCATAAGTGGCAGCAGTGCTTGCATCAACCGTGAAACTTACGGTGTCAATGCCACTCAATGCCCTCGTTGTGTTCTTGTAGGCATCGTACAACAATGGTGCATAGCCTTCGTTGATGTACCCACTTGCATCCACCCTCAATTGGTAGGAAGTGGTGCTTGGCTTGCCCATGTAAATACCCAGAACGTCGCTCGATGTCGCTGGCAACCTGCCATCGATGCTCAAATAGTCGCTGCCTTCCTTGATGGATATGTTGTCTGTGCCACCACTCAACTTCCTTGAATCCTCCAATCCGATGCCGTTGCTGAAGTTGTTGCCGAACACGACTGCAACACCGTCCACCCTCGTGGATTCCTTCAACAAGCCAACAAACAACTTGCTTGTAGGGGCCTCCACTCCAAACACCGAAGTCCTTGAACTTGTTGCGGTAGACTTGTCATTCTCAGTGATTTGTATCGAAGGAAGGTGTGTGCCATCCACATGGTAGTTGGCTACCAAGAAACCTTGACCTGCCTGTATGAAGTTGCCATTGGAATAACCAAGGTTGGTTGTACCAGCAACTGCATTGTATGCCACATAAGCACCAGTCGCAGCAACGGTTGGGTCAAGGTACCAGTAACCATATATCATGTTGGCAATGCGACCGTTTGAATAGATGTTATGATAATCTATCGGGCAGTCATAAGGGTTGGTGATGTAGCTGTACCCGGAAGCCGTGCTGCTCAAACCATAAGTTGATGAAGTATATGCAGAACCAGTCACGCTGTTGGTGACACCTGTCGAACTGTAGGTAACGTTGCCATAAATCAAACTACCTGTTGTACGAAGCGCAGTGGCATCATACATCCTCAAACCATTGGGGTAGTTGAGTATTTGGCTAGTGTACAAATCAAAGCCCCTGTCGCCCCTAACCAACACACGGTAGCTTTGGAAAGGATTCAACGAAGTGGTGTTCGTGTTCTTGACAGTGTCAAAAGACTGCTTTGTGGCATTCCAATAATAAGCAGATGGATACGAATTGAGGCTATAATCCAAATAAGTGCCACCAGTGCCATTGTCAACATGGTTGGAACCATAAGAAGAACCAGCAGTTGAAGTGGCACCTGTTATGAACAAGCCATGGCCACTTTGGCTATAGCTGCCACTTTCTTGCCATGTGTTGTATATTGTATTGCCTGATGCATAAACCCCAGCAGCACCCAAGTCACGGAAAGCACGCCAAGTAGATGGTATGTAACGCTCAACAGTTGCAGTACCAGTGATAGTACCACCTACTAAACCAACTACGGCACTATTGGCAATAGAAGTAGATTTCAAGGTAACATTACCTGTACCCAAAGCTAATGTACCGGCGGTAGGAGTAAGGATGCCAGTAATATTCAATCCATTTGCCACAGTAACAGTACCAGTCGTATTAATTGTAAGCGTATTTAACGCATTAGAAGTACCAGGTGTTGTCTGATCTAAAGTAAGTGTAACGTTTGTATAGCCATTAACTATCAACCCCGATGCGGAAGACCCAGTTATTATTCCGCCAGTTATTCCACAAGTAGTTAAAGTATTACCATTTAAATTAATCGTACCGTTATTAGTAATTTGGTCATACTCAGTGCTACTTGAAGCACGTTGAGTTATATTGCTTGTTAAAGTAAGTACTTTGCCAGAATTGATTATGTAATCCAAATGACCATAACCAGTAGCTGTACCGGAGTTGCTATAAGTAACTGAGTTAGTAAAAGTCACTTTACCGTGGTTAAAAACACCATAAGTTGTAGCTGTATTATACGCATAGAATTTTGCAGTAGACGCTACAGTTAGATTGCCTCCAATGCTTAAATTAGTTGGGTAAGCAACACTTGTATAAGAAGGTGAGGATGAACCGCCCGCTAGGTTAACTACAGCAGTACCTGACACTGAAACGTTTCCAGTTACAGTAAGATTCTCAACACAATTATTGGTAGCCGCACTAATGTAAGAAGTATAGAATGTACCACCTGTTGCATTAATATTTGCAAAAGTATTGCTGTAAGTTGTTGCTATAGTACCCACTAAAGCTAAATAGCTTGACCCTGTACTAGCAACAGTTAGCGTACCCTGAGTAGCAAAACTTGAAGTATTAATACTGATGGCTGCTGTTTGAGATGTATTGTTCCAAGTGAAATTACCAAAGCTTTGTGCAAAACCAGAAGCTGGGGCAGTTGCCTTTATACCTGTGATATTAGCAGTAGAACCAGCATTCCAAGTTGCTTTAGGGAAAGAACCACCATCTCCTAAATGGTTATAAACACTTGTACTAGCATTGAAAGAGATAGAAGAACCAGAGGTAATGCTAATCGTTGCAGCAGAAACAGTTGATGAACCATTATTAAATGTTCCATTAACAGTCAACGAACACGTGTTACCAGTACTACCCACAGTAACTACAGAACCCAATTGTGTGTAGGTATAACCTGCTGGTATGGTAAATGTGCCTTGTTCTATATACAAAGTACCATTTGTTGTGATATTACCAGTTGCAGTTGTCGTAGTGTTACTCGAAAGAGTCAAGTTATTGTAAGTGATGCCCGGAACGTTTTGAGCAGTAGTACCATTAAAGTAAATTGTAGAACCAGTAGTAGTTACAGTGTTGCTAGAACCTACACTAAAGTTATTATCAATGGTATAAGTACTTGCACTAAATACCCTTGCTCCAGAACCGGTTAAAATAATGTTTGAATAATTACCAACGGCAATTGTTTGACTTATTCCACTACCGCCATAGTTAACAGTACTTCCGCTAGCAATGTTTGCAAAGCTTGGTGTTGAAGCATCGTTCCAGTCTAGGACACCAGTTGCAGCTAGATTAATACCCAAGCCACTACTAATTGCGTCTCCAGAAGGCACAGTAAGTGTTGTTGTACCAGAACCACCACCAACGTATAAGGTAGAATTAGTACCCAATGAGAAAGGTGCTGTCAAAGTATAACTACCAGTAGTTTGAATGTACCAAGTGATACCAGTATTGCTAATTGAAGATTCTAAACATGTATTTCCACTACCATCTTTATAACTGCTTGGTGAGGTAAGACTTCCTGATCCCGAATAATAATATGTTGTTGGCAATAAACCAGAACCAGTAACCGAAACTGTAGCCTGAGTAGTATGACCATCATTAGAAGCAATGGTGATATTACCATTTTGAGTTCCAGATACAGTAGGTCTAAAGCGTACATAAATTTGATAGATAGAACTAGAAGAACTTTCGGCCAAACTTGCCCCACTAATTGTTAACGGACTACTGTTTGTATAAACTGTACCAAAGGCTGCTGAAGTAGAAATTTCATAACCCACAGGAGGTGTAACAGTTACAGTAGCTGAAGCTGGAATGAACTTACTTGCCAAACCAAAGAAGTTATAACCACTATTGGTAACTGCTGTACCGATAGTTGAAGAACCGAAAGCCGCATTTAAAGCCGTCCCTCTAAATGTTTTATTTACGTAGAAATAAGAGTTTTGAGTGGCGGCAGGTGCCCAAGCAATACCTTTAAATACGGTATTACTAGCAGTGGCAGTAGCCAAAGTTGTAGGAGTAGCTCCAGCACTACCTGCATCAGTAACTTTAATGATGGTATTCCCAGTTGTGGCAGAAGCAGTTGTTGCATACAATACAGGATTAGTTCCCGAGAAATCACCAATGATGCCCCTACAAACAGTTGTTGTCAATACATAAGCAAAAGTGTAGTTTACCCCATCAGTAGTAGTATATTTTATAATTCCTTTAGCATCATCAGCTATATAGACCGCATCACCAGTAGGATTGAATACAAAGCCATAAGGGCTAGTGGAATTTGTACTACCTGGCGCAATTAACTGTTGAGATACAGTACCATTATCATGCAAAGAAGCAGTAGTACCTAAAGTATTAAGTCCGACATAAGGAGAGCTACCAGAAGTAGTGTATAACGTTCCATTAAAGATACCTAATGCACGAAGATTAGAACCCGCATACTGTGTACCTGTATTATCGGATGAATTAGAGAAATAATAGAACCCTGCTGCACCATTTACCCAAAACTGGGTACCATCCGATACTACACCACGAATATTATTACCACTCAAAACATTTGCAGCAATAGGTACAGTTGCTACCCCATTTGAGCTAACAACACCAACAGCACGATAATTACTTGTATTAGCAGCAGAACAAGTAGAGCTTGCAACACCAGTTTCAGTATAATAAGCATTATAACCTGGTACAGAAAGATAAGAACCATCAGAAGACAATGTCAAGAAACCTTCTGAGGTTGCACTTTCACTAGTTGTTAAACTGTAGTTGGCGGCACTTGGATAAGTTGGATAAGTACTTGTTCCTATCGACCAAGGCAAGGCAACTGATGAAATTGCTGTTTGGCTAGTCCCTGTGGTATTGTATTGGTCTATGAAAATTTTGCTTCCTGTAGAACCTGTACTAGCAGTAGCATTGTCCCCAACTCTTTCTACTACTATGTTGCCAGCCGTAAAGGTAGTTGGTGCCAATACAGATATAGACTGAGCCGCAGATGTTGCACTACAGGCATTAGCATCAGTTATTTTTAATGTCAATGGATGTGTGCCTGTAGAAAGGGAAGTTGTAGTATAGGTAGAAGCTGTAGCACCAGTTATTGCAACAGCATTGTCATACCATTGGAAAGTTGGGGCAGGGGATACAGTTGGGTTTGTATAGGTTGTAATACCTACTGAGAGAGATTGGGTACTATATATAGCCCCACTGTTAGCAGTGATAGTACCAATAGTAGGCAATGTAGTATTAACTGTTAAAGTTACTGCACTTGACGTTGCAGTAGCAACAGTACAAACGTCAGAACTAGGTGTTACAACTGCATAAACAGCATCATTGTTTGTAGGAGAGGCTAAATTATAAGTAGCAGTTGTGATACCAGTAGATACAGAGTTTTTGTACCAAAGATATGTTGGAGAAGAGCCACAATTTGTAAGTGTAGTTGCGGAGAAAGACACTGCTGTGCCAGTACAAACTGGATTAGCAGAAGCAGAAACAACTGCGCTAGGTGTCAATGTAGGATTTACAGTAACAGTAGTAATACCAGATGTGCCAGAAGCAGAAGAAGCACATACATCACTGGTACTCATCACAACTTTAATTTGATCATTATTACTAATCGAACTAGTTGTATAAGTTGCACTGTTTGTACCAACTGTTGTTATTCCATCGTACCATTGATAAGAAGGCGAACCTACGCTATTTACATTAGTTGCGGTAAATGTAACCGAAGTACCATTACATATTGTTGCGGTTGAACTAACACTATTGGTAACAGAATTTGAAGCTGTAACTGTTGGGGCAACAGATGTAGTAATAGTCAAAGTAGTACTTGCTGACTGTGCAGTAGCTGTTGTAAGGCAAGAATAATTACTAGTCATCACAGCATATACTTGGTCGCCATTACTAAATGCAGATGGCAATGGGCTATAGGTAGTTCCAGTCGCTACTTGGCTAGTGCTTCCTCCACTTACTTTTTTCCACACATAAGAAGGGGATGCACCACTAAAAGTTGTATTATTTATTGAGAAATTAATAGTTGAACTTGAAGCCGAACAAGTACTTACACTTGTAGGGGTAATGGTAACAGTCGGTGTAACATTTGCAGATACTGTAATCAATCCACTGAAACCACTTGTACTTGTAGCACCATTGGCATCTGTAACAACACAATAGTAGTATAATGCACTTGCACTAGCAGTAGATGGGGTAAATGTATTTGTTGAATAACCTGTACCTGTACTTACCGAAGTAGAACCAGAGGTAGAAGCACTAGTATTGCTGTACCATTGATAAGTAGAAATAGCCGCACTACCAGCAGAGGCAGTAACTGACAATGCAGTTAATGAACCACTTTGACAAACTGTTTGTGTACCAGTAGAAGGCTGTCCAGTTATGTTTGGCGAAGCGTAATAAGGAACTAATTCACCTGTTGACAAAATCATTGGTGTACCCGAATATCCGCTGAACGTTATTTTACTAAGTTGAGTGCTTGAGAGACCACCAACACCTACCATTATTTTGCCAGCAGTAGCACCTGAGAAACCATAACCCGTCCAACCAGTAATTGTTAAGCTACCAGCACCCCAAGTCAATGAATGGCTATCAGAGAATGTTAAAGTATGTACGCCAGTCCCTAAAGCAATAGTAGCATTACTAGCCCCAACAGACAATGTACCCAATGTAGCTGTGTAACCAGTTGAAGCCCCTGTACTATAAGTACCATTACTCAATGTAAGGGCTGGGCTACCAGAAAAAGCAGTTGCTACCCCAGTTTGGAAAGTACCACCACCAGAAACAGACAAACCACCACTAAATGAAGAAGCACTAGATAATACAAAAGTACCAGCACCAGTTAATGATAGACCCACCGTACCTGTTCCGTTATTGATTGGAAGGGCCAACGTGTTTGTACCACTTGCAATATTTACCGTTAAAGTACTTGCCGTAGCATTACTATTAATAATATTACTGGTCGTATTTAGCCTAGCACTAGAAGATAACCCTGCTATTGTTGGACTATATCCATTCAAATCTAATGTACCACCTCCCGTGTTGGAGCTATTTGGATTGGCAAATATTACCGATGTTGTTGTTGGCAATGCCGTTGTGCTACCCAATTGCAATGTCTCATAAGTAGTAGATCCCGATTTGTATCCATTAATATAAGTAACACCACTATAAGTATTGTTACCACTCAAGTTTACGATACCACCTCCACTAGAGTAACCAGAAGATATTTGTACGTCCCCTGAACCAGAAATATTACCAGTAACATTCATTACAGTATATGAATTCTGCGAACCCAACATTAAAGGATAGCCAGTAATGCTTGTATTGTTATTTACTAAGTTAGAAGATACAGTCATAGAATTAGGGCTACCAGCTGTACCCGCAGTTAAGTATGCTTCCAAACCTATTACACCGGGTTTATTGCCCCCTGTTGTGGCAGAGCCTGCCGCAACGGTAATGGTTGGTATAGAAACAGTACCATTAATCTTTGTCAATTCTATTAGGTTTGCCACACTACCTGTTGCAGCCTGAGGCACACCTTGCAAAGTAACCGATGAGCCAGCACCACCAGTTAGGTTGCCACCAAAAGCTAAGTACTGTAATGTAGTTTGTGTTGGATTGAATACATTTAAGTTTAACCCAGCATCTACAGAAATGTTACTATTAATAGCATTATAATAAGTACTATTAGTATAAAGATTATAATTAGTAGTAGAGAACTCAACACTTGAAGGTGCTACGGTTGTAGTTGAAGAACCACTTCCCAATGTAACATTTCCAGCAGTACCCGTAAAAATAGCTGCGTTACCATCGCTCCAAGTAGTAGAAGTTGGCCCAGTAGAGTTAACCCAAGCACTTGCACCAGTTCCTGTAGCAGACCAAGTACCTGTTCCACCACTAATGGAAGTACTACCAGCATTACCACCATTCCAGTAATAACCTGCAGGCGGGCTTGATACAATTACGGCCGCAGTATTAGATGTTACAGTTGCACCATTGGCATCTGTAACCACGCAATAGTAATATATGGTACCTACAGTAGCAGTGTTGGGTGTTAAAGTACTTGTATTATATCCAGTACCATAAGTAGCCGAATTGCCAGAAGTAATTGCGGTGCCACCAGTGTTGGCATTACTAGAATTATAGTACCAAGCATAAGTAGATAAAGATCCACTACCTGCAACGGCAGTAACGGATAAGTTTGAAGCCGCAACATTTTGATAAACCGATTGGGTAGAAGTAGGTTGTGCACTGATTGTAGGATAGGTATAAGGTGCAAAATCAATCCCCTTTATTGTAGTGCCACTTGCAGCGGTATATAAAGTAACATTATTTCCTGTAGTAATGCTTATTGTAGAGTTGTATCCGGCAGCATCTGTCAATTTAACTATTTTATTGGCAGATGTTGCACCATTACCACTTGATATATACAAATTAGCAGACCCAGAACCAGCACTCGCACAAAGACCAAAACCGCCAACCGTACAAGCATAATAACCATTCCCCGTCCAAGTTCCTGCTACTAAAGAATATTTGTAAATGGTATCATTGGTGGCAGATTTAGAATCCATCACATACAAAACATCATAAGCACTACCATTAGAACCAGATTGAATTAAGTAGAAATCAACAAAGTTTGCACTGTAGGCTGCCGATAAACCTGGCAAACCCGTTAGTGTTCCTCCTGTAGCAGCTGAAATTGTACTGACTGGATACACAGTTGTAGAAGTTCCGCCAGCATAAACAACACCACCAAAGGGTTTAACTGCACGTACGTTTCCACTAGGACTTGCAGATGTAGCATTGTTTGTATAAAAACCACCTTGGTCTCCAATCCACCAAGTACTGTTATCCAAAGATGTTGCACTACGCACCTGATTGCCAGAGGTATTTGAATAAGTAGTTGCCGAAGTAACGGTTCTGTTATTGCTTACCGATACAACAGTAGCACCGCCAGATACACCCAACGTGTTCACATTCGCACTACTTGTACTGGTAACACCAGTAAATGAGATTAAGGAAAGATCCGCAGTATGCGACAAATACATCGTAGAAGTTGCACTTCCAGACACCTTAAAGTTTGTCAAAGTAGTAGCAACGGCAGTAGTATTAACAGGCGATGACTGATTAGCCGTACTAGGGTTAACTTCAATCACACTAGCTGTTGTATTATTTGCACTATTAGATGCAGCGACCAATGCGACAATGTTACCGTAGCTGTACTGTGCACTAGCATTGGAAATTCCCACCATAAACGCAAACGCCACTAACAGTGGCATCATTAATTTCTTCATAAACTGTTTTTTTGTTGTTTGATTGACTGTATTACAGGCATAGATGCCTGATTGTAGCGTGTAAATACTTTTCATAAATTAAATAATAGGTTACCCAATAATTGTTTATTTATAATGAATTGCCAACCTTCACAGGGCTGAGAATGAGTTTGAAAAAGATGTAAGTAATATTTATAAAGTCGTATGCGGGGCATTTTACTTATTACTCATTTAAAGAAGCGTTAAAACCAACGGGGCAAAGCTATTATAGCAGACTTTATTTAAAGGGTTTTCAATGTTACCAAATTGTTACCAAATAGACTGCAACAGCATCATTTTTATTAAAATTGTTGATAAGTAGTTAAAAAAGAACCGCATTTGAACACTTTTGCTTGGCGAACCGAAATGAGGTTTCTCGAACCTCAGGAAGTTCTACCTATCTAATAGTTTACAATTTATTCCAATTCGATTACAAAAAAATTGGCAAAAAAGACTGAAACTAGTATTCTAACAAATTAGTACAGGGCAGAATAATTGTTCTATGACATGCTAAATAAAAATGGCAAATGACAGTATTGGTGGGGTTCTTCACTAAAAACAATCGATAACACAGTTAAATAATACCTGTGCGTTGTTTTGACAATGAGTAGGGACAAGTCGGCTGTTAGTAGATTAAACTAATGGCGACAGTTTGTATATATTAGCAAAGCAACATGCAAAATGCGTGAAGTAGCAGTAAAGTTGATGCGGACTAGCTGGGAGAATGTTTACGGATTACCAAAATAACAATCAATAAAAGTATCAATGACAACAATGGAGTAACAAGAAATATAAATGAATTCTTTGCATTGGGTATGTGGATGATGCCACTATAGCCACACAAGGAGCCGACAGTTACAATAATTGTTAGCCAATAAATTGTTTTTCTACTGACTACAGACCAATGTTTGGCAATTGCCTCTGTAATTGCCAATGCAATGAATGGCAAGAGTACCCAAATAAGGAAGAGTCCTTTTAGTATAGATGAATTATTGTTTCGCCCAGCATTCATTACAAAATAAATTGAACCTAATGCCCCAACAATCAATGCCAATAAAGCAGTTGCCCGTAAAGAAACGAAAGCAAGGTTATTATTCATGCGAAGAGTTTTAGAATGTGAATTTAATTATATTTTCCAATACCCACGTACCGTAAGCGTTTCACGTTTGGTTTTTATATTTCAACACATCACAGACGTGCAGTAGCAGCTAATGTCACGCGCACTAGCTTGGTGGATGCCAGCACTACTGCGTTGGTATCTGCAATGGTTTTGTCAGCAATTATTTGAAAAGGAGCATCATCTGCGTACACTTCGGCGTTATCGGATAGGCATACACACACACCACCGAGCATTTTCATTTGTGCTTGTTCTCTGTTATTCATTTTATTATTTTTTAATTATTTGCAAGCCAATTGTTTTAATTACGAACCTGTTGTTGTTTCCTTATTTTTATAAAAAAAGTGCTTACTTGTCAAATATTGAATGTAACATGTCAAAAATGGTTACTTACACGTCAAAAATGGTTACTTACACGTCAAAAATGGTTACTCGCACGTCAAAAATGGTTACTCGCACGTCAAAAATGGTTACTCGCACGTCAAAAATGGTTACTTACACGTCAAAAATGGTTACTTACACGTCAAGAATGGTTACTTACACGTCAAGAATGGTTACTTACATGCCAAATATTGCATATTAACGAAAAAGCGTGAAAAGGTGGTGATTGGTGAGTGAACTGATTGCCGAAAATTAGTTTGAAATCTTTGGGACGGGAACGTAATCAATCATTCCTTTCATTCAAACCATAACGTTGCGATAAATCTCCTAGCCCGTCTGGGTGTTTTTTGAAAGGTATTTTGATTAGGGAATAAGGATAAAACAGATATTTGGATAAGATACTTACAAATTTAAAAAACGACGATGCGTTTTTTGCATACCAGCAATAAGGATTTGTTGAAAATATTGAGTCCTTCAGATAGCATAAAATTAAATAGAGTACGTAGTTTGTCTATTGAGAATGTACGTACGTATCTATTTAAA
>Ga0164297_10005158_pt1 | contig 11321 bp, 6 predicted proteins | sample GEODES058metaG_FD_113539 | JGI IMG/M metagenome (GOLD analysis project Ga0164297, IMG submission 113539) | Dystrophic lake water microbial communities from Trout Bog Lake, Wisconsin, USA - GEODES058 metaG | ecosystem: Environmental > Aquatic > Freshwater > Lake | place: USA: Trout Bog Lake...
GATATTCTCCAAGTCGCAACCGCCAAATTCAAAGCCGATCCGGCGCTTGCTAAAATTTTTCTTCGCCCCGATGGCACGCCCTTTGAACCCGGTGACAAACTCATTCAAACCGATCTGGCTCAAACGCTCGAAGCCATCGCAGAAAAAGGCACAGACGGCTTCTATAAAGGCCTGATCGCCCACACCATTGCCAATGCCAATGCGAGCAATGGCGGGTTGATCAGCGAGGCGGATCTCGCGTCCTATCAAGCGCAAGAAATGAAGCCACTTTCCTGCACCTATCGCGGCTATACGGTTCTTTCCGCGCCGCCCCCTTCGTCGGGTGGTACAACCTTATGCGAACTTCTCACCATCCTTTCGGGCTATGACTTAAAGGCGCTAGGCTTTCGCTCCGCCCAAAGCATTCATCTGATCACAGAAGCCATGCGCCACGCCTATCTTGATCGCAACACGCTGTTGGGTGATCCGGACTTCGTGAAAAATCCGTTAGATCGGCTGTTATCCGCTGATTATGCATCCGCCATTCGCGCTAAAATTGATCCCGATATGGCGATGAAATCGAGCGATCTCCAGCCCGGCACCGAGCCGCATGAAAAGCCTGAAACGACGCATTATTCCGTGATCGATCAAGATGGCAACGCGGTCGCCGTCACCTACACCATCAATGGTCTTTTTGGCGCGGGCGTCATCGCAGGCGATACTGGGTTTTTCTTAAACAATGAGATGGATGATTTCACCACGCGTCCCGGCCAACCCAATCTGTTCGGGCTCGTGCAAGGCCCGCAAAATGCGATTGCACCGGGTAAGCGTCCGCTGTCATCGATGTCGCCCACGATCCTCACCCGCGATGGTAAGCCTGTGATGGTATTAGGCTCGCCCGGCGGCGCGCGCATCATCACCATCACGCTCGAAACCATCTTAAACTTGGTCGATTATGGCATGGAGCTGCAGGAAGCGGTCGATGCCCCGCGTTTCCATCACCAATGGTTGCCCGATGAAATCTATGTCGAAACCCGCGGCTTTTCGCCCGATACCAAGGCCAGACTGGAAGCCATGGGCTATAAGGTAACCGAGCAAGGCCAATGGGGCGCCGTTGCAGCCATTGCCGTTGGCCAGCCAAAGCCAGAAGCCAATGCGAGCGCAACGGTCGCCGATATGGCGTTATCGGGCAAAATGCGGGCCGGATTTGTCTATGGGGCCAATGATTCCCGTAGACCCGCCGGAAAAGCCATGGGCGAGTAACCCAACCTGTCCATAGTTCGTCACACGGTTGGCCCCATGCCGCGATGGGTCCAGCATGCCATAAAATACAAATGATTCTGTATTTTAAGGGTGGAGACAACCAGTGAAGCAGCCTCGATCCCTGCGCGTCGAGACAAGAGGCCCTCATGTCCTCTGAGCCTGTTGTCGCCCTTTCTCCTAAAACATGGGACGAGATTAAAACCACCACATGCTATATGTGCGCGTGTCGCTGTGGCATTAAAGTCTATCTCAAAGATGGCACCGTCACTTATATCGACGGCAACCGCGATCACCCCGTCAACAAGGGCGTGATTTGCGGCAAAGGTGCGGCAGGCATCAAGCAGCACTACTCCCCCGGTCGCCTATCCAAACCCTTGATCCGCGTTGGTGAGCGCGGCTCCGGCGAGTTCCGCGAAATCGAGTGGGAAGAAGCGCTCCAAACCGCTACCTCATGGCTCGGCAATGTCCGCAAGACTGACCCCAAAAAGCTCGCTTTCTTCACGGGCCGCGATCAAAGCCAAGGCCTAACCGGATGGTGGGCCACCCAATTCGGCACGCCGAATTATGCAGCCCATGGCGGCTTTTGTTCCGTCAACATGGCGGCTGCCGGGCTTTACACCTTTGGCGGCTCGTTTTGGGAATTCGGCGAACCCGATTGGAAATACACCAAATATTTCCTGCTTTTTGGCGTCGCAGAAGACCATGGCTCGAACCCGATTAAAGCGGGCCTTGGCAAACTTAAAAAACGCGGGGCGAAATTCGTATCCGTCAACCCGATTAAAACCGGCTATTCGGCGATTGCCGATGAATGGGTTGGCGTCCGTCCCGGCACCGATGGTCTCTTTGTCGGAGCCATCATCCACGAACTCTTAAATGCCGGACAAATCGATGGCGACTATTTAAACCGCTACACCAATTCGCCATGGCTCGTTATTGACAACAAAGGCGCTTCCGATCACGGGCTTTTCGCGCGCGATGAGAACGGCGAAACGCTTGTGTGGGATGCGCATAAAAAAACAGCCGTTCCAACCTCCGATCACAATGCCGCACGCGCTTTGATGGGCCGCTTTACACTCGCCGACGGTCGCAAAGTGGCCACCTCCTTTCAACTCATCGCCGAGCGTTATCTCAGCGCTGATCACGCGCCAGATGCGGTCACCGAGCGTTGCGGCGTGCCAGCGGACACCATCCGCCGCATTGCCGCCGAACTCGCGCATGTCGCCTTCAAAGAAACCGTCACACTCGATGTGCCGTGGACGGATTTCACCGGGCGGCGTCATGAGAAAATGATTGGCCGTCCCGTCGCCATGCACGCGATGCGAGGCATCTCCGCGCATGCCAACGGCTTTCAAACCTGCCGCGCGATCCATCTGCTACAAATCATGCTCGGCACCATCGATACGCCGGGCGGCTTCCGCTACAAGGCGCCCTATCCGCGCCCCATTCCGCCGCATATCAAGCCCACCGGTAAGCCCGATCAAATCTGGCCCAATGAGCCCTTGCCCGGCCCGCCTTTGGGCTTTGTCACTGGCCCCGAAGATTTGTTGCTCGCCGACGACGGCTCCCCGCAACGCATCGACAAAGCCTATTCATGGGACGCGCCTATCGCCGCCCATGGCATGATGCACATGGTCATCACCAATGCCGCCAAGCGCGATCCGTATGGCATTGATGTTTTGTTTATGTATATGGCGAATATGAGCTGGAATTCGGCGATGAACATCCCCGATACGCTCAAATATTTAACCGCCAAAGACGAGACAACGGGCGAGTATATCATTCCGAAAATCATCTACTCCGATGCTTACGCCTCCGAGATGGTGCATTACGCCGATCTCATCTTGCCAGACACAACCTATCTCGAACGCTGGGATTGTATCTCGCTGCTCGATCGTCCGATTTCGGAAGCCGATGGCCCTGCCGATTCCATTCGCCAACCCGTTGTCGAGCCGGAGCGCGATGTGCGCGCGTTCCAATCCGTGCTGCTGGATCTCGGCGCCCGCCTCAAGCTTCCGGGCATGACGACGCCTGAAGGCCAAGCGCGTTATCCCGGTGGTTATCCTGATTACATTGTCAACCATGAACGTGCACCGGGCGTTGGCCCGCTGGCAGGCTTTCGTGGCGTTGACGGCACGCAATCGGGCAAAGGCGCACCGAACCCGAACCAGTTACAAGCCTATATCGACAATGGCTGTCACTGGTTTTACGAGCTGCCGGACGAGCACAAATATTTCAAGCATGTGAACAAGGGCTATCTGGAATGGGCCACGGGCTTTGGTCTCATCGGAAAGCCGGAACCGATCATTCATCAGCTCTATTGCGAGCCGCTGCAAAAATTCCGTCTAGCCGCCGAAGGCCATGGCGCCATTCAACCGCCCGATGGACACCGCGCGCGCATCATGGAAGCGTTTGATCCCATTCCGTTTTGGTATCCGCCCTTTGAAGGGGATTTGGTGGACGAAGCCGCCTTCCCCATTCACGCCGTCACACAACGCCCAATGGCGATGTATCACGCATGGGGTTCGCAGAACTCATGGCTCCGCCAAATCCTCGGCCGTAATTGGCTCTATATCGCCAAAGAACGCGCAGCAAAGCTCGGCATCGCGGATGGCGATTGGGTTACTGTCACTTCGCATCAAGGCCAAATCAAAGGCCAAGCCAAACTGATGAATGGCGTGAACCCCGATACGGTCTGGACATGGAACGCGATCGGCAAACGTTCGGGCACATGGGGCCTTAAAAAAGACGCGCCGGAAGCCAAGCAAGGCTTCTTGCTCAACCATCTGATCTCCGAGCTCCTACCCAAGCGCGACGGCGGTTATCGCTTCTCCAACAGCGATCCGGTAACAGGCCAAGCCGCGTGGTATGATTTACGCGTGCGCGTTGAAAAATCCGCTGACCAATCGAACATTAGCGGGCCGCAATTCCCGACGCTCAAAAACCTTGGAGTGGGTCAATGACCGCATTGCCTCAAACCACCGCGAAAAAACTGGGCCTCGTGATCGATCTCGACACTTGCGTCGGCTGCCAAGCCTGCGCGACCTCGTGCAAAGAGTGGAACACGCAAGGCTATTCCGCACCACTCGCGGATGAAGACACGCGCGGTGCAGACCCGCACGGCCCATGGCTAAACCGCATCCATGGCTATGAAGTCGAAGACACCAACGGCAAAGACAGCCGGGTCGTGCACTTTCCGCGCTCGTGCCTGCATTGCGAAACGCCCGCTTGCGTAACCGTATGCCCAACAGGCGCATCGTATAAGCGCGCGGAAGACGGTATTGTTCTCATCAATCCCGATACCTGCATCGGCTGCAAACTTTGCTCATGGGCGTGCCCTTACGGCGCGCGCGAATATGATGTGCAAGAAGGCGTGATGAAAAAATGCACGCTCTGCGTCGACCGTATCTACAATGAAAATTTCGAACCCGAAGATCGCCAACCCGCCTGCGTTAAAGCCTGCCCAACGGGCGCGCGGCACTTTGGTGATTTGGGCGATGAAAACTCTGCTGTATCGAAGCTTGTGAAAGAGCGTGGCGGCTTCGATCTTTTGCCTGAAATGGGCTACAAACCCACCAACAAATATTTGCCACCGCGCGCCAAACGCGACACACCTCAAGCAGGCATTGAAGCACTGCCAAAAGGCGATGGTTCAGCCATGGACCGTTTGTTCAAATTGGCCGACCGATTGCTGAGCGGGAACTGATCCGATGAATCCGGCCTATTCCGTTATTCTTTTTACCACCGCCTCGGGCGCAGGCTATGGGCTCTTGGCGCTTTTAGGCCTAACATCGACATCTGTCGGTCAATCGCCATCACTTGGCTTTGCCATCGTCGCGATGGTCATCGCCCTCGGCCTCATAACCATTGGCTTATTATCTTCGACCATGCATCTCGGCCATCCGGAACGAGCATGGCGGGCACTCTCGCAATGGAAAACATCCTGGCTTTCGCGTGAAGGCGTTGCGGCTATTGTCACCTATCCTTTCGCACTGGCGTTTGGGGTGACATGGCCTGGCCTTTACACCGCACCTGATGCGGTGGCTCCCTTGGGCTTCATCACAGCGGCGCTCTCACTCGTTACTGTTTTTACAACGGGTAAAATTTACGCCACGCTCAAAACCATTCGCGCGTGGCATCAGCCCTTAACCGTGCCCGTCTATCTCTTTTTTGCTCTCGCTTCAGGCTCTTCCCTCCATCTGGCTTTATCCGCCCTATTTGGGCGTGATCCGGGCGCTATTGCCCCTGTTGCTCTCATCGCCTTGGTCACATTAGCGCTTCTAAAATTCCTTTATTGGCGCGCGATCGATGCCGCTCCGCGCGAGCATACAATGGCGAATGCAACAGGCCTTGGCGCGAATGTTCGGCAATGGGAAGTGCCCCACACCACCAAAAATTTCGTTCAACGCGAAATGGGTTTCGTTGTAGCGCGTCGCCATGCGAGCCGCTTGCGGGGATTGTTCTTTATCGTATTGCTCTGCGCGGGACTCTTAGAGCTCGCTGCAAGCCTTATTCCGATGCTATCCCTTGCAGGCTTCGTCCTGATATTCGTCGCCGCATGGGTCGAGCGTTGGCTGTTCTTCGCGCAAGGCGAACACATCGTTACTCTGTTTTACGGCAATGCTCAGGCCTAAGGCCTATCCAAAAACATCAAGCGTTGCGAGTTTGAGGCCGTCGAGCACGGCCTCTTCCGCGCTGCGCGGGCTTAACGCATCGCCGATCACGTGAACGGGTACGCTGCTCCCATCAAGGGCGTCGGCTAAACCGCTAACGCGCTCATGGCCTTGGGATAAAACCAGCGTATCCACCTCTTCCATCAACATCGGTTCACCCGATGTTGCGTGTTGAAAATAGACGGTGCTTTCATCCGCACCAAACAGACGCGCATAAGGAATGATCTCAACACCGAGTTTGTGCAGCCGCCCCACCATCTCATCGCGCACATAGAAGGGCAGAGTTTGTCCCGCCATTAGGCCATCCACACAAAGCCTGACATGCCGCCCCTCTCGCGCCAATTTTTCGGCGACCCCCATACCGATCCAATCCGGCTTCCATTCGGCAATCACCACGCGCCCGCCGATATTGGCCTCACCTTTTAGAACCTGCCAAGCGGTAACGGTATGCGCATCCTCCATCCCTTCGAAAGCCGGTCGCCTCGGCGTGGCACCTGTCGCCACAATCACCGCATCGGGCAGCTCGCTTTCAACGGTTTCACGATCAAGCCGCGTATTGCGTTTGATTGTCACACCAGCATTTTCCATCTCACGCGTCAGATTGGTAACGATGCCACCAAACTCTGCCCGTCCCGGCAAGAGTTGCGCGAGTAAAGCCTGACCACCCAATTGGGAAGCCGCCTCAAATAGCGTAACATCATGACCCCGCTCAGCCAGCACAGCGGCAGCCTTCATCCCCGCAGGTCCGCCACCGGCAACAAAGAGTTTTTTCCGCGACCGTGTTGGCGTCTTCCTTGTAGCCAACGTCGTCTCACGCCCTGTTTCCGGAAACTGAATGCATGAGATCGGATAGCCTTTGTGAAAATGCCCGATACACGCCTGATTGCACGCGATACAAGCGCGAATATCATCCGCCTTGCCCGCCTTTGCTTTGTTGGGCATGTCAGGATCCGCAATTAAAGCGCGCGTCATGCCGCATAAATCGGCCTGCCCATTGGCCAATACCGTTTCGGCAATCTGTGGCTGATTGATCCGTCCCGTCACGATCACGGGCTTTGTGACAATCGCCTTTACCAGCGCAGCAAATGGCGCGACATAGGCGGTCTCATAAAACATCGGTGGCACAATATGGATGGCCCCCGATAGCGACGCCGAATTGCCCGCAATCACATGAAAATAATCGAGCGTTCCCTCAGCATCTAAAACCTTACAAACGTCCAAAATTTCCTGTGTCGCTATCGCTTCCGCATCACGCTCATCGCCTGAAATACGCAAGCCTACACCAAAATTGGGGCCAACTTCGGTTCGAATAGCAGCTGCGACTTCAGACAAAAACCGCATCCGATTTTCAAGGCTTCCGCCATAGCGATCATCGCGCTGATTCACATGCGGATTTAAAAATTGCGCTGGCAAATAGCCATGGCTAGCAACAATTTCACAGCCATCGAGTCCGGCTTCCCGAAGCCTTCGCGCGGCCGACGCATAGCCTGCGATAATCTCCGCAATCATCGCCTGCGAAAGAGGAACCGGCATGACATGAAACCGCGAATTGGGAATGGCCGATGGCGCATAGGCCACAGGCGCTGTGCCATCATCGGTCTCCATAATTTCACGCCCGGGGTGAAACAATTGACCAAAGATTTTGGTCCCGTAAGCATGAACGCGATCGGCCAAAGCGCGATAGCCAGCAATGCAGGAATCATCATCCGCCATCAACATATGCGACGTATAGCGCGCTGTAGGATGGACGCCGGCGACTTGCGCAATAATCAATCCCACGCCGCCTTTCGCGCGCGCTTCGTGATAGGCGATCAACCGATCCGTCACATGGCCGTTATGCGCCATCACCGTATCATGGCCCGTCGAAACGATGCGGTTCGGCAAGGTCAAACCGCTTCCAAGCGCTAGAGGTGAAAAGAGGAGCTTAAACATTGCACAAAACCCAATTAACCAAGCATCAAACCGTTTCAGCGCCCATCCGGATCGGCTTCAAACGGCCCGAGCTTCACGCGCAAGGCGCGCAATTGCGCCATGCGCTCATCGCGCCAAGCTAGCTTACGCGGCAAGTCGGAAACGGGCAAAGCGGAGCGCATTGAATCATGCAGCAACCCCACCAGTTTTTGCGTGACAACCGGAGCAGTCGCTCCGCGCTCATTGGCCAAATCATTGAACATAAAACCATAGCGTTTCAAATAATCGGCAATGCCACCGGGAGCATTTAAATCGATCCCCTCCAGCGGCCCAAGAAACGCCCAGCGCAATCCGAAGCCATCGCTGATCAAGCGATCAATATCTTCGGGCGACATCAGCCCGTCTTCAATCACGCTAAACATTTCGGTGAGCAACGCGCCCTGCAAACGGTTCATTACAAAGCCCGGTTGCTCGCGTTTCACCATCACGGGCGATTGGCCGATGGCTTGCATCAACTCATACACAATCTCGACCGTCTCAAGCGAGGTGAACGGCGCAGGAACAATCTCGACCACCGGAATGAGATGCGGCGGCGCGGCAGGATGGGCCACAATGCAGCGATGCCGTCCCAAAATCTCACCCGCAAACCGCGAGATGCCGAAACTTGAGGTTGAACTCGCAATCACCGCATCCGGCGGGGCATAATGATCGAGATCCCGAAACAACGCGGTCTTGATGGCAAGGTCTTCTTCTACGGCTTCCATCACAAAGCCCGATTGGCTAACCGCCTCGCCTAAATCCTCGTGAACACTGATCCTTGAAAGGAGTGATTCGACGCTTACCTCCGGCTTAATCGCTTGCGCGCGCTGTGCGGCACCTGCGATATCGTCCAAAATCGAAGCTTTCGCGCCCTTCCTGCGGGATAAAATGCGAACCGCGACGCCGGCGCGCGCAAACACCACGGCCCATGAACGGCCAATAATTCCGCCCCCGATCACCGTTATATGCGCCATTCAAGCTTCCTATCGCAAATTTGCCGTTGAGCAGACTTGACGGTTCATCTCCCGTTTTGGCAAGGCCTGTTAGGCGTATTTTCGCTTTGGCAAACAGAAACCCTTCGCCTATAAGGCCGTTATGTCCCAGTTAAAAATCCTCGTCACCGGCGCTGCCGGGTTTATCGGCTTTCATGTGTCCCGCCGTTTATTGGCGGAAGGCCATATCGTCACCGGGTTTGATAATCTAAACCCCTATTACGATGTGACGCTCAAACATGCGCGTCTGGCCGAGCTTGCCAAAGAAGCGCGCTTCACCTTCATTGAAGGCGATCTGGCCGATTCCGATGCCGTGGATGCTGCTTTCAAAGCAGGCCAATTTACCCATGTCGTCAATTTGGCGGCCCAAGCCGGCGTACGCTATTCGCTCAAAAATCCGAAGGCCTATGGGGACGCGAACCTCACAGGCTTTTTAAATATTCTTGAAGCCTGCCGCCACAACGCGATCCAGCATCTCGTTTATGCGTCGTCCTCATCGGTCTATGGCGCGAACACGGCCATGCCGTTCTCGGTGCATGACAATGTCGACCATCCTTTGTCGCTTTATGCCGCCACCAAAAAAGCCAATGAGCTGATGGCGCATTCTTATGCGCATATGTTCGGCCTGCCTTCAACGGGCTTGCGGTTCTTCACCGTCTACGGTCCTTGGGGACGTCCCGATATGGCGATGTGGCTTTTCGCCGATGCTATTTTAAAGGGCGAGCCGATCACGCTTTTCAATCACGGCAAAATGCGCCGCGATTTCACCTATGTCGATGACATTGTGGAATCGATTGCCCGCTTGGTGCCTAAAACCGCCGAGCCCAATCCCGATTGGGATGGCGCAAAGCCCGATCCAGGAACCAGCAAAGCCCCTTGGCGCGTCTACAATATCGGCAATAACAGCCCCGTCGAATTGATGGATCTCGTCAGCACGATGGAAAAGGCCTTGGGCATCGAAGCCAAGAAAATTTTGGCCCCCATCGAAATCGGCGACGTGCCAGAAACCTATGCCAATGTGGATGCGCTGATGGAAGCGGTTGATTTCAAACCCTCAACGCCGCTGGATGTCGGCGTTGGCCGTTTCATCAGCTGGTTCAGGCAGTGGCGCGGTAATCACTAAACTACCTTTTCGTCATTGCGAGCGAACGCGAAGCAACCCAGCTAGCGGGCAGTTACAAGAGCGCAATCATTCCGACGCATATGATCGAAAACCATCAACTGGGTTGCTTCGCCTACGCTCGCAATGACGGTGATCGATATGCTAATTACTGAGCCCGCAACCACTGTGTTGCAACAAGCACCGGCCACAGATCATTGTGCCGATCCCTCGCGCCCGAGCAATGCTGCTGCCAAGCGCGTGCAATCGGTGCTGCATCAAACAAGCCATCCTGTTTAAGCGAAACAGGATCAAGCAAATCCTCCGCCCAATCGCGCAAGGGGCCGCGCAACCATTGCGCCAGCGGCACGCCAAAGCCTTTCTTGGGCCGCTCCACCATCGCCTTCGGCACATGGCGATAGAGCACTTCGCGCAAAATCCATTTGCCGATACCCTCACGACGGCGCAGATGCATCGGCAGTGTCAAAGCAAATTCAACGATGCGGTGATCAAGCATCGGAACACGCGATTCAAGCGATACGCCCATCGAAGCGCGATCCACTTTCACCAAAATATCATCGGGCAAATAGCCCACCATATCGCGCGCCATCATGCGTTCGAGATCGGACAGAGCGAGCCCGTCAAACGCATCAGTCCTAGGTTTCTTTGCAGCACTCAAACCGTTAACAGGAAGCCGTTCGCCGGACCAATGGCCCAACAGCCGCTCAGTCGTTTCTTGCGTATCGCGCGCTGCTACAACAGAGGCAGCCAATTGCAATTGCCGCGTCAATTTACCTTGCCCCAGCGCACCTAGCAAAGGCGCTGCTAAGGCACTGCCCATCCCCAACATTTGTCTGAATGGCAAGGGTAGCGTGTTATTCAAGCGAAAGAAACGTTCCGCCAAACCATAGGTGTTGTAGCCGCCGAATAATTCATCCCCCGCATCGCCTGATAGCGACACCGTTACTTGAGAACGCGCAAGCTTGGAGACGAGATAGGTCGGCAGCTGTGAAATATCGGCCAGCGGCTCATCATAAAGCTGCGGCAAAAGCGGAATAACATCCAACGCATCGCGCGGCGATATCTGCACTTCCGTGTGATCGGTTCCGAGATGGCGCGCCACATCGGCGGCAAAGGGCGCCTCGTTAAACGCATCTTCCTCAAAGCCGATGGTGAAGGTGCGAATAGGCCGTGATGCCTGTTGTTGCATCAACGCCACGATGATCGAACTATCAATCCCGCCGGATAAAAAAGCGCCCACCGGCACATCAGCGACCATCTGCAACGCGATGGCGTCCGACAGCAATCCCTCAAGCGCATCCACCGCCTCGCGATCCCCGCCACGAAACGGCATTGCGTGCCCTTGCA
>Ga0164297_10005162_pt1 | contig 11310 bp, 6 predicted proteins | sample GEODES058metaG_FD_113539 | JGI IMG/M metagenome (GOLD analysis project Ga0164297, IMG submission 113539) | Dystrophic lake water microbial communities from Trout Bog Lake, Wisconsin, USA - GEODES058 metaG | ecosystem: Environmental > Aquatic > Freshwater > Lake | place: USA: Trout Bog Lake...
AAGTCCGATTCTTGCGCAAGGTCGAATCAATCAGCTCCTTGACAACTCATTAATTTCGGTGCTCGTGAGCCCGTCTTGCCGTGTGTTTTTTTCATCGAACAGCATTCGATTTTCCCACACTTTTAATCCTTTTCCAAAGCACAAGCTCTCAAGCTTTCTTGGTTGAGAACGCATTATTTAGGGTTTGCAATCGCAACTGTTGGCTCTCACTTTGACCTCTGGAAAACCTGCATTTGAGCTCTATCGAGCCCTCGTAAGAGCCAAATATGGTGAATTCTTCAAAAAAAACAACATTTACGAGGGAAAAAAGTAGTTTTCCCCTTGGAAACTGCTAATTTTAGCTATAGCATCTCAACACTGGCGAAAAAGCAGATTTCACCGGTTAATTACACTCTTACAAAAGGAACTTTAAAACATGGCAACTGCAAAGAAAACTCCGGCAAAAAAAGCTGCTAAAAAAGCAGCACCCGCCAAAAAAGCACCCGCAAAAAAAGTTGTAGCTAAAAAAGCAGCTCCTGCTAAGAAAGCAGCTCCTGCTAAAAAAGTCGCAGCCAAAAAAGCAGCTCCTGCTAAAAAAGCAGCAGCCAAAAAAGCACCTGCTAAGAAACGCACTCCCAATGCTGCATTCATGAAGCCATTGACACCCAGCGCCGCATTGGCCGCTGTGATTGGCCATACTGCAATTCCACGTACTGAAGTGGTCAGCAAGCTGTGGACTTACATCAAAAAGCACGGATTGCAAGACAAAGTCAATAAGCGCAACATCAACGCTGATGACAAATTAAAAGCCGTATTTGGCAAAGCTCAAGTCACCATGTTCGAATTGGCAGGCTTGATTGGCAAGCACCTGTCATAATTTTTGACGGCTTAAGCCACACGCGCCCCCTGATCTTCAGGGGGCGTTTTCATTGATGGCGATCAAAACTCCTCACCCAATCACCCAAATTCTGATTAACGCTCATCAAAACTGACTTCCAGTCCTCAGGCGTCCTTTGACGGAAAATCTTCATCCCAGGATACCAAGGTGATGTGTCTTGATCCAAAAGCCACCGCCAACAGGTGTCGTAGCGATTCAATAGCCAAACGTTTTTACCCATTGCAGCAGCCAAATGGGCCGTCGAAGTGTCCACAGAAATAACAAGATCCAAAGCGTCGATCATTGCTGCGGTATCTGAAAAATCTCTAATTTCACTCGTGAAATCTACGAAATCTACTGTTTCAAATATACGCTTGTCAATTTCTCTCAACTCTTGCTCTGCGAGTTCACCCTTTTGAAGTGAAAAGTAGGTACACCCTTGCGTCATCAAGCACAGGAAATCTTTGAGCGCAATATTTCTTCTTTGATTAACCGCCCAGGTCTGAGGTTGATGGGCTCGAAAACCTCCTGACCAAACCAAGCCGACACGCGGGCCTTTAAAAACGCTCATCCTTTTCGCCCAGTACTGCCCCTTATTCTGTGAAGCTTTAATGTAGGGCGTTGTATCCACAATATGCCAACGATCTCGACCCAACAAAAAAGGCAAGCTCAATAATGAACATTGCAAATCCACATCCGCAATTGAATCCGTGCGCTCAATGACCCGTTGTATGTAACTCTGCCCCCTCAAGAGGCCTAAAAGAGCTTGAGGAGCCATCAGAGTCAATATCGCACCTTGATGGTGAAGTATTTTTAGAAAACGCAAAAACTGCATGACATCACCCAGCCCTTGTTCGCTGAGTACCAAAAGCCTTTTCCCCTCCAAGGGCTCAGCGCCATTCCAGTGGGGTACTTCAACACCCGTAAGCTGCAAAATCTGATTCAAAGATGCGCCTGGCAATTTGGCACGCCACTCGAACTCCAACCAACCTTCTTCAAATTGACCATCCAATAAAAGCGCTTGTGACAAATGGTAATGGAACTTGGCAGACGAAGGCTCTAAAGTCAGCGCATTTTGATACGCTGAAATGGAATTTGCGGATTTTTGCAAGTCATAAAATACATCGCCTAAATTGGCCCAAGCATTTGAATAACCGGGGTTCAATGCCAAGGCATATTGGTAATGAACCTCTGCCAGCTCAAGCTTTCTAAGACTCTGACAAAGTACGCCATTATTGAAGTGAACGTTAGCATGATCAGGCGTCAAGAGTATGGATTGAGAAATATATCTTTCAGCATTTTTGAAATCATTTTGAAGCAAACTGACCGCAGATAAATTTAAATGTAGAGCCGAGTCTTCAGGCTTGATCGTCAATGCCTTTAAATAGAGACCATAGGCCTCCTGACTACGCCCCTCAACCTGATACAAATGTGCCAACTTAAAGAGAGCAATGTAATTACCAGGATCGATTTGGAGGATATTTCGATAGGTGACAATCAACGCCTCTTTGGATCCCAAGATGTCCAACACCACGCATCTATTGATCAAAATGGGTAAAAAGGTTGGGACAATTTGTGCTGCGTTGTCGTAGGCTTTCAAAGCTTCTGAGTAAAGCTTTAATTCACATTGAATTGAACCCATTTCGACGATTGCTTCGTACAAGGTAGGATCCAAAATAATGGCTCTGCGATAACTTTGAAGTGATCCACCAAGATCCCCAGATCGCCTCAAAGCAATTGCCAAATTATTAATTGTCTCAGAGGTAAAGCCATTGCAAAGAAAAATTTCTTTGTAAATAGAAACTACCAAGGAAGAATACCGAAGTGCGCTCGCAGCTAAGGCATAATGATTTAAAAATTCTATGTTAGCTCGCGAAAGAAGATGAGCGCGCCCAAAATCCAACAAGGCATTTTGCAAATCTGCAGTTTGAGCTTTGAGGAGTCCCAATCGGTAATGCGCATCAAAATTTGAAGGCTCCAAAATTGTTATCCGCTCATAAGAATTAATCGCCCCAGCAACATCCCCTCTTTGAAGTTGACTTTGGGCAATCTTCATGTATGAATCGATTGAATGCTTGCTGGATATGTTCAAAGCAAAATAGGACCTAAAGTAAGTTACAAATCTCTATGAAATTTGAATTGGTAGACATTGAATTTCCAGCAATTTTGTCGCATGTATCTATTGCGAGGCAACCGCTATCGCAAGCACCTCATCTAATGCAAGAGGCATCAAAAGATCCAGATGCGGCAAATATGTTCATGCGAATGTTCTATCTTTTTCAAGGTACAAAGCAAGACGACTTTTCACTTTTGATGCAAGAAAAGGCATTGAAACTAAGACAAGTTTATAAGATATTACTCCCGAATCAAAATTCTAGGCCTAAAAGAATCAAATTGTTGGCTTTATTCGCTCCGGGCGATATGAGAGAAAACTTACCCATCGATTATTTACTCGAGCGTTTGGACGTTGATCTCACTGTTCTTTATTTGTTACCCGATCAGCCATTACCTAAAACCATCCCCAATCATGAGGTGGCGATCGTTGCAATGGGTCAATCATCCAACAATAGAGCATTGTTGGAATCATTAGAGAATGTTTTTGATGAATGGCCGCGCCCTATCATCAATCGACCTGAACACATATTGAGATGTGCCAGAGATTCAGCTGCAAAGCTTCTTAAAGGTATTGAGGGACTTGTCGTATCCCAAAACTCAAAAACCCATCGTTCGGATCTTTACAGTCTTCGCTACCCCTTTACTCTTCGGCCCATTGATTCGCACGCGGGAGAAAACTTTTCCTTAATTACTAATGAGGGAGAACTTCAAATCTACCTATCTGATAACGAAGATAAATTTTTTTACGCCGGTCAATTCATTGATTACGAAAGCCAAGATGGACTATTTAGAAAATTCAGGATCGCCCTCATCAAAGGAGTACCTTACATATGTCATTTGGCTATTTCAGATGACTGGATCGTTCATTACCTTAAAGCAGGTATGCATCTAAGCTTAACCAAGAGACAAGAAGAAGAATCGTTCATGAATGACTTCTCAAGGACATTTGCATGCCAATACGCTCGAATATTTGAGTCGATTTATGAACGTATCCCCCTTGAATATGTGGTTTTAGACTGCGCCACGGACAGGTACGGCAATCTCATCTTATTTGAACTGGATAATTCTGGCTGGGTTCACGACACTGACCCCAAAGACATTTACCCATACAAAGAACATATCATGCATAAAGTCTTTCAGGCATTTGAGAGTCTAATCCTCACCAAACTCAATATGCAACTCTCATGAATAATTCGCGTAACTTTTCGGCTGGACCAGGTGCATTACCGCTAAAGGTCTTAGATGAGGTAAAACAATCGATCGAAAAGATACCTGAATTAGGTATATCCATATTGGGTGTTAACCACAGATCAGATTGGTTTGAGAAATTGATGCAGCAAGCCGAAGAAAACCTAAGACTTTTACTCTCCATTCCAGAGTCTTACAGCGTATTGTTTTTACAAGGTGGGAGTAGCCTACAGTTTTCCATGATCCCCATGAATTTTCTGCGCGGAACCAATAAGGTTGCTCAACACATCGTCTCAGGATATTGGAGCTCAAAAGCTCCGAAAGAAGCCATTCATGAGGGAAGGGTCAACATCATTTGGAGTGGGGAAGAAAATCACTTCACAACATTACCGGATCTTAATCAATTGTGCTTAGACACCAAAAGTGCATATCTTCATTACGTCAGTAATGAAACAGTTGAAGGTCTTGAGTTTCATCAAAATATTGAAAATTCAGAAATTCCAATCATTGTTGACATGTCCTCCAACCTTTTATCTCGTTCAATTGACATCTCCAAATACGACCTTATTTATGCTCATGCACAGAAGAACTTGGGTCCCGCAGGAGTAACCGTTGTAATAGTAAGAGATGTTTTTTTAAACAGTTCTGTCTCTACCCTACCATCAATGCTGGATTACAAAACTCACAAAAAGGCAAACTCAATTTACAACACGCCCTGCGTTTTCTCGATTTATGTTTTGAAGTTGGTCTGCGATTGGTTAATCAAAGACATTGGTGGACTTTTAAATATGGAGATTATCAATAAGAATAAAGCTGCACTCCTCTACAAAACCATTGATCATTTTTCTGATCACTTTGCGACACATGCAAATCAAAGTTATCGATCAAATATGAACGTTGTATTCAAAATGCACGATCTACAAAAGGAATCCACTTTTTTGAACTTTCTTTCTCAAAGAGGGTTCAGTGGACTAGAAGGACATCGATCTTTAGGCGGGATAAGAGCATCCCTCTATAACGGAATTGAATTAAAAGCGGTTGAAGATTTATGTGACTCTATTTCTGAGTACTTTCGATGAAAAACTGAGTCTTATGGCTCCAAATAACAACGAAAACTTTATAATTACTTTTAATTCAAAATAAATTACGTTTTTTAAGTGTTTTTTAAGGCAAAACTGCTTTAATAACGGTCATTGCTCAAACTACAAACACGCACTGCTGAATCTTTCCTTTTACAAATCAGTGGGCAGAAAAATCAGAATTAAGTCCTAGATATGAACCTCCAAAATAATCAACAATCTAAATCTAAGAGCAAGTACTACATTGCAGTTGCGATTTTGTTACTGGCCACCGGCGCTTATTTTTTGTTTGTAAAACCAAAAACTAGCACACCCACTGAACTCGATACTACTGCTGACGCAAAAGCCTCAAGTCCAAGCTCCGCAGAGGACCAACTCAGCATCACGGCAGAGCAAGCCAAAGAGGTCAAACCTGGCCCTGTGCAACTTAAAACGTTTGAGCAAAAACATGATGCCATTGGCATCATAGACTTTAATCAAGACAAAATTGTTCCCGTCTACAGCGCCTATGCTGGCAAGATATCCAAAGTTTTGGTAAAGGCTGGAGATGAAGTGAGCCAAGGCCAAGTTTTGTTCACGATACAAGTCCCCGACATTGCAACGGCTGCCTCCAATTTATTGTCAACTGCAGCCAATCTTAAGGTTGCCAACACAAATCTAAAAAGAGCCAAGGAACTAGCTGAATTCAAAAGTATTTCCGTTAAAGAACTTGAACAAAATATTGCGGATCAACAATCTGCTGAAGGAAATTACGAAGCAGCCCTCAAAACCATGCGACTCTTTGATTTAAGCGATGATGACATTCAACAAATTCTCAATGGGAGAAAAGTTGATGTTGAAATGGCCGTTAAGAGTCCAGTTAAGGGTAAAGTGGTCAATCGAAACGCTGCACCTGGAGCCTATGTTCAGCCTGGAAATGCTCCTGCACCCATTACCATTTCCGACACAGGTCACCTGTGGATTGTTGCCAATATTCCAGAATCAGAAATTTCTTTCTATAAGCTTGGACAAAGAATTTCAGTTTCTGTTCAAGCCTATCCAAATACTTTTTTTGAAGCAAACATCTCCTACATTGCAGACTCTGTTGACCCCAATTCACACCGTGTGACCGTTCGAGCCGAAATTGCCAATACCAAACATCAGCTTTTGCCACAAATGCTGGCAAGTTTTACGATCTACTCTGGGGATCCTATCCACTCTCCCGCACTGCCACTTACAGCCGTTGTTCGTGAAAATGATGGTAATTTTTCTGCTTGGATGACTAACAATGGGAAAGACTATACGCGCCGAGTTGTCAAAACAGGACTTTCTCAAGACGGGTATGTCCAAATTTTAGAAGGACTCAAGCAAGGCGAAACTGCTGCACAAGACAAAGCACTCTTTTTAAGTAATCTTTTTATTACTACACATTAATTTTTGAATACTTAAAAGAACACAGTGCTCACATGATTAAATCAATTTTATTTTTCGTTTTAACACGCAAACCCATAGTCTTGCTGGGCCTCGTTGCATTTATTTTTTGTGGGGTTATTGCCTTTTTAAAATTAAATGTTGAAGCCTATCCAAACCCTGCTCCAGTGATTCTTGAAATCACGGCGCAAGCTGCCGGACAGTCAGCGGAGGAAATGGAGCGTTATTACACACGCCCTATGGAGATAGGTTTAGCCACTACGCCTGGTATAGACAATATCCGCTCTACTTCCTTTTATGGTTTATCGTTTGTACGCGTAACCTTCAAGTACGGTATAGATTACTACTTTGCATTGACTCAAGTTGCCAACAACTTGGCAGCAAATGTAAATTTGCCCAATGGTGTCCAACCTCAAATTCAAGCATCTAGTTTGGTGGGTGAGATTTTTCGCTACCAAGTCACAGGCTCGGCTTCTTACTCCTTGACCGATCTCAGAACCATTCAAGACTGGGTGGTTCAAAGGAGACTATTAACAGTTCCAGGTGTCGTTCAAGTCGTTACATGGGGCGGCACCACGAAGGAATATCACGTTGAGGCAAATGCTAAAAAACTTGAAGGCTATGGCATCTCACTTCAACAACTGATTACAGCCATAGGTAACTCCAACATCAACGTTGGGGGTAGGACTGTGAGCATTGGCGATCAATCCGTGAATATTCGCGGCATTGGAATGGTCAAAAATTTAGAGGACATTGGGAAAATTGTTGTCACTCAACAAAATGGTGTGCCCATTTTGGTTAAAGATCTCGCAACTGTGTCTCAAGGATATATTCCGAGACTTGGCGAAGCAGGTAGAGATCATCAAAACGATGTAGTGACTGGTGTAGTCATTATGAACCGCACACTTCAAACCAATGAAGTGGTTGAACGGGTAAGAACGGCTATTGAGAAAATCAATAAAGACGGTACTCTTCCAGATGGCGTGAACGTTGTCCCTTATTACGACCGATCGGTTTTGGTCAATGTTACAACCCACACAGTGATTCACAATCTAATTTTTGGTTGCTTGCTTGTTTTCTTGATTCAATGGATATTCTTAGGAGACATTCGAAGTGCTGTCATTGTCAGCATTAACATTCCTTTTGCTCTTTTCTTCAGCATTATTTTATTACTCTTGACTGGAGAGTCAGCTAATTTACTATCTCTAGGCGCTGTGGACTTCGGGATTATTGTCGATTCAGCCGTTATTTTGGTTGAGAACATATTCCGGAATTTCCAAAAACCTCTTAGTGAACGTGGCATATTGCTTCAAGAACTTAACAAAGGGCCTTATGGAGCCAATTCGAACTCAACCTTAAGTTGGTCAGGGCGCTTGAGGTTGATTTTTTTGAGTGCTTCACAAGTAGATACGTCAGTGCTCTTCTCGACTGCTATCACGATTGCAGCCTTTGTACCCTTATTCACCATGCAAGGAGTTGAGGGTCAAATTTTTGGTCCAATGGCAAGAACCTATGGATACGCATTGGCTGGAGCCTTGATTGCAACATTCACGATTACACCCACCATCGCAAGTATTCTCCTTCCTAGGAAAATTCAAGAAAAAGAAACCATCTTGGTGGAATACATCAGAAAGATTTATACCCCAAGCTTAAACTGGACATTGGCAAATACTCAAAAATCATTGATTTTTGGAGCGGCTTGCTTGAGCTTGGGAGTGGTTTTGTTCCTCAACTTAGGTAGTGAATTTTTACCTGCATTAGAAGAAGGCAATCTGTGGATCAGAGCCTCAATGCCTCCTACCATTTCATTGGAGTCAGGTACCGAAAAGGCCAATCGGATGAGAGAAATCATCAAAAGTCACCCTGAAGTGATTACTGTTGTATCACAACACGGCAGACCTGATGACGGCAGTGATGCATCTGGCTTTAACAATGTGGAACTTTTTGCCCCTCTTAAATCATTTGACGACTGGGCCCCTGGAATGACCAAGGAAAAGCTCGTTCAAGATTTGCAAAATCAGTTTCAAAATGAATTCCCAGGTGTAACCACCAATTTCTCTCAATACATTCAAGACAATGTTGAAGAAGGCCTCTCCGGGGTTAAGGGTGCAAATTCGGTGAAAATCATTGGGCCTGATCTTGTCGTGCTTGAACGACTTGCATCCCAGGTAAAGTCCGTGATGTCTACTGTCAATGGTGTAGCAGATTTAGGAATTTTTAACATCTTGGGACAACCTAACCTCAATATCATCATTGATAGGGACAAGGCAAGTCGTTATGGTTTGAATTCTGCAGATATCAATAGTGTGATTCAAGCCGCTTTAGGCGGGACATTGGCAACCACCGTTCTTGAGGGCGAAAGGCAGTTTGGTTTAACTGTTCGCTATCTTAAAGAAGATCGCAATGAGCTTGAAGATGTTAAAAATTTACACATCAGCTATACCCAATCAAACGGAACAACGGGGTTCATTCCCTTAAAGGAAATCGCAACATTGTCTCTCGACACTGGAGCCACCTACATCTACCACGAGAGTAATGAGAGATACATTCCCATTAAATTCAGCGCTAGAGGTCGAGATCTAGGCTCCACGGTCGCTGAACTCGAAAAGAAAATCGCAAAAAACGTTAAATTGCCTGTTGGCTACAGAATCACATACGCTGGTGAATTTGAGGAGCTTCAAGCTGCAAAGAAAAGACTATTTTTGGTTTTGCCTTTATCTGTTTTGCTAATCATTACTTTATTGTATGCACTGTTCAACAACTTGACTTACGCATTGCTAACTTTATCAGGCGTTCCTTTTGCTGCTCTTGGGGGTGTTATCGCCCTATTCATTACAGGACAAACCTTAAGTGTGTCGGCAATCATTGGCTTTGTTTCACTTCTTGGCGTCTCAGTCATGAACGGTATTTTGATTCAAAGTTACTACAAGGATATGCTGGTCTCTGGAAAGTCAACTTTAGAATCCCTCTTTTTAGCCCACTCGACACGAATGCGGCCGCTTTTAATGACTGCATTATCAGCGTGCATTGGTCTCTTTCCTGCTGCCATTTCTCACGGAATTGGAAGTCAAGTACAACGCCCACTTGCCACAGTCGTAGTCGGTGGTATGCTGATTGGCCCATTATTTCTCTTGCTCATTGTTCCCGCATTTTTGGCCGTGACATTAAAGAGAGTTACCATCAAAAGAAGACGTGTTGGGTTGGGTGGATGAAAATGAAAAATAATAAAATTCAACATATCCGCAGATTCAACGCCATCTGCCTTAGCATTTCAATTGCATTTGCACTTGTTTCATGTGCAGTGGGTCCTGATTATCAAGCTCCCAACTATTCCTTGGGGGAATCCTTCACAAGAGAAAAAGCTTCAGCAACCGCCGCTTTGACGGTCACGGTAATTGACACAAAGTGGTGGAGAGGTTTCAACAATAGCGATCTCGATCACTTGATTGAACTTGCCTTAGCGCACAATCCCAATATTCAAGTCGCTATGTCGAACTTGAAAGCTGCACAGCAAAATACAATCGCCCAACAAGGATTCTTTTATCCGTCTATTACGGCTGGTTATTCTGTAACACGACAAAATGGAGGCGCAACGCTTTCTCCCAGTATCAACAATGTTGCAGCCAACTCAGCCTATAACCTACATACCGCAGGATTAACTGTTGGATTTGTACCGGACATCTTTGGCGTTAACCAGAGAATGGTGGAGTCCCTTAAAGCACAAGAAGAAAGTCAACGCTTTCAACTTTATGCATTACAAACCAGTGTAGTAACAAATCTCATCTCAAGTGTGGCTCAAGTATCTGCACTCAATGAGCAAGTTAAGATCAATCAAGAGATTGTCAAAATCAACAAACTACAACTCGACCATTCTGCTCGTTTGTTAGCAAATGGTTATGCAAGTGGAATTGATCTAGCCAATCAGCAAGCCAACTATGCAATGTCAACTGCACAGCTATCCAACACCCAAAAAGCATATGAACAATCGCTAGACTTGATCAATATTTTGTGCGGCGAAAATCCTAGTACTTCATTGACCATTCCAGATATTGATTCGATTTCAATTCCCAAGGATCTCCCAAAGTTAGTGCCAAGCTCTTGGATCAATCAAAGGCCTGATATCAAGGCAGCTCAAGAAATGGTGCGTTCAAGTAATGCACAAATTGGAATTGCGCTTGGCAACATGATTCCTCAAATTTCATTAAGTGCAGTTAGTGGAAGCAGTGCAAGCGCACTTTCACAATTAAAAGACTCTGCAAACAATATTTGGTCAAACACTTTGAACGTAAACCAGTCTATTTTTGCGGGTGGAACACTTTTGGCTCGCAAGAGGGCAGCAGAATCTGGACTTCAAGCGTCCTTGGATCAGTACAAAGCTGTTGTTTTAAATGCTTTACAAAATGTTGCCGATTCAATGTATGCCATAAACGAGGACAAGAAGAATTTAGAATCTATGCAAGACAGCGAAGCAGCAAACTCAAGAGTGCTGAGTCTTACCAAAAAACAATTTGATGGTGGCTATGTTTCAGAACCTGCACTGCTTTCAGCTGAAACAAGTTTTTTACAGTCCAAATTGAATCGCATACAAGCACTAGGACTTTATTTGACTGATACTGCTTCTCTTTTTCAGTCGCTTGGTGGTGGTTGGACTCAAAATCAATA
>Ga0164297_10005163_pt1 | contig 11310 bp, 12 predicted proteins | sample GEODES058metaG_FD_113539 | JGI IMG/M metagenome (GOLD analysis project Ga0164297, IMG submission 113539) | Dystrophic lake water microbial communities from Trout Bog Lake, Wisconsin, USA - GEODES058 metaG | ecosystem: Environmental > Aquatic > Freshwater > Lake | place: USA: Trout Bog Lake...
TGAGACGCACTGCCCACAGCCGCCATAGAGAAATGGCAGAGGACTCGCCTGCCGCCGCCCGCTCACAGCTGCGCGTGCTGAAGCCCAAGACGCGACGAGGCAAGCGAGCGCTGCTGAAGCGCGCCCCGCGACTGGTGGAGGAGCTGAAGAAAGTGTTGCTTCTGCACGGCGGCAAGTCCAGCGCCGTCCTCAAGGACGTGCTGACAGACCTTTCGGCGCTCAAGCGCGGCGAGTGCCTGAAGCTGAGTCGCAAGAACGACAGCGTCCGTCCGTTCGAGTCTGGCGGCGAGGTGACGCTCGAGTTCCTGTGCCAGAAGGCTGACTGCTCGCTCTTCTGCCTGGGCAGCCATAACAAGAAGCGGCCACACAATCTGGTGCTGGGCCGCACCTTCGACTTCAAGCTCCTCGACATGCTTGAACTCGGGGTGCGTCACACACGCACGAGGCGCCCGTGCAGCAGCAGCGCTACTCAACCACCGGCGGCTGCTGACTTCTGTGGGCCGTCTGCCCAGGTGGAGAACTACAAGCCGCTACGCGAGTTCGGCAAGGTAGTTGCTGGCGCTGCAGCAGGCTCCAAGCCGTGCCTTGTGTTCCTGGGCGAGTTGTTTGAGACTGATGAGGTGCGCCCAACACGGCCTGTGTAATGCAATACCACACGGCGCATTCGCTCTGACTTGAACACCTGCTGTGTCACAGGCGATGCGCACTGCAAAGAGCCTGCTCATCGACCTGCTGCGCGGTCGCGTAGTTCCGAGCATCAACCTGCGCGGCTTGGACCGGGCAATCGTCTTCACCGCAGTTCCCGGCCGCATCCTGCTCCGCCAGGCGGTGACGAGCTTCAAGAAATCAGGCACAAATGTGCCTCGGGTGGAGCTCACAGAGTGTGGCCCCCGCATGGACCTCGTACTCCGCCGACACCGCCCTGCACTGCCAGACACAGCCAAGGCGGCGTACGCACAGCCAGCGCCGCCGAAGCAGTGGAAGAACGTGGGCAAGGATTCGCTGGCCGGCACTGTGGGACGCGTGTTTGTGCCACGCCAGGAGATTGGGGAGATGGCTCTTGCGAAGCCAAAGGGCACGAAGCGCCAGCGCAGGGAGTCGGCTGCGGAGCGCAAAGCGGCCAAGCAGGCGGAGGGTGACAGGCCTGGTGGCGAGGTAGAACAAGAGCAGGCTGATGACCTAGAGCAGCCAAAGCGGCGCCGGAAAGTGCAACGATAGACGATAGTGCAACGATAGATTTGCGTCTTCTTGTCTGATGCGTGTAGATCTCACTGTTGCTGGAATTTCAGCCGCGGATCGCGCGGTCCCGTGTGCGTGGCGCCTGCACTTGGAGCCTGCTCAAGTGGCGCATGCTGGGAGCTTGCGGCGCCGGCTTCACCTGGTGCGCCCCGTGCTGCTTCTGTGCTGCCTTGTGCGAGTGTTGGAAGGTAAAACGCCCGCGAAGTCAATACCGTCCTTGAAGGTGCAACTCCTGAGTCGGTACAGGTCCGCATCACATATGAAGCTTTTGCAGCTGCCGTACTGCTGAGCAATATGTTGGCGGCACGGCCAGAGAGGGTTACTTCCATGGCCAACAGCTGGCCGGTTGTGATGGAGAACAGATTGGCGAGCTGCTGTGGTCTACACGGACCAACCATGCTCTCCGGAATCACGTGAACGAATGCCATGAAGTCGAGGCTGATCACGTGGACATCGCAGGGCTCGAAATCTTCCGCCACGCAGTCCGCGAGCTTTGTGCGCACTCGCAAGACGTTGTCCACCAATATTGCCACCGGGACGTGGGCCATGCTGCTCGCATACACGGGCCCACTTGCGCGCAGGATGTTTCGTGATTCGTGGGGCAGGTCCAGCCTCTCCATGATCGTTTCCAATGCCTCTGGCAGCAGTGGCGGTTGAGGAATGGACGCATTTGGCTTTAGCGTAACGTAACGCTTTGCCACATCCATCATCAGGCAGCTGCAACGAGAGGATGATAACATCTCTACGGCTTCCGCACGGTCACGAGGCAGCGCCGGGCACGCAGCCACGAGAGCGTCGACGGTGGCGCAGTGTTCTTGCTGCAACCTCCGTACACAGAGAAGGAAGTGAACCACCTGACCCTCCGCATCCAACGGCTCTGCTGATGGCGGCAGTTCTCCAAACCGCGCGTTTACTTTGGCAGCCTCAATTTCTGTCCGGTCTCGCGCTGAGCCAGGCCGAGCAGCGCGTCCAAGAGGTCCATCTCCACCAGCATCATGGCGGAAGTGGGGCACAGCGCCGCGCATGCTGGAAAGATGTGGCATGCCACGGCCGCCCTGGTTCCGCCGCGGAGGCGACTTCGTGCCACGGCGCGGAGACGCGCTGCGACTCCGACTGCTTCTGCCAGCACGACGTCCTTCACGGCCACCACCACTGCGACTGCGGCTCCGGCTTCGACTGCCACGCCGGAAATGGGGGCGCCGCTCATCGCCAGATGTGCGCTGCCGCTTGCGGTCATAGCCACCACCGCTCCGACTGCCACTGCGACTGCGGCTGCGGTTACGGCGGCGGCCCCTGTACTGCTCGTGATGGCCCTGCATCTGCTTCAGCACTGGCTGCCCCGGCGGCAGGGACGCTGGCTGCTGAACACCAGTGCTCTCCGCGTAAACCACGTACTGTGGGACTTGACCAGAGACATGCGCCGTGGCGGCTGCACTAGGCATCGGCAGTCCCATGCCTTGCATCGCCGCGGCCTGCGCAACGACTGCGCCTCGAGGTGGCTCAAGCAACCATGAAGGCATCGCATCCGGCTGCGGCGCTGGTTGCGCGACGCTTGGCTGCAGCTGCAAGGCAGCAGCTGCTGCAGCAGTAGCCATAATTTGCTGTGCAACCGCAGGTGTTGCAGCAGCGTGTTGCACCATTTGAAGGAGGAATTCCTGCGACAGAGCCGTCCCCGCCATTTGCGGCACAAGCGCTTGTGGAGCAGCAATCTGCAACTGTGGTAGCAGGGCAGCCACAATTGGTGGCGGTGGCGGCTGTAAAGGCTGCTGCTGCGCTGGCGCGACAAGCGATGGTTGCACAGGCTGCACAGTCTCAGGTGCCTTCTGCACCGGCTTTGCAGCTGCTGGTGCTGCTGGCATAGATGATTGCGGCAGGGGTGCGACTATCCGGGCGTAGAAATACTCCTTCAGGTGCGGTGGCGGCTCGCATCCATCGCGGCTCATGCGCTCCGTGGCCAGGGCGCACATTGGAAAGAGGAGCAGCATGCGGCAGTCTTCCACGGCGCCGCCCGGGGCTTGACCACCGTAGCTGGCGACTTTGTTATCTGTCATGGTTTTCCGCATCTGGCGGTACGCTATGTTTTGCTTTTCAGCGGGGCAGTGGAGCAGAAGATGGACCGCGTCGGCGGCATTCAGCTTACTCATCAGGCGCGGGCGCGGCGGATTGAATTTGTCGAAAGCGTGTAGAACAATCTCCGATTTGAGATTGAAGCCCAAGGAAGTGGCGTTCGGAGGGAGCATATAGGTGACGTGCATTTCGCACTCGCCCTCGCGAACCTTGCCAGTATTTAGATCCAGGAGTCGCATCACGATGGGCTTCTCTAGCTGCTGCCATGTGCGAGCGAGGCACTTGCAAGACAACAGTTTGGGTCGCGAAGGAAGCACACCGTACTCGCCGCTTTTGCTCTCGCTCTCAGTGTCCGCCCCATCGTCGTCGTCGTCGTCGAATCCGCCGCCACCTCCATCGCCAGGAGGCTGTCCTTCACGATGGCGGCCTGCATCTGCCCGCCCGTTCTGAGCAGGCAACACCTCAGTGGTGGAGTTGGGGCGCGCATCGCCCACCGGCCCCGTAGTCCCGGCGACGAATGCGCCTGACGCGTGACCTTGCCGCCCACTGCCATGTGCACGCACAGCGCCAGGAGCTTTGAACTCAGGTGCGTTCTGTTCAGGTGGTGCCTGCACATCGCTGCTCTTTTCGTCACATGACGAGCCGTCCGAGCGACGGAGAACTTGGTCACCCGAGCGGAGAGTGAGCTGCCGCTGCAGCACGCCCCCGCTGGTGGCGCGCTTCATTTTTTGGGCCTGAGTTTCTACTCGTTTCCAGCCAGCATCGTGGAGCTCTTTCCAAAAAGAATCGCCGTACGACATGAGGATCTCCTCGCCAACATCTATGGGACAGGTGGTGATGACCATCAGGTAGGGCCACCCACGTATGAAAATCTCCACCAGGGCTGCGTTATTTGGCCGCATCAGACTGCGCAGCTTAGCCGGCTTGTCCTCGGGGCTCACCCCCGGCAGGGGCAGGGTGACAGCATCACCCGCATTTATTCGTGTCAGCACATTGCCCTCGTCCCAGCAGGAGAGGTGGAGCTCGAGACCTTTGCACATCTGCGGGAGGTCCTCCGCTGTGAACTCGTGTACACACCCTTCTATGGCCAGCGACCGCTGCACTCTGCGCAGGTATGCCCACTCCTCGGCATTACTGACATCCTGGATGCGCTCACCGTCTGCAGGTGCGTCTGCTGTCTTGAAGGCACGGTACTCTGTCTTTGTCATGGCAGTGCCTCGCAAGAAGCCGAGCACGACGCCTTGAGCTAAAGGCTGCTTCGTGCGCAGACCGCGCTGTTATGTGAGAACGTGTGAGAACGTGTGACAACGTGCATGCGCAGCGGGGGAGGTGTCAGCCAAGAGCGAGAGGCGCGCTGAGACGACAGTCCAAGGCAAAGAGGCAGCCCCGTTATGTGCCGTGGTCAGCACGCGCCTGGCCGCGTAGCAGGACGCGTGTGTCGGTGTCCACGATCATGAACTCTTCCAGCGCATCTAGCGGCGCCGGGTCGGCGGGCAGATCCTTATCGAAGCCGTCCTGTAGGGGTGCGCAAAGGGCCTTTAGCGGGAGGCGCCAAATGACAGCCTCTGAACGGCGGAGAGCCCTGAACCCGGGGCATCACACGTGCGACACTCCGCCCTTGGCCTAATGCTGCGATGCACTGCGCGCGCAGCGCTGGGGTCGCCGACGCGCACCAGGTTGAGGAATTTCTTGGCGGCGTTGACAGCGTCAGTCTTGAACGCCTCTGTCTCGGCCGCCGGCACGCCATCCACGGTGTCGTTGAGCACTACCCACGGCGTTACATCATTCACGCCGCTTTGCTGCTGCTTCAGGAATGGGCCCCACACTTTGTCAGTGAAGCGGGTGCACAGCACCCGGTTTGGCTCTGTCGCGCCGCTGCCTCTATCCTCCCCGGCGACGGCATGGTCAAAGTAAAATGTGGGGCTATATGTGCGGTGCTGTCTGTCGTCTAAAGACACAGCTTGAGACGCCATGCGAGGGGCGCAGGTGTCCTATCCCCCTTGTAGACTACCCCGTCAAGAGGAGACGACACCTTCACTCGTGTGTTGCATCCTATGTCTCTGTCTGGAATGTATGTCATTGGAACTCTGCAAGGAAGTTGCCGTGAAATTTCGTGATTCGCTCGCACACGCCGTCCATGTCTGACTCTGGTGGCAGGAACGTCGTCCGGAAATGCCATGTGCCATCCGCCTGGCCAAAGCCACTGCCGGGCACGACCGTGATGCCGGTCGCCTCAAGCAGGCGCCAGCAGTAGTAAAAGTCCGCCGGTTTGCCCATGGCTTCTGCAGCTGCAACAGCCTTGGGTGGCAACTGCAGCTGCGGAAACACGTACATGGCACCTTCAGCAGCATTGCAAGTGACACCCTCCAGCGCATTCAACGCCTTGGCGATGACTGTCGCTCTGCGCTTCAGGCTTGCCAAGATGTGTGACCGCTCCTGCGCGTAGCGCTCGTAGCTGGGCTGCCCCTCCTGCGGCGGGTCGCACATGAGTGCAACGCAGATCTGGCCGCTGACGTTGGAGCAGAGGTTCATGCTTGCCAGCTTCAACAACTGGTCCTTCACCTCGTGATCGATACCCGTGACTTCGAAGTAGCCACCCCGGCGACCACATTCGCCGACTGCGCCCTTGGAGATGCTGTTGAATGACACCAGGGGAACTTGGTCAAGCATGCCGAGGTCGGACACCACTTTCTTGAAGCTGGTGAAGCTCTTGCCCTCGGCGTACACATTGTCCTGGTACACTTCGTCCGCGAGCAGCACAATGCCCTCAGCCGCACAGAGACGAACAACCTGCTCTTGATTTGCGCGGCTCAAGCACTGCCCCGTCGGATTACCAGGGTTGATGACAACCAGTGCGCGCACATGCTGCCCAGCTTTGCGTGCCGATGCCACACTTGCCGCGAGCGCATCAACATCCAAGCCCCAGCTGGAGCGTTCATCAAGGTAGTACGGCAGCAGGGTGCCACCGTAGAGCGTGATGGTGGCGCTATAGAGCGGGTACTGGGGGATGGGTGTCAACACGCAGTCCCTCTTGTCTCGAAGCAGGCACTTCATGAGGTAGTGCACGCCCGGGCTGGCGCCGTCTGTCAAGAACAGGTCTTCCACGTCACACGGGTGGCCGTCCCGGCGGGAGATGAAGCGCGCAACCGCCTGGCGGCACACCAGTGCGCCCTTGGACTCGCTATACGCGCCCGTGCCGCCAGGAATGCTCTGCGACAGCGCGGAGATGAAACAAGCGCGGTCAGAAAAAAAGGTGGTTGTAGACGTGCACACACTGGCAGTGTCGCAGACAGAGCACTTCGAAGAGGGTGAGTGACAACCCACACACCTCTGTGAACAGACGGGCGCGCTCCAACACGTCTGGCGGGAACAGCTGCGCCGTCAGCGGCTCATTCAACAGCTGCGGGACAGCAGGAAGGAAAGGAGGCAGACGGAGGAGAAAAGGAGAGTGAGGTGCTCCACTGTGTCCGGAGTGACGGCCACAAGGGCGGTGTGTGGACCAACGTCGCACCTGTGGGCAGTCGCACAGCGCCAGGACTTGCCTGTGTACAGAACAGAGGCACGCGGTCAAGGACAGACGGTGTCAAGCACAGTAGTGTGCTAGACGAGCGCGAGAGGGGTCTCCATGCATGTGCGAGTCCGCCGTTTGGTGTTTCAGTCTTACGCACCGGAAGAAGGTGATTGGCGTCTGTCCCAGCTGCTGCGGGTTCCCGATGTTGCAGAACACGACCCGGTCGAACGGCAAGCTGCCGGGCTTCGCCGCCAGGCGGGCCTGTAGCTCTTGTGCGTGCTGCACGATCTCGCCACGTACTGCATACTGTGCCAGCCGCACGTCTGCCGAGATGTTGGCGAGGCACGGCCGAGTCGGCGCGTGACCATTCCCATGCATGGCCATGTCTGGGCCGAGCCAGTGGGCGCGTTACGTATGCTATTTGCCGAATGGTCCCTGCGAAGGCAGACCACCACCTCGACGCCACGTGTTCTTCCGAGTTCCAATCATACGTGTCCATACCCACAATGGTAATATGTCAATCGTCCATGTCAGCGTCTCCGTTGAGTGTCATCTCATCGAGCAGCTCCTCCAGCGGCACCTCCGGGATGACGTCCTCATCGTCCTCTGTGTCGCCCATGGTGTCGCCTTGCGCAGCCTGCCTCGCTGCCGCTGCTTGCTGAGCCGCATTCGCACGCCTGTACAACGCAATGCGCGCGCGCAGCTCTGGATCTTCCTCAATCTCTTCCAAGAACGCCTCCTCCTCTGCCAAACGCATCTCCGCCGCATGGCGCCCACCATGTGCGGTACCCCCGACCCCACCGTCCTGTTCTTCTGCCTCGACTTGCAAGCGACGCAGCGTCCACGCCCTGGGGGCGCCCTTGTGGTTCTGCCGACGGTGTCGCCGCCGTGCAGCATATGATTTGCGGACAAGAATGACATCTGGGAGCTGCAGCCCGCGGAATGTGTCCAGCTCCGGGTCAACTAGCACAGCGCCTGCGACGTCGTAGCCCAGAACGCAGTCTCCAGGTTTTAGCACGCCTCCCAGGTGGCTCCGCACAATCAGCTGCGCGTCATTGCGCCCGAAATCGGAGGCGCGTGCCACAGTCACATCGGCAAGGAGCCAGCGTGCGGCCGCTGCTGCTGACGGCGACGGGTGGGATTGCGGCATGTGGCCGTTATGTTGTAATGCCACTGGCTCAACATCCAGCACGATGAACTCCACCATTTGTGCTGCACTGATCAGCGCGCGGTAAGGTGCGCGCCAGTAAGCAGCTGCATCGACATGCGCGGCCCGGAGCGTCGAAACATCGAGCAGCGTCAATTGGTTGGACACGCGCACACACAGCATCAGCGGGCCCAAGCCGCCGAGCGCGGTGTACACTTTGTGCGGCAAGCACACGAGGTCTTCCTTGCATATGGGAACCAGCTCTATAGAAAAAGTGTACTTGTAGTTGAAGGTGTTGCTGTTGTGATCAGCAGACACGAGCTGCTTGTCTGCGCGGCTCCGGATGGCGACCACGCTGTTCAGGAAATCCACCATCTTGAGCGCATGGCTGCGATGCGAGTAAAAGAAATCTAGACCATCAGGCGCTTCTTTCACTCCAACGCTGTTCTCCTCCGCCCCATGTTTGAGGATGAGCTGCTCTAGGAACAGGAACGTCCGCTTGTGCTCCACCTTTTGGCGAACCTAAATGTGGAAAAGCAGATGACGCACAGAAGATGGAATGCCGGAGGATGTAAGGTTAAACGATGCATGGCAAAGACTTGGCAGTCCCGGACTCACCTGGACGCATGCAATCCAGACTTCGCTGTTTGTGTTGCTACGCTGGCACTGCTCGCACATGTGCGGCTCCACCACGTACTGCGCGCGCGGTGTCAGAAATGCAGATAAGGCACTATACAAGCCATGGGCCGCCTCGTTACCCGCTGCCGCCCCCACTCTCCTGGTGCGCACCTCCACAACGAAGGTCTGCTGTAAGATGGCACCGTTGAGGACCTCTTTCTGGATGGTAACCTTCACCTTGAGTCGGCGGCTATGGGGCTCTGTCCACAGGAAGCCTGCGTCGACGAGCTTCACTTTGTTGAGGCCTTTCACCTTCTTCACGCAAAACGTGAGCAACTCCTTGGACTCCAGGTCAGCGCGGACCCAGGCTTTGGGCGGCTGGCGTGGTGGGCGAAGGGGCGTAGCACAGGGGTGTGTCAACAGAGAGGGCGTCTCACCAATGCTGTGGCGGCGGGAAGCGCATACGCTGCGTCTCACGCACATTGAGCCAGCGGTTGCACTCCTTGCACCAGAGCACCGTGCACTGCTTCTGGATGCCGTCTGTAATGTCCACTTGGGAGCGGATGCAGTTGCTGCACATATTTGCCGGGTTCGGCGGGATGCTGGTGCCGCAGAGGCAGCACAGCACCGTGCCTGGCAGCGGCGCTGATGCGAAGGCTGCCATGTGATGCGATGGGCCGGCTATGCACCACGAAGGGAGCGCCGCTTTCGCATACACACGTGGCCCCCCGCCTCCTCGTCTGACGACATCCAAGAAGAGTACTTAATGGTTTGAGTATCGGTTTAAGAAGAGAAGTCAGCATAAAGAAGAGGCGCGAGGCGATTACTGCATGGCTGCATCTGCAGGGCTGCCCTCGCTGCCACCTGGTTGCACGCCGCCATTTGAGGCGTGTGTCGCCGTGCCGTGACCACCTTCGAGTAGCTCAGGCGACACGCCTTCTTCGCCCTCTTCCGAGTCCGAAGCCCCCATGGCATGGTCACCTCCATCAGCGCCACCTGCAGCACCGCCACTTCCCCCCGGCCCAGCCACCTCTGCCTCCTCAGGCACCTCCGGCGCCTCATCTTCACGACTGTCTGCGGGCACAAGGGTCGCGCCGCCCGTCACCGGTGGGGCTGCAGGCACTGCAAACACGCCTGCAGCTGCTCCGCCACCACCGCCGCCGTCGGCGGGCGACGTAGGCACAGAAGTCCCTATTGTCGGCGCTGGTGGCGCTACAAGCGACATGAATGGCACGCCGGCTCCCGACCTGTCCCCGCCGCCAAGGCCTACTCCCCCAGCCACCCCGGAGAGCAGCAACGCCGCCGCCGGGCTGGGCCCCACCCCTCCAGCAGCTATTGCTGCCTGGCTCGCAGCAGCAGCCGCGGCTGCGTGTGCCATGGCAGCAGCTGCTGTGACTGGTCTGAGAGGCGGCGGTGGACCCATCAACACATTCGAAGCAGGACTGGGTGCTAGCAGGTGATGTGTGCTACCAGCAGGCAAGCCAGCTGGAGGAGGAGGTGGCGGGGCGAAGGCTGCACCTGCGCTGTGTCCGCCGCCTGCTGTGAAAGGCCCTGACATCGCGCCAGCAGCTGCGCCGGCGGCGTCGCTGCGCTGTGGTCTTGTGGGCCGCAAGACAACTTCGCCGCTGGAAAAGGAGAGAACAAAAGCGGGTGGGAAGTGAGACAGGGTTCGTTCGTGAGCCGTGGACTTGTGCGTGGGTTTTGTGCGCACGGCTGTGTGCGGTGGACGTGCCTATTGCCTCCCATGTCTGTGTTCTGCCACGGCAGCCCGTGCTCGGGCACTGCAAGCAGGTCTTCTGCGCGGTGAGTTGTTGAGTTAGTTTCTGGAGCGGTAGGTACAAGCCACGGCGCAGGATGCGTATACAGGCGGAACACACACCTGCCGAGTCGTCTTGCCCCAGGCGCGCGCGCTTGAGGCCGCCGCTGCGGACACGAACAGGGCAAGGGGCGCGCGTCAGGAGTCAAAAAGGTGAAGCAAACGAACTGGGTGAAACACCTGACTATGGCCGCCATGCGGTCGTCGTCCTCCGCCGTCGTCGCCACGTTGCCTGCGCCAAGACCGTGCACCCGCGGCGCGGGCAGCCAGGGCCCTGGGCGGGCGGCGCCGGCGGTGAGGGCCGGTGGCGCCGCCGGAGGGGGCAGTGACTCCCCCTCGGCTGGCGGCGGCGCGGGCACGTCGCTGTCCACCGGCGCCTCAGCCTCGCCTCCCACACACACGGCGGTGTTGCTGTCGCCTGCGGACAGGGCCTCACGGTCGCGCTGGGCGCAGGAAGGAGGGCACCAACGACCCGTGAGTCACATGAAGTGTGCCGGAGCTTGCTTTTCCGTCCTGCGCCGCACGTGGCGCAGCGACGCACCCGAAGACCTCGGCCACGACTCGTCAACGTCGACCCAGTGGCTTGGCGAGCGCGCGCGGTGTAGTGGCTCACCGTCGTAGGCGCTGGGCCGCCCCAACTAGCACTCGGGGCTGGACCACCGCCCTGCGCACCGGCGCCCCCCTGAGCGCCGCCCCCCGCAGCGTGCGCCTCATTGCTGAGAACAGGAGCGGGAGCGGGAGCCTGGGCCTCCTCGTTGCTGCTCGCAGCGCCGCCACCAGCAGAAGCACCTGCATGCGCGGAATGGTCCATCAACCCGGCTGCAACTTGACTTACCCGCGCGCCCGGCAACCGTGACACCAGGCGCCAGACGCGAAGCCTTGGGGGTCACAAAGCCATTCGAGCGCAAGCAA
>Ga0164297_10005164_pt1 | contig 11309 bp, 15 predicted proteins | sample GEODES058metaG_FD_113539 | JGI IMG/M metagenome (GOLD analysis project Ga0164297, IMG submission 113539) | Dystrophic lake water microbial communities from Trout Bog Lake, Wisconsin, USA - GEODES058 metaG | ecosystem: Environmental > Aquatic > Freshwater > Lake | place: USA: Trout Bog Lake...
AGGAGGGCCGCACACAGGCGCCGGGGTTAGTTGCAAGTGCTGCTGTGCGGCGAGAGCGTGCAAAACGGACACAGGGAGAGTGGCCCAGACGCACCCCGCCCGCATGCTTCTGCAGATTGGCCAGCAGCGCGTTGGAGGCGGTGTCTGTCGGGTCGTGCGTCTCGTCGGCGCCGACCACCTTGGCCGGATTCCACAGGTTCACTGTCCCGTCCACGAGGCCGCCCGCAAGGACGCCGTACTGTCGCAGTGACGGAGCCGGTGAGGCAAGTTGACGGAGTGAGCGCGTCGAGTCTGTTGAATCGAGACGAGGCCGCGGCGGCGTCGCACGGCACGCACCGGCAGCTCTGGGGTCTCACTGCCCACGGGGCTCCAGGCGAGGCGGTGGAAGCGCTCAGACGTGGCTACCGCCCCGCCAGCCAGCGGCAGATCCCGCTTCGAAGAGTCAAGGTCCACCCGATAGAGCTGCAGTGAGCCAAACGCGAGTAAGAGGGCGGAAAACGGAGGCCAATGCGGGCGCACACACACGCACCTCTACACACGCGCTCGTGCTGAAGCTCAAGTCAATAGCCCCAGCCATGGTGCCCACCGCCAGGAGGGGCGCAGTCGGGCTGCGACGAGGCACACAAGGAGCAAAGGTGGACGTCAGGCATCTGCGACCAGAGCAACATCAGCATAACAAGAGCGCACCAGAACGCCGTCGTGCCACATCGATTCACAGTCTTGAGCGCTGCCATGTCGCCCCTCGCCCCTGCGGCGGGGTTCCAAGCGGGATTGCGACTCGCCGGTCACCGGCGGGGTACGGTACCCCGCCGGGTTGCGCACTTCAACCGCGCTGCGTGCGCCTATTGCGAGGTCGCCAGAGCGGCCACGCTGCATGTCAGCTTCTGAGCGCGCGCATATTGATTGAGCGAATCGCTAGCCAAGTACCGTCAGAGCTTCCTCTTGGTTGGGCGACATGGCTGCGCGCCGCGCGCTTCTTACTGCAGTGGGTGTCGGAACGGGTGGTGCAGCTGTGTTCCTATCCTCGTCCAGGAACGACCTGCGCCCTGGGCACACCTCGGGAGCGCCTCGGCCATGGGACGACGTGAAGGCCTCTCCTGCGCCGCGAGCTGCCCAGCTGGCGCACCTTCGCTCGGGCAACTTCGATGTGCTGGTCATCGGAGGCACGTGGCACTGGCGCGTGTCTCTGGAGCCCGCAGGCGCTGAGTCAAAATGTTCTGCCACAAACACACGCAGGTGGTGCTACAGGCGCCGGCGCCGCGCTTGACGCAGCCACACGGGGCTTACGCACGGCCCTGGTTGAGGCTGACGACTTCGCGTCGGGCACTAGCAGCCGGTCCACCAAGCTCATTCACGGCGGCGTGCGGTACCTCGAGAAGGCGTTCTTCCAGGTGAGTTCCAGTGCGTTGCACGCTCTCGTCCAGCTGAATGATGCTGAGACTGGTCACACACTGCAGCTTGACTACGGGCAACTGAAGCTCGTGCTGGAGGCACTCCAAGAGCGGCGACACATGCTGGTGTCCGCCCCTCACCTGAGCAGCCCGCTGCCGACGCTCACGCCGTGCTATGCCTGGTGGGAGCTTCCCTACTACTGGCTCGGTCTCAAGGCATATGACCTCGTCGCTGGCGCTGCGGGTCTCACCTGGAGTCGGTTCGTCACTGCCCAGTCTGCGCACAACCTCTTTCCGCCGCTCGCCACTGTGCGGTCGGGTGACCCTGCCCACGCGGCTCTCAAGGGCGGCGTGGTGTATTACGATGGCCAGATGGATGATGCGCGCATCAACGTGGCGTTGGCCACCACTGCTGCGCTCGCAGGTGCTGCTGTAGTCAACCACGTCCGAGTGGAACGCCTCTTGAAGGACGAGCGTGGCACCGTGCGCGGTGTTGCTTGCAAGGATGTCCTGACAGGAGCGACGTTCGAGGTTGATGCCAAAGCTGTCATCAATGCCACAGGCCCCTTCTGCGACGCACTGCGCTCGCAAGCCACTGGCAAGGCGGAGACCCCTGCGCTGATCACGCCCAGCAGCGGCGTGCACATAACGCTGCCCGCCCACTTCTGTGGCTCAAACACGGGGCTCATCGTGCCCCGCACTCGGGATGGCAGAGTCTGCTTCCTCCTCCCCTGGCTCGGTGCCTCTGTTGCTGGCACCACGGATGCGCCTACAACGCTGACGCACACGCCGCGGCCGACGGCGAAGGAGGTGGATTTCATTTTGGCAACGCTGGGCGAGTACTTGGACAAAGCGCCTGGGCGGGCAGACGTCCTGTCTGCGTGGAGCGGCATCCGCCCGCTGGCTGCTGACCCCTCCAAGGGCTCCACCGAGAACATAACACGCGACCACGTGCTGACGGTGGACAACGGCGTGGTCACAATCACAGGCGGCAAGTGGACAACATACCGAAAGGTGCGCAGCAGTCTTGTGTGCATTCTTGTGGACGCCATTGACACTCGTTTGGTATTCAGATGGCCGAGGATGCTGTGGATGCGGCCGTCGAACACGCCAAGCTAGCCGCGCAGCCGTGCACAACAAGGGGCTTGCCGCTCACTGGTGCAGCTGGTTGGAACTCCAGTTTGACAGCGAAGCTTATAGAGCAAGCCGCTGCACTACAAGTCTCGCATGTCGTCGACGCCAGTGTGGCTGCACATCTGGCGCGCGCCTACGGAGATCGTGCGCCTGCAGTGCTCTCGATGGCGCATCGCAACGGGCCCCGCCTTCTGGCAGCAGGCTGGCCTGTCCTTGACGCGGAGGTTACTTTCTGCGCACGCACCGAGTTTTGCTCCACCGCGGTTGACTTCCTGGCGCGGCGCTCGAGGCTGGCATTCCTGGACGTGGTAGCCGCTCGACAGGTGAGACTCAATGCCCTTTCCTTGACAACAGCATGCCACCTTCTGCTCTCGTTACTATCGTGCTAACATCGAGCGTCCGTGGGTCCACTGCACAGGCGCTGCCGCGGGTGGTGCAGCTGCTTGGCGAGGAGCTGCATTGGTCACGCGCGCGTCGCAAAGCCGAGCTGCTGGATGGGAACAAGTATCTAGACACATTTGAGCTAGGATGAAAGTGAGGATCAATGCTGCTCTGGTCAATATCTCTGGTCACTGTCACTGGCGGCAGCATGGAGGATCCTCTTTGTGACCCCTCGCAAGTCCGTTCGTCATGGCTTTCACGGCCAGACGGAAGATTGTGAAGGAGGGCGGCAAGGTGTGTCGCGACCGCAACAGCGGCGCCGTTGGCGGCGGGGAGAGAACTGTTGTTGGTACCTGGTTGTCTGACGCTCCACGCCCCGGCCCGGTTCTCTGCTTCCAGTCACCGGACGACTTCGAGGAGTCCGTCGCACAGGCTCTGTTCGACCTGGAGGCTACAAACAACGGTGCGCCGGGCCGTCGCAGTTAGAACCCTAGGGCCCTGAAGCCGGTCCAACGCCTCCACACGCGCCGCTGCTGCTCGTCATACGCTCACTCTGCTTCCCGTCTCGTGTCACTCAGAGCTGAAGGCGGACCTGCGGGACCTATTCATCAACAGCGCGAAGGAGGTTGACATCAGCAGCGGGCGCAAGGCCATCGTGATCCACGTCCCCTTCCGTCTGCTGAAGGCCTTCCACAAGGTGCAGATGCGTCTCGTACGAGAGCTTGAGAAGAAGTTCAGCGGGAAGGACGTTGTGATTGTGGCCAACCGCCGCATCTTGCCCAAGCCCACAACCGGCAGCAGCATCGCTCGCCCCCGGTCACGCACACTCACCGCCGTGCACGCCGCTTTGCTTGAGGACCTGGTGTTCCCCACTGAGATTGTGGGCAAGCGCACACGCTACCGCACCGACGGCTCGAAGCTCCTCAAGGTGTTCCTGGACCCGAAGGACCGGTGCGTCGGCGGCCGTCCCTCTGCTCATGCTGCTGTTCGCAGTCACGCGCTGACTCTCCGCTTCCTACCAACAGGAACTCGACGGAGTACAAGCTGGATTCCTTCTCGAGCGTGTATGCCAAGGCGCGTGGCATCGGGACCTGTTTTGTGTCTCACTGTCTCACGCATCACTGAATCCACGTTTGCAAACACAGCTGACGGGCATCCAGTGCAGCTTCGAGTACCCTGTGCAGCAGGAATAGAGACGCGCATTGAAATTCCATCGCGTGAAATCCAAAAAAGAACACACACACCACCACCAGTGCTTCACTTGTGTGTTCTCTCACGCGTAAACCGTCAATCCCATCGTTCCTATGAGTGGCTCAAGCGCCGAAGTCTTTCATGAATTTGTTGTCGAAGAAGCGCAGCCCGTCCGGCGCATCATCTCGACACAGCTTGCCGGCACTCTCTGCCGAGAGCAAGTGTTCCCGTGCAATACTAGGCGGCAGACCCGCCAGCCTTGCGGCGTCCACTACACTTATCCCGTCACTGTGCTCATTTGCAAGGCGAACCAGCGTTTGCGTAATCTGTGGCAAACAGTGTGGGTGAGCATTGGTTTGAAACCAAGGATGACATCCAGACACACCTTGTCCTCGTCTCGTGTCTTGAACTGTACAACCAGAACACCGTTGTCGAAGCGACGGACGCACAAAGGCACGTTCGGGTTGTCCGCCCACAGCTGACATGCCTGCAGAGCAGTGGTTAGCAGCGTACCATTCAGCTCTGCGCGCACGCCCGATGCACTGGCGCGCCTTGATGACATCTGCGGGTGAAACTAGCTCTGAGCCGCGTGCGCGATTGAACAGACAGTACACGTCCGGCATGGTTAGGACACCACCCTGGCGCTCCACCTGAGGCACCAGGAAATCCGCGAGCTAGACGCAAGATAAACCCGCTTGTTAGCGCAACGATCAAACCATAAAATCGGAAGCATGCTTGCCTGGAGCGACAGCTGCTGGTGGTACAGGGCACCTGCCGACTTGCGAGTGACTGGGCTTATGATGCCCAGGCTCAACATGCACGACTGGGTGGGCGAAAACATACGCGTGAAAACATGCGTACCACGCTGCTGAGCTTAGCGCCGTGACTCGCACCTCCAACTCTTCTGCAGATGCTGCATCATCAACTGCTTGGCTCTCGCGCGTCATGGAGTCGCGGATGCGCTCTGCGAAGGTCAACATGTCCTTCGCCTTGTCCATGAGAGCTTTCAAGTCGGTGAATGCCTCATCCATGCTGCGGCCTCGAGTCTGCTGCGCAGCCTCCTGGCGGCGCAGGATGCCTGCAACGCCCACATCCTGGGCGCGCAACTGTGACCCGCTAGAGGCTGGCGGCGATGAGCCGCTGCGCAGCTGCCCTGGCGTAGGCGCCAGCACTGGCAGTGGCTGCTGCGCCCAAGCTTTGCGTGCCAATACCTGCTGTAGTGCCTGCAGCAGCTCATCTGGAGACTCTCCTCTGCAAAACCAGTGTTCGCCCACAATTCGTTATGCGTTGAAATTGCACGCGCGACAATAAGCAGCACGCACCTGAACGCAAAAGCCAGAGTTGCCTGTGCATGGCCCGGACCTGCAAAATAGTGTGGCGCCTTCAGTTCGGATACGAGTAAATACACAAATCCATGTCTCGCACCGGCTGTGACGGCGCCAGTGGCACTCACGTGCACAGTGACGAGCACCCGCGGCGTTCGGCTGCCAAAAGTGGCTCTTGGCTTGGGTGCTGCTCGCTCCACACACGCCAAGCTGAGACCGCAGGCGCGACAGGGGGAGCCAGCAGGCGAGAGCCACACAAGGCGGTGAGTAGTCACACATAGCACGCCGCCCTGCGTTCGTGGTCACCAGGTAGTAGTGTCTTAGCAAAGAGATGCAGTGCGAGTACGGACGGCGATTTGCTCTTCGCACCGTGTATTTCAAAGCTGCATCCCCAGTAAGTCCGCCACCAGGCTCCGGGAACTCGGCGTCAACTTTGTCCCCGTATTTGACCTCAGCCTCGTATGGAAGCAGCTGCAGTCGGCCACTGGGTGTGAGCGCCGCCGAAGCTAGCACGAGCCCGCGCCGTGCCAGTCTTAACTGACCAACGTAACGGTCGCTGCGCGGGAACACAAGAAACTGGCGAAGAGTAATAATGTTCACGGACTCCACGCTGAGGCGGGACCGTCGAGGCCACATCCGCCGCGTTCGCCGATTTTGTTGCCGTTTCACACGCGTACGCTTCCTTATGGTTGACAGAACGTCCGGATAGCCGTTGACAGCCCTGGACTCCTCAAGCAACTGCGCTGGACCACGCCAAAGAGCGCCGCTGCTTGAGAGCAAGAGGCCACGCGCTGACGGCGATGTAGTGGTGGACTGCTCGCGCTGGCGCCTGTGCGGCGGCGGCACTTGGCCGCTGAAGCAGCAGGGCACAAAGCAGCGAGTGAACGGCACCGTGACGGGCGTGTTGGTGCTCTTCACTTATATCTGGGCCACCACGGTGTTTGTGGCGGTGCGTCATGCCTCTTTGTCTGTGACCTCCGGTGGCTGACGCGTGTGAGCTGCAGGTTCTACCGTGGTTGGAGTTCTCAGTTCATGGCGTCACGCATGCTGTGTTGTTTACAGCCATCACCGCCGCGGCTCTCGCCAATTATGCTGTGTGCGTATTCACAGACCCCGGCAGTGTGCCCGCTGGCTGGACGCCAGACACAGAGTCAGCTGCTACGTTCGTGGAGGTGAAGAAGAAGGGGGGTGAGCCTCGCTACTGCAGCAAGTGCCACCGCCACAAGCCGCCACGCACACACCACTGCCGCCAGTGTGACCGCTGTGTGCTGAAGATGGACCATCACTGCAGCTGGGTGAACAATTGCATTGGGCACGCAAACTACAAGAGCTTTTTCCTCTTCCTGCTCTACGTAAACATCGCTGTCGGGTACGCGTTGTGCCTCCTCTTAGCACGAGGCTCCAGTGACGCGGACCCGATGCTGCGCGTGCGCATGGAGGCCAGGCAAGCAGCCAAGCGGAGGCGTGATGGCCAGGACGGGCTCATTGACGCAGTGACATTCAGCAGCGCGACCCAGACGCTAGCCATTATGCTCTGCATCGTTTTGCTTGTCATGCTGGGCCTTCTCCTCGGGTGGCACTGCTATTTGGTGGCCAACAACAAGACCACAGTGGAGCACCACGAGGGGGTTCGTGCGAAGCGCACTGGACAGGCAGATACGAACAAGCGGCGCACCCGGTCAGGTCACATCTATGATCTGGGGTTGTGGACTAACATCCAGGCTGCGCTTGGGCCGCAGCCACTGCTGTGGCTGGTGCCTGACAGGATCGCTGCAACCGGCAACGGGCTGGCGTTCCAGATGTGCGAGTAATATAATGCTACAGCGTTTGGCATAACATGCGCGAGATCGTCGAATTCGGTCAGAGTCCTTTAGCTTGGAGCCTCAAAGTCGTTTGGACCTCCATCAATGCAACGCGCCTTGCGCTGCTGGTGTAGAAACCACAGCGCGCGCCATTAATGCAAAGCGAGACAGCACTGCGTCGTTGGCCCCGTTCGCGTACTGCCATGCGACAGCACTGCCAATGGGTGGGGCGCTGACAACTGCGACTGCCGGCGGCCGCGCATGCGCGCTTTGGCGATGCCTCACTGGTGAGGGCGCTGCTGCTCTAGCCCCGGGCGCGGATGCAGGTAGCTCTCCGCCAGTGTCTGCGTCGAATGCCGCATCTCCATCGACAAAAGCTGTCGGCCGCGCTGCTCGCCGTGGGCGCTTCGGCAGCACTGCCACGGGCGCCATGGCGATTGCACCGGCCGTGAATGCCATTCGCTTGCGATCTGTGCCTGCGGCTGCTTGCTCCGAAGCAGTGGCGGCAGCCCCCGTAGCGTTCGCTGCAGGCGCTCGCTGCTGCCCATTTCCTGGCGCAAGAGCCCCCACCCAGCGGTACGCTGTGCGTCCGCGAGCGTCTGGCACGCTTGTTTTCTCCATGAGACCCAGCGAGATGAGGACGTTCGCAATGTCGTACAGGCGCCTGACCTTTGCTTTACTGGACTCGACGCCCACAGACTCGAGTCCTCCAATGCGCGCACCCGCGTCCTCCAGGCTCAGCGGCGTGCCGGCAGTCATGTAGAGACGCAGGAAGTTGTTGGACAGCGCCAGCAGGCCGCTGTTCTTGCGTCCCTCCTCGTCTTGCGAGTCGGGAGCAGGCACAGCATCTGTGGCGGGAACAGTGCAGGGCGCGCCTTGCGCCTGCACCCCGGCCAGGAAGGTGCCCATGTTCGCGGTGCCGCACCACTGGAACGCGTTCTTGCGCCCGCGCGTCACGACGCCGACGCTGACGAGCACGCCAAGCAGGTCGTAGAGGCGGCGCCTCTCGCTGCCCAGCGACACGGCACACGTGTCCAGAGAAACCAACGTGCCGGCGCTCTCGCCTGCGTGCATAAGACAGAACCGTTCACACAGCAACGCCAAGCTCTTCTGCTTCCTCGGCACAGTGCCGCGGAGGCAGAACTGGTCGTAGCATGACGCATTGGCCATCGGCCCCTTCTCTCCCTAAGAACGCCGCCCTGTCACCCGGGCGTCGGCACAGCTCAAACAAACGTCTTGAGCTTTGCAAGTGCTGTCTATGGGTTCGGCGATGCGAGCTAATTAGTAGTCTGCGCTACAGTACTTTTGTGCGCTATCGCCTCACTTGCGATGTGCGGGTCTTGGCCATACCGCGCAATGTCCTGGTCCGTACTCTATTCTAATATCGCTCACAGGCAGCGGGTCATCGTTTGAGCAGGCGGAGCAGGTTCCCGACCAGGTAGAGCGATCCAGTGACCTGTGAGACGCGACGTGTCAACAACGTGACGGATGTTTTTCGCTCCATTGCAGTGGACGCACCAAGACGTGCATGCGGGTAGGGTGCACCTCCCGGGCCATACGGCGCACGGCAGCTAGCGCCGCCACTGGCGTATCCACCACCTCGCTCGCAGGCTGCTGCAGCGAGTCCAAAGGCGCCGCTTTTTGCAGCTGAAGCTCGTCCCAATGCTGCCGCAGCGTGTTCTGCAGCACATTGCACAGCGACTAAGCAGCATGATGCGAGAGCTCGATGGCACAGAGTTGAATCGCACCTGCCACGAGAGGTCGATGCTTCGCCGCTCATTTGCCTTCTGCTTCGTCACGGGTTCAGGGGGCACAAACATGGCATGGGTGAACAGCATCCCTGCATGCCCAAAATCGCATCAGAGAAGAGCAACGAAGCCACGGAGTGAGGGTGGGCTTTGTGCACACCTCGGCCAGCCAGGACAGATACCAGAGGCGTGAGCAGCCGGTCAGGCTCTCGCTCCTGAGCACGCGTGCGCGATTTCAGCAGCTGTCCACGTGAATCGAGGAGGCAATGTGCGCGCCTTGAGGCAATTGAAGAGCAATACTTTAACACTGTCTTCACCAGCTTCATCTGCAAACCACTCAGCACACGTCGCTGCGCTCTCACCCGTGTGCGCCCCGTCGAGGCAAAAGACTAAATTGTCGACGGCCTCCTCAGCTTGGACATCGGCGTCGGCGATGACCTGGGCCCTGCCAGGCCAGGAGGTGTGCGCAAGAGCATGTGCGTACTCCTCAGGCAGCTCCATGCTCGCAAGTTGCTGTCACCGTCGGCAAGCGAGATGTAATTAGTGACAGAGTGCAACGCACGCCTCGGCAACCGTTCTCAAACGCACCTTTTCGTGGCGGAGACTTTGCTCACATGATGGGCGTGCCCTCTGCGCCCATATGCGGCAGAGCTGTATCGCCATCGCGGCATTCAGCCGCTGGTGCTTTCCAGCAAGGCCTAAGCGCACGCCGCCGGAACAAAAAGCGAAGGCATCTAGGCAAGGCGCAATCTGCAGCGGGACCTGAGTTGGACGGGGGTTGACGATTGGGTCAGTACCATCGCCTTGGGGTTTTGCGCAGACACGGTGTGCACCTGCAGCTGTTGCGCGGTGCTTTCCAGCACAGCAGCCGCCTCATCTGGCTGTGTGGTTGTCACACATGGCACTCCACGCTTCATGATGCCTGCTTTTTCGCCGGCGATGAGAGTCAGCGTGTGCCCCAGTACTTCCATGTGGTCATAGCCCAAGGATGTGATGCCGCATACAACAGGCGCCGGCACTAGGTTGGTGGCGTCAAATCGGCCACCGAGGCCCACCTCAACAACGGCAACATCAACGCCTTCGACGTGGAAAATGCGCACAGCGAGCAGCGTGAGGAAATAAAAGTATGGCGGTAAACCAAGCTCGGGCGTGGCCGCTTTCTGCGGGACAAGTCACGTGGTGGTCACATGCTAAGCGCTGAATTGTGAGCATGTATCGCACATTCAACGTGTCGTAGCAATGCCAGAAGTGGAGCGCGAATATGTCCTTGTCCACCGGTGTGCTGAGGTGTGAAGTGCAAGCAAGGTGAGGAGCAAGCAGCTGCGACAGGTCTGAGCAACGCACCCGTCAATCTGTATGCGTTCTCTCACGTCGATCAGGTGTGGAGACGTGAACATGCCCGTTCGTCGTCCGCACGCGCGCAGAATGCGCTCCGTGAACGCGCAGGTGGAGCCCTGCGGGGCGAGTCGCGAATGTTAGACTCGCAAACACGGTGCAGTGTGCGTCTGCCAGTCACCTCCGCGCCTTTCCCTTGGTGCCGGCGACGTGAATAACGCTCAGCTGAGTCAACGCGTCGCCCAGGGCGAGCCTCTGTGGAAGAAACCAAGAGAAACCACAAGTGTCAGGCTGACAGCTCCACAAGCAACGTGCGACAAGGCAAAGCTTCACAGGGCAGCAGACGGGAACGCACATCAGCCCAGGTTTTCAGATTCGCGAACGACGCCGCTGCGTCCTTGCCCTTGGGCCTGTAGTGAGTGCCGACGAGACCTTCCAGAGCCTCCACAGCCGCATCGAAAGATCGCTCCACTGGAGATGGACACATCGTGCCAATATCGTTCTGCCGTTAGCTGACCATTGGACGTGTCCCACACGATGCACGATGCGGAGGCAGCTAGCTGGTGGTCAGCTGATGAGGTGGCACATACTTAGGGAAGCTCTTCGCCTGATCACTGCTCACTTCTCGTCGATTAAACTCGTCGCTGCGTTGCCGCGCCTGTCGCGCAGGGCGTTGGACGAGGTCAGCATTGCTCGTGGTACCTCTCAGCCTCAATCATTGGAAATGCACTCCTCCGGCGCACTGCTCGACTTCCGCGCGCTGCCGCCTCCCGCTCTGCACCATCGCGCACCGCCGCGGCATGTATGTCACGCGGAACCGGCAAACGGTGCTGGGTTGTCGCCCTCGCCTTCGCCAACGCCCCAGCTCAGAGCTACGCTGCAGGCGCTGAGGGAGCGCCGGCGGGAGAGGGAGATGACGAGCTTTTACAGTACACAAGTCGGTGAGCGACCTGCAGCTGTGTTCCCGCCGTCTGGGAGCCCGGAGGAGGAGGTAAGCTTTGG
>Ga0164297_10005167_pt1 | contig 11305 bp, 10 predicted proteins | sample GEODES058metaG_FD_113539 | JGI IMG/M metagenome (GOLD analysis project Ga0164297, IMG submission 113539) | Dystrophic lake water microbial communities from Trout Bog Lake, Wisconsin, USA - GEODES058 metaG | ecosystem: Environmental > Aquatic > Freshwater > Lake | place: USA: Trout Bog Lake...
CCTACGACATAGATGCGCGTTGAGTCCACCGGCGCGATGGACTGCACCTTGGCGATGACCGCCTGGATGAGTGGCACATCGCCACCGTCTCTGCCTGCACGCTCCGGCACGCAGCACGCAGATGTCGCGTCCCAGGCTGTACACTGGCCCGCAGCGGAAGTCACTTCAAGCAGGCGGGCAGTTGCACTGTAGAGTGGCATGTTTTGCATCGCGTCTGCGGCGCGCACAGTGGTGGGACATAACGAACACGTTCGAGCGACGCGTGCGCTCCGCAGGGGAGCGTAGATGAAGCTGTGGGACTGCACCAGGTCGCTGTAGCGCAGTTGAATGCTGTCCTGCTGTTCCGCGGGCAAGCAGAAGCCGCTAAGCATGAGCACTAGAGGCAGCTGCCGCTGGGCGTCGACGACGGGAAACTGAACGGCGAACTCGTAAGCATGCGGCAAGCCGTGGCCATCGCCAGGGACGGATGCGTGCACTGTGCGCACGCCCGTTGATGCACCAGCTGCGAACCGCGCAGCGGCGAGGGCGCTAAGCACAAAGCGGAGGGTCGCCATTGAGAGGACTTGATGTGACGTCACTCTCAATACAGTAATACTGATCCGTCAAATCATTCCGTTTGCATTTGACGCAAGGTTATTCCATGTGCTTCTGCCGCCCCGCAATGCGTGAAGCGTGTGGAACAGCTGTGGCTGCGTGAAACAAACTTCAGTCAACCACAGCGCACCAAAAGTGCCACTGCCTTCGACGCAAACTGGCAAGCCAACGGTTGTCTTGGTGGACGCGTGCTCTGCAACGCTACAGTCGCCGTGCGGCGCTGCAGCTGGCCCGCATGTTGAGACCCAGGGGAGCTAAGCCAGGGGGAGGCCCCGCTCACGGCGGCGGCCTGCCTCTTTTCACACACAGCTCTTCACAACGGTCGTGTGGACACAACCGAGTCATTGCTGGCGCCACTTTCGCCCTCCTCCTCCTCGCTTTCCTCTACGCCTCCCTCTGGTGGAGCGCCTTCGTGTTTCCCGCCACAGTCAGCCAGGCCTCGCAGTGGAAAAGCCGGACGCAGGGCGCCACAGTCGCTCTCCAGACTGCGCCGGTGGTTGCAACCAGCGTTGGGTTGGTGGTGGCTCGCTTCAGTGGCAACTTGAGTTGGGTGCCGGCTATTCAGCAGCTGATGCATGTCACAGAGACGACTGTCTACTGCAAGGTCAGCTGCTTCTCTTCTCATGTGCCATGTGCCCCCAGCTGACGCGTGCTCCCCCAATATTGTGGCTCAGAACCCGCGCGCCCAGACAGCTGTCATCGGCTGCTCCCACGCCTTGCCCAACGTCGGCAACGAGGGGCACACGTACTTGCACCACATCGTGCAGCACTGGGACACGCTGCCGGACTTGTTGATTCTGCTGCCAGACACGGTGGAGTACGGGGATAAGTTGAAAACCTGGAGACGGGTCAAGGTGCGGGCTGTTTCCATTCACGCCCCTCCTGCGTACCATTGTGATTCACGCGTGATTCATGCCTGACTCGGCAACAGCGCAACATGGAGCGCTACGGGCGTGGCATCTACTACGCGGATGACCACACGCCTGTGACTGGGCTCAAGTTTTTCCTGAACTACATGAACGAGGTGTTCTACGGCGTCAACTTCCCGTGCAAGGATCACCGGCGGGGAGGCACCAACTGCGTGTACTTCGGCCACACGGATGGCGTGAACCCCACGGGCCAGCTTGTGCCTGCGGACCCGCCCGACTTTTACGCTTGGCTGGACAAGCACTTGGAGCACACGCAGCGGAAGCACATCCGCCGCTGTGGCTGGGGTAACCGCGGCATGATTGTTGTCAGCAAGGCGGCCATCAAGGCGCACAGCAGGGAGTTCTATGCCAACATCGTGGAGCAGTTGGGCCGAGACGTCTTCCCAATGTCCGGCATGTTCATGGAGAGACTGTGGCGAAGAGTGTGGCTCTGCAGCAACATGGAGCCAGGAGGGGGGCGCGCGAGCGCACGAACAGACGCCACTGAAGGAGGTGGGGCGGGTGCTTGAGAAGGGAACACAGGGCAAATCTCTGGCCGCTCACGGCGCTCTTTGAATTGGTATTGTTTGCTCTTGGTGAGTCTCTTATTCTGTGTCTCTGTCTCCATCAGCGGATGAGCTCGAACCACTGGCGGAGCAAGTTGCACAGCGTCCTCGGCAGCGTGGCCACCTCGGAGACGATTGTGAAGAACGGGAAGGGGAAGGACTCCAGGTACGACGTGAATACCGGCCGACCTGCAGCGAATGACACGCTCTGCATGTTCAGCAGCGCCTGCGTGGGGTCCAGCGCGATGAATGCAACCAGCAAGCCTTGGCGCTCAAGGCGCCGCATGCGCAACCGCAGCGACTCCTTCTCGTGAAAATGGCCGTCCGCGATGATGAGCACCAGCTGCTGCAGCTGCTCATTGCCACTAGAGTGGCTATCGCGCGCAGCCGTCAGCTGCACGTCCAGGGCATCTAGCAGCGCACCGACGGGTGCATCTGCAACCGTGTGCTCCCCGGCGAAGGAGAATGATGACACCAGCGCCGGGCCTGCAGCATCGGTGAATGGTGCGCCGAGGGGATGCAGGATGCGGACACCCCGCTCGCCACTGGTGCCGAAGGACAGGACACCTAGGTCACCAACCTCCAGCCGGGACATGGCTCGCGCGATGCACGTCAGCGCCTCCAGAGCCAGGGCACCGCATCGATTCTCTGCCATGCTGCGTGAGTCATCGAGGGCAATCACAACCTGCAGCAAAGCGAGAGAGAGTCAGTATTGTTCACACACAGCATGCCGTGCACACCCAAGAGCACAGATGCGCGCGCGGTGTATTCAGCCAATGTTTGGTAAGATAAACGAGTGTCGTCACTGCTGATCAGAAGCAGAACTGGATAAATCGTTGTGTCATCACCATACACCGAGGTGTGCATTCGCGATGCGCCCGCCCCCTTTGTGTTTGCATCGCTCAGTACTTCTTAGAGGGTTGAATACGTGTTTCCTCAGCTGATGATATCGGATAGCGATTGGAAAGGTATTTGTTGCTCTTCATAGCGATGCCCAGAGAACGGAGCCAGAGCCGAGCTGAGAGACCAAAACGCACCTGGTACTTGCGCACGCTGGGCTTGCTGCGGCGCAGCCAGATTTTATCGCGCCTGAACTCGGAGGCTAGGTACGGAATGATTTTGCGCATGTTCAGCCGCTTGCCGGTGCGGTAGTCGCCTTGCAGCTTTGCCGCAAGTGTCGGCTCTAGAATCAGGCGCAGCTGCTCACACAACTCACTCGCCAGTGGCGCTGTCAGCAAGTCGAAGCGCTTCCACAGCGCATTGGCACGCGCCGCGAGTTCGCTGTCTTGCTCGCCAATATGCATGCCCCCATGCCAGGCAGCCAGTGCGTCCTCGGCCTCGGCCCGCAGCGCAGCCACCTGATCCTCCGTCAAAGCCGGCGTTGTAAGCTCTCGCGCCGCATTATGAGCCTCGCCGCCCGCATCGTCCAGCCGGGTGCGCTCAAGGTGAAGCGCGACTATGGACGTGCCACCCCCAACCTCTGGAGGCTGCAACGCGCGCTCGTATGCCGCCGCTGCCGCCGCCTCGCCAGCGCCGCCGTCTGCAGCGCTACCCGGCTGCTGCTCACTCGGCACACTGTCCGCGAAGGTGGGTCCCTTCGTCCGCTCAGAAGCTGCTCCGCGTCGCTGAAGCCTCGAGCTTCGCTTGTTCGCAGGGTCTTGGCCGCCATCGGGCGGTGGAGGCGCTGCGTCATCATCAGCGGCGAGGGCTGCATCCTCTGTTGGCTGCGCATCCATGGCGTCAACATCGGGAGCGGCAGGATCGTGTGCAGCCGCCTCTCCGTTTTCATCATGCTCTTGTTTTTGAGCGGCCGCCCGTGCAGACGCCGCAGCCTGCTCCTCCGTCGCATCCGCGAGCGTCTGAATGCCACCTGCACCGCCTTGGCCGGCGCCGTCGCCGCCAGACGGGTTGCGCTCGTCTGCGCCGACAAACTCAAACTCCCTGTCCCCAGTGTCGGCCACATCGCCGGCAGGGGCAGGCGGCACATCAGCTGATGCATCGCCAACAACCTGCGAGCGTGTAGCAATTCGTGTTATTGTCAGAACTCGCGTGAGGAAGTACGAATTGCGCAGTGCGTCTCGCCTTCGCGAGCGTGCGTCCCGTCAGTGGGATAGATTATTGCTAGTCAACAGCTTGCTGTTCAGAAAAATTAGAGTGATATGTTCATCTCTCGGGGCGCTGCGCCACGCGCGCGAGCATGAGCACACAAGCTGAGCCGATGGGGAGCGGGGATGCGTACCGAGAGTCGTTCACGCCAACGCTGGAGGGCGTCGCCAAGGCTGCGATACGGGTTGGGCTCCGCGCGTGTCCTCCGCGGTGGTGGCGCGCGACGCGATGATTGACCGCCACGTGCGATGGCGCCTTGCGCGCCGCCCTCGCCGCCGCCCATACCGCCACCATCACCTCCGCCTTGGCCACCGCCGCCATCCGCGTTGTCGTCGGCCTCCATGTGAGCATCCTCCGCTTCTGCGCCATCATCCCACTCATCAAACTGGTCGCCAGCGTCTGCCTGGGGAGCGGGTGTCGCTGTGCGGCCTTGCCGACCTCCGTGGCCGCTCTCCATCATACCCGCATCCGGTTGCTTGCCGTCGTCTTCAGGCACGCCTGAGCCGCCTCGCTGGCCTGCAGACGCGTCGTGTGTCTCATCCACGGCAGGTGGCGCGGCCTCCTGGTCTTTACCCGTGCGCTCGCCGCCGCCCTTGTCCTCGGGGCCGACCTCCTCTGGCATGGGAGCCTCCTCATCGTCAGCGTCCATGGCATCCGCTTCGCCAGCTGCTTCGTCAGCTGCCTCGTCCTCCGCATCAGGACCGTCCGTCTGCATGTCCTCGGGAAGTGCGTCGCCTTCCCCAGGCGGCGGTGGCTCAGGTGCAGCGCCGCCATCCTCACCGGCGTTGGCACCGCCCTCTGCGCCCCCGCCCTCCTCCGCGCCGTCACCGTCCTCCTCGCCGCTGATGTCTTCATCATCCTTCACATCGCCTGCGTTGTCGCGATCCTGCATCTGGATGCCGTGATCGTCTTCAACCTCGTCCTCCATCTCGTTGATCTTTGCGCAGCCCTCCTCCTCTGCCGCCGTTTCGGGCCGCGACTGCTGCTGCCCTTGCGGCTTCTCCTCCGCTGCATCCTCCGCGTCTTCGCCCTCAGGCGGAGCCCCCGCGTCGGGCTCATCAGCTCCACGGTACTCCAGCTCCTGGCCGTCAGCCTTCACGGCACCGCCGCGCTCGTATTTCTCCCGCTCCGGCGCAGCTTCAGGGCCGTCTTTGCCGTCATCCTCCTCCTTCATGTCATCATTCCACAACCTTTCGTCAATCACCTCTGCGTTGGCGCCAGCCTCGCCCATCTGTGGAAGAGAGCGCGTAAGCATCAGCAACTAACGATGCTCAGTGTAGAGCCCGGCTCTCTCAAGCGAGTTAGCGCGCGCAGGTGTTCTCAGACCCTTAGATTCCGCCATCAGATTTGCGCTTCAGAGGATTGACAGAGTGATCTTGAACTTTCGTCACCGAACACGATGCGCGCTGCACTGAGCCGAGAGCAGAGATGCAGCCGAGTGCACACGCCGGGCGCGTACCTCTTTATCAAGCTGGTCCGCCTCCGTCTCTGGCTCGCCATCATCGTCGCTTTTCTCCGCATCATGCTCTAGTTCATGCATGTCGCCCTCAAAGTCACCAGCCATCTCGATGCCTTTATCCTCAGTGCCGGGCGGAGGCGGCGGCGGCGCGGTATCGTCCTTTTTGAGATCTTCCATGCCCAGGATCTGAGCCTCGTCCTCGATCTCCTTCGAAATGTCCTTTTTGCCTTCGCCTTCGCCGATGCCGGTGCCAGCTTGATCATCCAGCAGCTTGCCGTTACCGGCATCGTCTGCGCCAGCCTCGCGCTGCTCAGCAGGCGTGCAGTAGCCATCACGTGCAAGGCCCGCGAACACCGAGGTGAGCAACCCGCACAGCTTTGTCGTGGCCCGGTGGAGAGCTACAAAGTCCCCCGCCACGTGCACAGAGGCGCGCAGCACAAGCTGCAGCATCGGCGCCAAGGCAGCTAACGAAGCAGCTGCTGCGCGGACGCCGTGCGTGTCGTAGCTGCTGGGCGTCGTCATGGCTGCCACCTCGTGCGCCAAGGAGTGCACTCCAGCCGCGATGCGCCTCAACCGCTCCGGCGCCATCATCGCTGCAAGGGCTTTCGTCTGCGCCACCAGATTCACGACACTGCCGCTGTCGCCGTCATTATCAGCGTCAGCTGCATTCTCAGGCGCAGCGACGGTGTTTGCCTTCTGCATGTGCTGTGCAAACAACAAGACATCCTGCACGACGCCGTCTGCAGCCGCGACTGCGCCCGATACCGCGGCACGCTGCGCTGCACCTGTGTCAGGCACCTCCGACACGTATGCGCCGTGAAGCGCGGCAACGGAGGCGATTGCATCGCACAAATCTTGCCATCCAGGCAGATCGCCCGCGTCCGGGACAGCTGTACGCAGCGCTTCCAGCTGAGCAGGTCCAGTGTGCAGAGCAACCAGCAGGTCGGAGGCCATCTGAGAGGTAATGAGCACCGGCGAGCGGTGCTCATCCGGGAACAAAATCCCCTCTGAGCAAAGGTGGCGCTCCAGCGCCGCTTGAGCACCTTGAAGCGCCGTCGATGCCGCCTGAGCAGCCTTGAGTGCTGAAGGGACGCAGCCCACATGATGGGGCGACGTCTCAACGCATCGCAACGCTTTGAGAAGAACCACAACGTCGCAGGCAGTGCGCTGGGCATCCTCCAGGCACCCACGCGCACGCCACATCCACGCGCGCGTGAAGCTGGCGCAGGGTAGCGCATCTTCGGTAGCTGCCAGCGCGGAACACAAGTCCGCGGCTTGTGCGACTTCTCGAGCAGCGGTAACGAAGTCGCGAATGATACCCCGCTGAGTTCGCTGCACGTGCAGCAAGTGCTCCACGCTGTGCTTGGCCGCATCCGCCTCGCGTGTGGAGATGTCTCCGTGGAAGAGGCCGTCGTTGATTTGCCACAGAGCTTTGATGCGCGCCATGTTCCTAAAGTACGAGCCCTCGGCCGCCGCCCATGTCGCCATGACGTCGTCTGACGCACCCAGCGACGCGGGCAGCTCCACGTCTGCATGTGTCAGGAACCACTGCACCGGCTCGCGCTCATCAGCTGGCACGGCGCTACGACGCAAAGACACACCGCGGTCGTTGAGGCCCCGCAACAAGTCCGTCAACGCTTTCTTTTCATCGGCTTGGTCGCTTTCGCATCCGCGCGGAGAGCAGCTGCACGCGATACTACCGCGGAGGCGACGTCCTCCAGGTCAGCTGAGCCGGCTGTGCGCTGCTTCTTGCCGGTGGTCAAAGAGTCTCCTAGAACAGCGCCGAGGCGCGAGCAAAGCGCATCCACTCGCGTTACAGACGTCGCAGCCCCGGATTTCGATGCGTCAAGGGAAACACCGACGCGATGGAGAGTGGCTGCACGCGAAGAGGCTGATGCAACCGCAGTAGCCACAACTCCCGCCCAAGCAGCTGCTTCTTTATCGATGGCCGCCGCCTCAGCAGCAAGCGCTTGCTCATCAACTGCATCCATGTCAGCGTCCTGTGGTACGGAAGCAGGCGCTGGTAGCTGCGACACCTTGCCCACATTCTCTGCGGCTGCTGCGAAGATCGGCGAACACGATTTGGAGAGCTGAGTCTCCCATGTGTGAAGCAGGCGATGCAGCACGCGTGCGTTGTGGTCACTCGACGCCCGGAGAGCGTGGTATCCGCGGTCCTGCGGCGGGTGTGTCAGATGTGTTGTTGCGACCAGATTGGGCACATGTGCATGTGAGGACTTGCAGTGCCCACCCAAAAGGGCCGCCAATGCTGTACGCAGAAACCCTTGGGACGCGCTCGACGGCATGGTCCTAGCCGCGGTCGTACGGAGAATGGGCTGCGCTCGCTTGCAGAACGAGGGGCAGGGGTTGTCCCACAAGGCATTCATCGCACCTCCCAACGCGCCAGCTTGACGTGATCCTTCAGCTTGGCACTGATCGGCGCACATGCCGTGTGCAGCGCAGCACGGACAGCTGGTGCAAACTGCGTGAAGTAGCGGTACGTGTTGCGCAGCAAAGCTGCCAACTGGAGGCCCGCCTCGCTGTCTGCGCCACCGGCGACGCGCCCCGCCGCATGCTCCAGCAGCAAGTGCGCACTGAATGACCACAGCAGGGCGAGACGGCGCTCGAACTCGCCCAGTGGCGCTGTGATAAGGTACTCCTCAAGTGCAGCTGCAATGGAGCGAATCCATCCACCGCGCTGAGCCTCGTCCGCTGGAGGAGCAGCCGTCAGCAAGCGGTACAACGGGAACCAAGTAACATCTGTCGCCGCTGCAGCTTTGCGTGCCGATGCGACCAGAGCGCGTGGCCAGGAGGCAAGCTCGAGCGCGCGCCAGCGTTGAGCTAGGCGCGAGCAAGCGGCCAGGTGCGAGGCCAGCGACACGTGCTTTGCGGCGCCCTCCTCCCACGGCTGGGAGCGTGCCAGCAGCAGCTCGACGCCTGTGAGCGCTGCTTTGAGGGGGCCATTGGCTGGTAGGCTGAGCACCCGGCTGCAAATGGCCTCCAGCTGCTCGAGCACTGGATGTTCTGGCCACTCAGCAAGCAGCTCCTTGATGCGGCTGCGCATAGCCAGAACAGGTGCCTGGAATGGGAGAAAAGAGGAATGAACACATCGGCGGGGTGAGAGGCAAATGCTGGCAGATGCGATGAAGCCCGTGCACGGGCGTGCTGGAGTGCGGCGCCTCGGTAAGTTTGAGGTAATTTTGTCACCAGGCTATGGTGTATGACAGGGATAACGATCGTCCTCGGCAGGCCACACGCCGCGCGCGCGCAAAGTGCGTTGGGTGTGGTTTGGGTCAGGTATACTGGCAAAATTTTGAGCGGCGAAGCTCAAACGGCCTTGATAGAATCAGCGTCATTCATTTGGGGAAAGAATGTTTCCTCACTCCCAGAGCCACACCCATGAGCAGAGCAGAGCAGAGCCGAAATAAGGAGCGAGACGCATGATTCACGCACCTGCAGCTCGGACATCTCCGCTGGCCATCCGCCTTGCGACAGCGCATAGGCAATATCATCCGCGACCTTTGCGTCGTCAGAAGAGGCACCTGCTCCAGCATTACACAGTGTCGTCAGAAGAAAGGACAGTGAAAGACGCTCCACTTCAGCAATCCAACTCGCGAGCGCACGCGCGCGAGAGCTCAGACAGCCAAGGGGTGTGTTTCGTCAACAGCGCATTGGCGCCTCGGAAACTCTAGTCCAAAATAACCGTGGAGTCATCACAGCTGCGCGCCGTGCGAATTCGAGCAGTTTGGTGCAGCGCCCGCGCCCGCGTTTAGCCCTCATGTACTAAGCGGAGTAGTATTGTATCGTCAACGGCGTGTGCATGCACACGCTCAGTCCTGCACTGCTATACTGATTTCTAATCTCGGGGCAAACGCGTGGCGCATCGCAAAAGTCGGAGCCGAGAAAGTTTGGGGAAGGAGACGCACCTGCAGCGTGAGCGCTCTGGCAGAGGCGCATGCACTCCACACTGAGCCGCAGTGCGCTGCTACCAGCAGTGTCGACGTCGTTGATGCTGTCGCCATGGCTGCGAGCAAGGAGTTGCGTCCCCAACGAGTGGCAGGCAACTGCACACGCCGCAACATTCACCTCCGTGTCTGAAAACTGCTCAGCCGCGCCACGCAACGCCGATGCGAACATCGCGCTCCCATGCGGGTCGAAGTGGAGCGCGGCATCAGACGCAGCGGACTCCTCGGCCTTCGCACATGTGCCGTCATCGTGCGCAAGAGCCAGCGCAGGCGGCAGCGGCAGCGCGTCCGTCACGCAGCGCCACTGCGCGCCCACCACACATGCAGCTGCTGCATTATCGAATATGGATGACGCGGTGGCTGCTGGCACAGGCACAACTGCTGGCCCGGGCTTCTCACTCGCATCCATTGCCTCCTCTTTCTCTTCCGCTGTCTGCAGATCTGCGAACGGGTCCAAGCCTGCGGCGAAGCGCTTGCGGTAATACGCCTCTTCGTCTGCGGCTGCGGCTTCAACAGCCGCCGCTGCAGCGCTGCGAGTGGCGATTCGGAACTCCGCCAGGGCCTCAGCTTCGGCCTCCACTTGGCTCGCGCGGCTGGCAGTCCACATGTCCACCACACGGCCGAGAACACTACAGTGCTGCGCCCACGACGCCACTGACAAAGTCGACCGAGAGTCGAGGCAACGAAGCGCGAGAAGAAGCACATCGAGTGACTTGCGCTGCCGCGATTCCATCGTGTCACCAGCCAGCGCGGTCGCCACGCCGTCGATGGTGGTGAGTGCTGTGAGCACGCACATGTGCTGCGCTGACGCCGGGAACGAAAGAAAGGCTGGCAGCGCTCCGTTGAGACCGCCTTGATTCTGTGCAGCAGCAGCAGCCTCGCACAGCGCGAGGCCGTACTTCATTTCGTGGACAGCAAGCAGCATGGGCTGCACGAGGTCCCGGTATGCAGCATGGCGCGCGCGCATGGACTCCACCCAATGAGAAGCTGTGCTCTGCCAGTTGGATGCCTCCGCGACAGCGGCAGCATCGCCTCGCTCCAGCGATTTCAGCAGCGTTGTGACCCGCGCTATCGACCTGCGCAGGCATAAGATAAATGCGAGTCGGTACACTGGCAATCAAGTGCGCGCGCAAGGCTTCAGCATCGCGAGTGCCCCGCCTCGCGCTTGGCGTCAGGGCAAATATTCATTTTCGTTAGGGTCGTCAGCGTGTTGTCAGTTGCAAATTACCCATAAAGTGTGTATCATCAGCCGCCAAGCACGCGGGGGTGGGCGCGGGGCATTGCGCAAGCACGCGTCCGAATGAGTAGGAGGTTGGTGTTCGTGTCACGGAGAAATCCACAACCAAAGAAGTGATCGTCATTCGCGTGACGCACGCATGCCGCGCTGAGCCGAGCAGAGCTGACAGAGAGAAGGGGTAAGGGGGGCGGGAACGCACCCGAGACCGGCAGCGAAGCGGCTGAGCTCCGTGTACACAGCCGTCCAGTGCCCTTCCGCTGGGCGGGGAACGGCCCTCCTCTCGAGGCGGGTGATGCTGTCCGACAAGATGCACAGTGCGTTCTCCGCTCTGGCTCGCGCGCGAGAGTCAGACGGAGCGCCAGGCAGAGCAGCAGCAGCACTGCGGACGTGCAGCTCAGGGCGCACATCCTCGTCTCTGCGCGCACTCAAGCTGGCCAGCTTGGACGCATCCCGTGCCGCCGGGTCTGCGAGCA
>Ga0164297_10005169_pt1 | contig 11303 bp, 11 predicted proteins | sample GEODES058metaG_FD_113539 | JGI IMG/M metagenome (GOLD analysis project Ga0164297, IMG submission 113539) | Dystrophic lake water microbial communities from Trout Bog Lake, Wisconsin, USA - GEODES058 metaG | ecosystem: Environmental > Aquatic > Freshwater > Lake | place: USA: Trout Bog Lake...
AAACCCGGGCGCGCCAACGGCAAGATCACGCTGAAAAAAGCATCCCAAGGGCTTGCCCTAAGGGTTTGTGCAACCTCCCAAGGACGCGGTCCTATTGCCTCAAATGCGTTTTGTAAAGGTTGGACTGCAAAGGGCATTGAATAAATCAAAGAGCCAACCAACAGCCCCCCAAAGGTAAATGGCAATGTACCCAGACCCAAACCAAGCGTTAACTGCCCAATGGGACCGTTGGGTCCAAGAAGCACCAGTAAATAAAAGCCCAACACCGTGGGTGGCAACACAAGGGGCATGGCCACCAAAGCCTTCACCACAAACTTGAATGCACTATTGGATCTTGATAGCCACCATGCAATGGGTGTCCCTATCACGAGCAACAACAAGGTCGTCAGTCCAGCCAGCTCGGTAGTGAGCAAAAGTGCCTGTAAGATAGACGGATCAAGAGCGTTTTGCATAATTTGTAATCATTTGAGTCGAAAGCTCTTAGCAGTGGCTAGGGTCCGAATCATAATACATACTGAGGTCGCAGTTAAATTTCAGTTAAATTGCGTTTAATTTCAATTGCCTTGAGAGTTGGCCCTGCTTTTCCCCCAAGATCATCTATCTAAACCTGCCTCATACTTCTTCCTTCTTCCCCTCTAGCCCTCACACCGTGTTCACCTAGCCCTCACCTGCTCTTGTGACAAGCTACCTAACAGCTACCCACCTTGCGCGCGCCGATCGCGTTCATAACCATTTAACCGCTCTGAAGAAGCCCCCAACCTTATGACTTTAAACGCCGATACACAGATGTACTGTGAAAAACAATGGGCTATCAGTACGCGCTCTTTGGAAAATGAGTTTGATATCGCAACCGAGCGCGTTCATTTAATCGATGAGGTCAAGCATATTTTCTTTCAGTTCGTCCAAGACAAACAATTCTCACAAAACGCTTGTATCTCGCTTTATTACCGCTTATTCCTATTCTCTACTCTGGTCCTCATGCAAGTGATAGAGAACAGGGGAGTTCACGTCGCCGGTGTTGCGCTCGCTGACTTAAAGCCGGTTTGGACTTCCTCACTTAAATGGTCCTCTAGCGCGCTCGACTCCTTGCAGTTAGAGCAGACGTTAGGCAACATCAACTATTCTTTAACGCTTTTGATGCATGACCTGGGCGCTAAAGATTAATGTTTTTAAGCTCAATTAGCGCACAAAGCGAGCAGATAACTTTTTTACGACTTCGGGCTAATTTGAGAGACAATAGGGTTTCAATTGGCACAAGACTAGGCTTCAAAGAGAGACGACGTTATGCACACTGCGCAAACCCAGGAACAACAGGTCAAACTTCATACATTTAAGCCCCCCGCGGCACAAACCAAAGGGGCCTGGGCTTTGTCGGCTGTGGATGAACTCATCAATTTACCCTTCAATGATCTGCTCTTTAAAGCGCAGCAAATTCACAGAGAGCATTTCAACCCTAACGAGGTTCAGCTCTCAACTCTTTTATCCATCAAAACAGGGGGCTGCCCTGAGGACTGCGCTTACTGCCCCCAGTCCGCTCATTATGAAACCGAGGTCGAGGCATCCAAGATCATGGATGTGCAGGAGGTTCGCAAAGCAGCCCTTGAGGCCAAGAAAAACGGTGCCAGTCGCTTTTGCATGGGCGCCGCCTGGAGAGAGCCCAAGGACAGAGATATCGAGAAAGTTGCAGAACTGATCAAAGTCGTGAAAGAGCTAGACCTTGAGGCGTGCTGCACACTGGGGATGCTCAGCGCAGAACACGCCCATAGCCTCAAGCAAGCCGGCCTTGATTACTACAACCACAACTTAGCCGCCGCCCCCGAGACTTACTCAGACATCATCACCACCCGCGTATACCAAGAGCGTTTGGATACGCTGGAGAACGTTAGAAATGCTGGCGTAAACGTCTGCAGCGGAGGAATTGTTGGTATGGGTGAGAGCAGAGCCTCTCGCGCAGCCCTCATCCACCAACTCGCGAACCTTGATCCGTATCCTGAGTCAGTGCCCATCAATAATTTGGTGCAAGTCCAGGGCACTCCGCTTTACGGCACCAAAGAGCTCGATCCCCTAGAGTTCGTGCGCACCATCGCAGTTGCAAGGATCACGATGCCCAAGGCACGGGTCCGCCTGTCAGCGGGTAGACAAAATATGTCTGAAGCGGTGCAAGCGCTTTGTTTTATGGCGGGCGCTAACTCCATCTTCTACGGAGATAAATTGCTCACGACTGGCAACCCAGATTGGGAGCGAGACCAAGCACTCCTGCAAAAGCTTAACATCCAAACGAGCTGATTTTTTAAGATATGGATTTACTCAGTCGGCCTGAGTAAACCGCACCTAAAAGCTGTAAACATAAGCTACAGGTACAAGCTGACTGAGAATTTGTCTTACTCTAAGAGATTCATCTTTGAGATCAAACGCATCCTAAGGTCTGATTTGATCTCCTCTAAAACACCGTCCCAGTCTCCCGCTCTACTTTGACGGTAAAGCCTCATACTTGGGTACCAATGGGTTGAGCTACCGTGCTCTAACCACCGCCAATCCGAATTAAAGGGCAGCATCACCCAAACGGGCTTGCCCATAGCCCCAGCCAAGTGCGCAACGCTGGTGTCCACCGTGATCACCAAATCTAAACCAGAAATGAGGGCCGCAGTGTCACTAAAGTCTGTCAGCCTCGCGCCCACATCGAGCACGTTTGCTATAGAGTTAATCAATTGTTGATCACTACTGCTGCACTCTTTTTGTAGGCTTATAAACTGAGGTCCGGGCAAGAGCATTTCTTGTAACTTAGTACAAGCAACGCTCCTGTTGCGATCATTCAAATGTGCTGGGTTACCACTCCAAGCTATGCCAATTCTGGGAGCCAATGGGTGCTGAGCAGTCGCATCCAACCAAGCCCTCCAGAGCTGCTCCTTTTGCGGGTCACAGGTGATGTAGGCATGCAAGGGGGTAACATGCGGGTCATGGCATTGATGCTCTTGACTGTAGGTATTGATGGCAAGGGGTAAGCTCATCAATGGGCATTGATAGTCAAAAGCCTCCAAGCTATCCCCTCTTTGGATCAATCTATCAACGCCGCTCAGCGAGCCCAACAATGCCAAGAGTTCACTGGGCACCTCCAAAAGCACGGTTGCTCCCAAGCGCTTGACCCACTGAGCGTAACGACAAAACTGAAGCGTATCGCCCAGCCCTTGCTCTGCATAGAGCAAGATGGTCTTGCTCTTTAGCGACTCAGAACCGAGCCATAGGGGCTTTTGGCGATGCCTCAACCCAGCCGAGCGCTGGATTTCGTTTGACTTCCAGCGCCATTCAAAACCACGCCAACCGCACTCAGTGTTACCCCGGGTGAGCTCAAGCATCGCAATGCTAAGGTGAGCCTCAGCAAAAGAAGGATCGATCCACACAGCACGCTCAAACTGCATCTTTGCGCGATCCAACTCTCGCAAATCTCTAAATAGGTTACCAAGGTTGTATAAAGCCTTGGAGTAAGAAGGATTAATCTCAAGAGAGCGCCAGTAACACTGCATTGCCTCTTTGGTTTGTCCACCTTGCCTGTACACAGAGCCCAAGTTGTTAAGGGCATCTGCATAGAGTGGGCGCAGTTTGATCGCAGCAAGATAAAACTTGACAGCGTTTTGGGCTTGGGCTTGGGCTTGTCCCAGCTCTTGATATACATTAGCGGAGTTGTAGAGTGCCTCCGCATAGTCGGGTCTATAACTTAAAGCGGTCTCATACGCTTTGAGTGCAGCTTGCCAATTTTTTTGATCCTGCAGCACCAAGCCCTTGTTTGAATAGGCCTGGGCGTACTGCGCATTGATTGCGATTGCTTGATCAAATGAGCTCAGCGCGTCCTCGTAGTGACCCAGTGCGCGCTGCACATTACCTTTGTTATTAAGAGCTTGAAAAAAATTAGGATTCAATCTCAGCGCTTCACCTAATGAAGTCAAGGCCTCTTTAAACCTACCCAGTTCAAAGTACACAAGCCCTTTGTTGTTAAAGGCGTCGGGATAATCCGGTCTCAACTGTGTAGCCTGGGTGTAGCTTTTAAGGGCTTGCTCAAACTCTGCGAGCCCTTTGTAGGTATTTCCAAGGTTGTTATAAACACCCGCCAGACTCGAGCGCTCAACACCTTGGGTAGGAGCAACTTCTACGGCTTTTATTAAAAGATTCAATGCCTTCGTTAATTGACCCGTCTGAGCCAGTAACACGGCGTATAGTTGCAAGGCATCAAAATGCTCAGGATACTCACCCAAAACGGATGAATACAGCTGTGCTGCCCGGGCGAATTCATGACGCTGATGAAGCGATACAGCTAAATTGAATTGATCGCTAACAGTCGCACTTAAACCGAATTGAGTGGTCTTAGAACTGCGTTTTTGGATGGGTCTTTTATTCAAAACTAAGCTTTGAGCTGCTTAAGTATTGGCATCGTTTTTTTTAGTTCTAAAAGAAAGGTGATTAGTCTTTGAAAATCTTAAAACCATGCCTTTGAGAATTATCTTAATCCACCAAACTCATAACCCACACTCAACACGTACTGACTAGACCAAAGCTTTTGCGAGGATGAACCCTGATAAACGGGGATATTGTTCATCTCGGTAAATATTTGTTTATTCGTAAACTCAACGTATACGGGCTTCTTAATTTCATAGCGCAAGCCTGCCTCTACACCTGTAGAGGTTCCAACAATTCGCCACCACCCGCTGTTGAAACCAATAACGTTGGTCCAATTTTTCTGCCCCACATCGTTCTCGTTTCCAGAGATCTCGTTGTAGGGGTGAACAATCGCTAAACCAGTTCCAATCTTTGCAATAAAGGAAAGACTTGAGCTGTCCGCAATCTGACCAATCAAGGGCTTTCTGTAAACCGCACTGACCATAAGACTGTTCAAGCCGTTGTGCAGCATGTAGGCAAAACTCTGGTTGGTGAGTTGCTGCGAGCCCAGCCCTAAGTAGTTAGGATTATTATTCGTGTTGGGCCCCATCACTCCGGTGACGTTTGCAGTCTGGTTCGCGGTTGATGTGAATTTATTATGATCTAAACTTAACTCAACGCCCCAGATCCTATCGCTGTCGATAAAGCGACCGATCCTTAAATTATCTGGACTCCTCAGTCCAGGGGTCTTGTATTCATCGTGACCTTGAACGCTGTTGACCGTAAAGTTATTGCCAAGACCGGGCTGACTAACATTGATATCAGAATTATGATAATAGGTCTTATCAAAACCCATTGACCCGTACCACTCGGCATCTAAATTAAAGAACCCCTTTTGAGCTATATCTGGACTGAATTTAAAGGGCAAGTAAGATTGCTGGGATTGATTCGTCGAGGGTAGACTCGTCTGCGCTGCTGCGCTCAAAGCCATAGCAAATAAAGAGGCGCCAACAATTCGCGCAAATAATTGAGTTTTCATTAAATTCCAGCTTTCACTTGATGATACGTCTATTATAAATTACCCACAAAAGCGTGTTTACTTAGACGAACGTTGAGGCTACATTATCGATCAGGACCTTGATTTAGGTCAATTAGACAGACGCTTTGACCTCCCCCTTACGGTTAAGAGCACACGTTTGCAAGATGTCGGAGTTGATTTTTGTAAAAATTGCTACCTTGTCCACACAAACCTCAAACCTCAAACCTCAAACCTCAAACCTCAAACCTCAAACCTCAAACCTCAAACCTCAAACCTCAAACAACACTAACAACACTAACCAATTTACTCTTTACCCGACAAGCCCATGATTCACAAACAAAGAATGACCGCTCAACTTGAAGGGGACTTTGTACTCTTTCTTATTGGTATGAGATTCAACCAGCCCTGGAAAATTCACAAATGGCTTCAAGTGCTCAGCGCCATGCCCAAGATGCTAAGGGAACTAAGCGCTGAGCCAGAACTTGGATTCATACACAGTGAACAGTGGTTTGGGAGAACCACCATCATGGTGCAATACTGGCGCTCGATGGAGCACTTGTTGAATTACGCCCACAACACAGAGTCAGAGCATTTACCTGCTTGGCGAGAATTTAATCGAAAAATTGGTAAAGACGGATCTGTTGGCATTTGGCATGAGACCTATGCTGTCTCAAAAGGTAGCTATGAAAATATTTACGCTAACCTGCCCGCCTTCGGGCTGGGTCAGGCAGGCAAACTACAACGAGTTCAAGGTAAACAAGAGAGTGCTGGGGACAGACTCTCGAGCACTTGATGCTCTAACACGAGTTTCAAGTGACTTGAGGCTTGAGCTCGAGGGCTCTGGCTCTAGGGCTCTAGTTCGTGAACTCTAGCACCCAAAAATCACTTTGATGTTGGCATCACAAACTCAGCCCCCTTGCCTATGCTCTCAGGCCAGCGCTGCATAACGCTCTTTTGCTTTGTGTAAAAGCGTACGCCCTCTTTGCCATAGGCGTTCATATCTCCAAATATGGACTTCTTCCACCCCCCGAATCCGTGCCATGCCATTGGCACTGGAATAGGCACGTTGATACCCACCATTCCCACTTGGACTCGGCGGGCGAATTCACGAGCAATATTTCCGTCGCTGGTAAAGCATGCCACACCGTTTCCGAACTCACAGGCATTCACAAGTTCTAGTGCTTCGCTAAAGTTAGCAACTCGCAAACAAGACAACACAGGTCCAAATATCTCCTCAAGATAGATCTTCATATCCGGCTTCACGTGATCAAAGAGAGTTCCTCCAATAAAGAATCCACTCTCATGCCCTGGCACCTTTAGACCACGACCATCGACCAAGAGCTTGGCTCCTGAGTCCACCCCGCTTTGGATATAACCACTAATACGCGCTAAGGCAGCTTGGGTTACGATGGGTCCCATCTCAGCATCGAGTTCCATTCCGTTTTTAACCTTAAGGGCTTTGGTACGCTCGATGAGTTTTGGAATCATTTTCTCTGCAGCGTCTCCGACCAACACAGCAACAGAGATGGCCATGCATCGCTCGCCAGCAGATCCGTAGGCAGCACCAATCAGCGCGTCAATGGCTTTTTCGATATCTGCATCTGGCATAACAACCATATGGTTTTTGGCGCCGCCCAAAGCCTGAGAGCGCTTCCCAAAGTGAGCACAACGCTCGTAAATATAGTTGGCAATAGGGGTCGATCCCACAAAGCTTACGGCCTTGACGTCTGGGTTTTCGATCAACGCATCTACAGCCTCTTTGTCACCTTGGACTACATTAAATACGCCGTCAGGCAATCCAGCCTCCTTCAAAAGCTTAGCCATAAAAAGGGACGCGCTTGGATCTGTAGGGCTTGGCTTTAAGATGAAAGTGTTGCCACACGCAATGGCAACGGGGAACATCCACATCGGGACCATCACGGGGAAGTTAAAAGGGGTAATACCTGCGACTACCCCTAGTGGTTGGCGCATAACCCAGTTGTCAATATCGGTTGAGACTTGCTCTGTATAGTCCCCCTTTAGGAGCTCTGGTATACCCGTTGCAAATTCAACAATTTCGATGCCGCGTGTGACCTCGCCCTGCGCGTCTGTGAAGACCTTGCCGTGCTCGGCCGTGATGATGGCGGCTAGCTCGTCTCGGTGCGCGTTCAAGAGTTCGAGGTATTTAAACATGATTCGAGCCCGGCGAAGGGGAGAGGTCTGACTCCAGGTGGCAAAGGCTGCTTGAGCATTAGCAACGACCTCATTAACCTCCTTGACACTTGCAAGAGCCACACGCCGAGCAACCACGCCGTTGGCGGGATTAAAAACATCTCCAAAACGACCACTCTTTGGCAGTACAACCTTGCCTCCGACAAAATGACCAATATCTTCTTTAGACGTAAATGCTTGGGGTGAGTTCATAGCTTAGTTAAGGTAAATTGAATTTGAAAGAGCAAATGATATATGCAAATGAGCTTAAATGTTGAAGTACAGCTCCATGACCTGAATTATTCAGTTTGCCCATCAACGATTGACGATCTTGTTGGACCGGGGGAGGGGAAAAGTCAAAAACAACCTCTAGCTTTATTTAGTACGTGACACCTACTCTATCGGCTGCAATGCGTTCATTCGAATCCAAAAGAACTACAGCAGCACTTTGGAAACTGTATCCTTCTTGGGCTGCAAGGGTCAGTAAGCATTTAGAACTCTAATTTAAACAGACTCGTGGCAAATAGCGCGATATGACACTCAACAACGGTGCTTTGCTTTTTTATGGTTGGCACATGATTTTGCAGACTTATGACCGTTTTTTAGGTGCTTAGCTTTGTGTTTACCAGGTTTATCAATGGCTTTTACATCTGTATTCACGCGCGCCGGCATCTGAAATTGTTCATCACAGTTTTGCAACTTGCTACTTCGGCAATCAGCCATCAACTTCTCAAGCCTCGCAAATTGCTGGGGAGAAAAGCCAGAGGCTAAGATCTCATTATTATTAACCCCATTGCCCCCCCGACCAGCTGAGAGGTTTAACCACATGTTGGCCTTGATGGCGTCTTGCTCAATCCCTTGACCTAGGGCGTACATAATGCCTAAGTTAAATTGAGCACGTTTATCGTTCTCTGCAGCGGCTTGCTTAAACTTTTTACTAGCCACTGCGAAATCTCCATTTGAGTAAGCGATTTCACCATCCTCATATGCACCACCAAAGACAGGCAATGCGCTCGAAAGTATAAATGCAGCAACAACTGACAATCGCAATAGCTTAGGCATTGACATTGTGGGGTGAAATAAGGGGGACGGGGTAGGAGTAAATTAAATGGATGAATATAGTTTTAAAAAGGATAAATTTATTAAACCAGTCATTCAATTTTACTATTTTTTCTTTCCCCAAAAAATGCCAGAAACTGAGCATAACTGAGCATAACTGAGCATAGATTTTTTTAACATAAGGATCCATCTTACTCTAACTATGAATATTTATAAATTAACCAAACCGTGAGCACTGAATGCGCGGGACTGGATATAAAGCAGGCGCCTTCAAGAATGAGACTAAATTCAATAATGAACTAAAATTTAAGCATGACATTCAACCTTAAATCCATTAATAGCCCAATCAGAAACACTACGGTGTTCGTCAATGTGAAAAAACACATTGATCTGTATCACACAATACTGACGTTAACCTGGTTCAAATTTAGTGTTCTATTGGCACTGATTTTTGTATTTATCAATCTTTGTTTTGGCCTTCTTTATTGGCTGAGTCCTGATTCAATAGGCGGCATGCCGAATCAGTCGTATTGGAATTATTTTTTCTTCAGCGTTCAAACCCTAGCGACGATTGGCTATGGAGGGATGTACCCTCAAAGCCTATACGGGAACATACTGGTCACAATTGAAGCGGTCGCTGGTCTCATCAGCGTAGGCTTATTTGCCGCCGTCGCGTTCTCCAAACTCTCCCTTCCCCGTTCTTTGATCGCATTTAGCGATAAAGCAGTTATTGCGGAGCATAACGGCATTAAAACTCTCATGATTCGCCTTGCCAATAACCGAAGTAACTCTGTCATTGACGCACAAATAAAATTAAGTCTTTTCAAACAAGAAACCACCTCTGAAGGCTCTAGGATGATGCGAATATATGATTTGAATCTTGTCAGAGGTACAACTCCGATGTTGTTACTGACATGGCTTGTCATGCACCCGGTTGATGAGAATAGCCCCCTCTTTGGATTAAATCAGGAGGAGCTAACAGAATCTGGTTTAACCATCGTGGCAACAGTAACCGGACTGGACGAAACGCTTTCGCAAACCATTCATGCAAAAACAACTTACCAATCGTCAGATATCTACTTGAACAAACGGTTCAAGGATTTATTCAAAATCGATGCTCAAACCAATAATCAATTCATTGATCTAAGTGAACTTAATTCAATTGAATAAATAAGATTTCTAATTAGTAATCTTCAATTCTTCAATTCTTCAATTCTTCAATCCATTCGCTGCACCTAACAAAATTCTAGATTAACTTTAACGAATTGTTTGCTGTATCCGAGAGGCTTAATGTTACTTTTGAAAGCTTAATTTAAAAGAGTTTTAATTTTTTGCTGTAAATTTCCAATCACCTCCTCCTCAAACCAAGGATTCTTTTTTAACCAAATATTATTTCGCGGACTTGGATGCGGGAGGGGTATCACCAAAGGCCAGTACTCTCGCCACGACTTAACAGTTTCTGTTAAATTAATTTTATTAGATGAGCCCAAATGCCATGACTGTGCATATTGGCCAATAACAATTGTTAAAGCAATACGGGGAAGTTTGCTGAGTAAGTTGACCCTCCAAGTTTCAGCGCATTCGGCTCTTGGGGGTAGATCTCCTGATTTACCAGTTCCCGGGTAACAAAAGCCCATGGGAACGATAGCAAATTTTTCCTTGTCGTAGAAAACATCTCGTTCAACCCCCAACCATGCCCTCAAACGATCTCCGCTAGGATCATTAAAAACTATGCCAGTTTCATGAGCTCGACTGCCAGGCGCTTGACCAACAATCAGTATTCTTGCTGAGCTTTGGACTTGAATGATGGGCCTAGGACCCAAAGGCAAAATTTCTGCACATAAAGTACATGAACGAATTTCTTTCACCAAATTGGATAGAGCTTGACTCACAACGCCAGCATAGACCAATTAAGTGCTAATTTGAGAGTTTCGCTCATGATTATTTCTTAAAGTGATGCAAGAAAATATTTATCAACTGAAGGATCTTTGGTTCAAATAATGCAAGAGATTCAATAATAGATTCAATGCTTGATAGTTACGTTGTACAAAACTTTTAAGCTTTTACGATGCGAAGATCTTCATTGTTCAGAATTATCTCGATCTCTCAAGCAAATGAACAGTGCGGCTCAAGGGGTCAATAAGACAGCGAATTAGGAATTCGACAAAGCAACATGCCACTGGCTTCACCAATCAATTATGGCGTTGATCAACGCGAGCAAAGTAGCTCAACAGGCGCAAATCCATCCTCGAAAGCCTGAGTACATACCCCCTTCTCAGTTACGTCTATCCCGACCTTTCCGTCACGAGTAACATAAAACTTCACATCATCTGTGCCGCAGGCCCCTTTGGCACAAGCCATAGAGGACAGAACGTTGGGGGTTTGCCATTTGAATGGCGAGCATACTTCCAAACGCGTTACAGCGTTGTTTTGCCACTCTTTGCTAAGGCGACTCCAGACAAGCTGATCGAAAGCATATTTTGCCGCTGGATCGTCACCATCATCTAAGAAATTTTGACAATTTTTCCCCACCAAGGCAGCAATTTGAGTAGGCACGTCTTGGGGAAGCTCTGCATCGGCGCTCACCGAATCTGAACCTTGGGTCTCAGGGCTAAGTTCATCCTCTTGCTCATCGCCGTCGTTTAAT
>Ga0164297_10005170_pt1 | contig 11303 bp, 11 predicted proteins | sample GEODES058metaG_FD_113539 | JGI IMG/M metagenome (GOLD analysis project Ga0164297, IMG submission 113539) | Dystrophic lake water microbial communities from Trout Bog Lake, Wisconsin, USA - GEODES058 metaG | ecosystem: Environmental > Aquatic > Freshwater > Lake | place: USA: Trout Bog Lake...
GAGTCAAGGCTGTCATGAGGTCGCACCACGACGCGCACCAACTGATGGCAGGCCGCATGGCGGAAGAGCATTCTACCGCGCGCAAGCACGATGGGAGAAGCTGCGCGTCCGCCAGGAGACACAGGTCAGAGGCACACTCTGTTGCATGCGCTGTGGATGCTCCGCTGCTGGCACAAGTGCTGATGAAAGCAGCCACAAGGTCACATGTCGGACCGAGGCAGCTGAGCCATGCCAGTGAGATCTCGTTTTCAGTGACAGAAACGATGCCGACTGCGGAAACGCATGCCGGCTTGTACACAGCGGCGATGTCAGCGCCAAAGACAGGTAGGACGGCCCGCGCAAGAGCTGCCAGCGCAGTACACATCGCTGGCGCCACTGATTCAACTAGATGCGTGCGTTGCTGGGATGCAGTTGATGCAGATCTTGCTGTGGCTGTTGTTGTTGACGCTAACATGTCGTGCACAGTCACCACGCCATCGCTGAGGACGTGCGCTAATCCGAGAGCTTGTTGTCGGGGCATGCGCAGATCCGCAATGCGTGTGCCTCGCGGAAACATGTTGGACATGCAGGTGCAGAGGAGGACGACTAGCGTGAAATCGCCAATGGCCAGTGCGCTGCGGAGCTGTGCCGCCAACGCAGGAGCGCCGATGCTGAGTCTACTGCTCAGCCCGCGCGTGCACTCCGCGTGCGCCGATAGAGCACTGAGCACAGCGACGCATGCGCGCAAGCTCTGGTCATTGGTCGACGTGTCCGCTTGAGATTGGCATTTGGACCGCATTGGCCGCATCGCTTCAAACACCGTCTCAATGAGATGATGCTCATCTACAGCGCATGCGCATGCGCCACCTGGCCCACTGGTACAGAGCGCGGCGCATGCTGTTGCAGACGCTGCTTGGACGAGGGGCTGTGAAGCTAGAAGCGATGCTTTGATGCAATCCAGGAGCTCGCCAGCAGCGCAGACTGACATGTCGACTAAGTGCGCGTCGGCGAGCGCAGTGAGGAGATTGTAGCCAGAGATAGCGACGAGAGCGTGGTCTGCATGGGGAAATCGAATGAGAGCCGCTGTTATTCCAGACGCGATGGCAGGCGCTGAGGCCGCGACTGCGACGCAAGCGTCTTCATACGGCTGACGATGTGTCATTAGACTCGTCAGGAATCGAGCGGCAGATGATGCGTCGGCAGGCTGCGACGAATGCAAGGCAGTTGCCGCCGCATCAACGACCGCCTGTACATGTGCCGATTTCCTGCCGAAGATCAAACGAGCTGCTGGGTATATGCTCGCTGCGTGTGCGAGCGCGTCGAAAAGCGCATGGACGCCATCAGAAGACACGATGTAGCCGGAAACGCTGTCAGTCAGCCCTGCCCAGAAACCAGCATGTGCCTGGCAGAGGCAGTCACTGAGCGCGATGACCTCTGTACAGAAGCTGTCATCATCGCAAGCGCGTGCGAGTGCATGCGCGCACGCGTGTGTGATGCGAGGCAGGGAGCATGATGCTGAAGACTCAGCACTCGCGAGTTGCCACGCTAATCGCTGGTCGAATTCTGCTGCGATGCGCGTCTCGTGCACCAGTGCCTGAGCGACTCCGAGTAGCGGCTCCGCTGTGAGCGCATGGACAAGGCAGTCGATGCAAAAGGGGGCTCCGGAGACGCTGGTGAGGACACTTCGCCGCGCAGGGTCGTGGCTGCCGTGAACGCTGCTCAGCATTGTGGCTTGGTCGGAAGATGATGTGCGATGGATTTCGCGGCGGGTTGCAGAGTATGTCAAAGTCGACTGAGCGTGCCCCCCTCGCAAGGGCGCCCCCTTTCACGCGCAGTCATCCATCACGGGGGTGTCATAGACAACGGGGGCTCAGTGGGGAAGGAAGGAGCGTGCCTGGCGATGGCATCGCAGTCGGGGACTGTAGGCACTCCACGCAGCAGTGGCCTTCAGCAGCTCAACGTCCACGCGCCGTCCTTTGTCGCTGCAGCGGGACAAGAGAGAGGACAGGCGCCGCACTTGTCTGGAGCTACGCGACCACATGTGCGTGTGCGACACGCAGCAACTGCGGTGCTGTTTATGGGCGTTCTGACACGTGCTCTCTGCTTTTTTGGTGTTTGTGGCTCTCGTCGCGTTTCTTGCCTCGCGGAAACTTGACCAGGGAACGAGCCGGGAACGACGACGTGAGTCGCGTACGAGTGGCGAGTCCAGGTGCGCACTCAGTTGGCAGCGCTCCTCTGGACTGTGCTGACAGGGCTACGATATGAAAAGGGTGTCGCCTCGTGCGCCTGCTTCTTTGACACGCTTGGCTTGTTGCCACTCGCAGTCGGAGCCGTAATAACAGCCGAGCAGCACGGGGCAGCGCACGTGGCGAGGAGAGCGAACCTGGTGGGGGCACCGACTTGGACGAGCTGCAGCCTGGCGGTGTAGACGCACCACCTTCCGCTGGACCGTCTTCGAAGCGCGCTTGGCGGAGAGGCGACCACCTCGTCAGTTTCCGCTACGACAAACCAGAGAACGCACAGCAGCATCAGCAGCAAGCTGCAGGAGGTGGTGGTCGCAGCACTCGCCGTGACCGCAACAGTACGCACCGCAGCGGTCGCCGGTCCAGTGCGCCGCTGTCACGAGAGGCCTTCGTCCAGGCGCATTTTAGAGTCCTGGTGCTCGCTGAATCCGCTCGACGGGTGCCTGGCCACGGCAGTCGGTCTGACCCGGATGCTATGGTCGAATGGGCGGATGTGGTGAGCGTCGAGTCGTGTGCACATACGCCACCCGCATGTCCCATTTGCCTGGAAGATGAGCCTGAAGTGCCGCAAGTGACGCCGTGCGGCCATGTCTTTTGTTTTGGGTGCATTGCACGCCACCTCCTGCCTAAAGACACGCTTCGCGGCGATGCGCCAAGCACAACTTCTTCTGGTGGAGCGCAACCGCCGCCAGCGCTGTATGCTTCCAAAGGTTGCCCCATGTGTGGCACACTAGTGCGTTTAGCAGACCTGCGGCGTGTCACACTTGCACCCGCTACTATGACAGCGTCCGCGCCGCCACATGATGGCGGGACAGCGAGCTTCACGCTTTTGGCACGACCTAAAGATTCTCTAGTGCCCACACCTGTGGCGGAGCTCGTCGCCGCCGCAGCGAGTGCAGGAGCTGGTGCTCGACCCGGTTGGCCGTATGCTGACCCGCTCACCGGCCGGCTATCTCGTTGGGCGAAATTCACGCTCACATCTGATGAGAACGCGGCTGTGTCTGCTGATCTGGCTGCGCTGGAGGAGCAGATGGAAGCCGCAATGCGCGACGACGGGCCTTTTGGTGGCGTCAATCCAGCGGAGGTGACTGCTCTCTCTGCCGCCATGGATGCTGTCCATGCACGCGCATCCGTCTGGGCGGAGCGCAGAGATGAATTGCTAGATTGCTCAATCATTGGCGGCCGGTTCGTGAGCCGGGGCACTGTGCCCATCGCATCATCGCCGCCGGTCGGCAGCTTCGGCAGCGCTGGCAGTGGCTCGCTGGCTGCATCCACGCGTGCCCGGATCAGTCCCAAGGAAGGCGGCATGGCAGCTCGCGGGCAGATTGTCGCCCCGCCGGGTCAGCCTGTGTTTGAGACACAATCTTGGAGAGGCGCTGCAGATGCCGCTTGGGCGGACGAGAGCGATGAAGAGCCGAGTGATGGTGATGGCTGTGAGCTGGTGTTCGCATCGGATGAGCAGACTGCTGATGTGCCGGTCGTCCCACTAAAACAAGAGGAGCCAGATGCACAGCCTCAAACAGCATCCACACAAGCCGCACCTGCTGTCGCTGGCTTGCCGAACCCTGCAGACACGTGGTTGTTCTACCAGGCGGTGGACGGCTCATGCGTGACCTTGCATCCCCTGTGTGTTCGCGCGCTCGTCGCCCATTTCGGGAGCTATGAGCTGTTCCCGCAGACGCTTGCGAATGTGCCTGTCATTCACGTGGAGCATGTGACTCAGAGCGAGGCGACGCGGCAGCGGCTTCGCCATCTCGCGCATTGGCCGCTGGCCACTCCTTTTGCCCTGGCGGAGGTGGACCTGTCCCACATCGTGTCCGCACAAGCCTGGGCGGAGACTGCACAAGAGCGCAAGCAACGTGCATCTAAACGCGCCGCTGCAGCTGCTGCTGCGAAGCGCGAAGCCGCTGCAGCTAAAGCAGCGGAGGAAGCCAGGGTGGCTGTGATTGCAATCGCCCGCGCTGCAGCCGCACCTCCTCGACCAGATGAGTTGAGCGCGATGCCGCGACTAGGCGCATCAGATGCCGGTGCTGGGGCGGAGGAGGCTGCAGCCGCGACGCTGGCATCTCCGCCTCCGTCAAGGCCCGCTGGCATGAGCTTCGCACGCGTCGCCGACATGGGTTACGCGTCTGGGCTCAACAGCCCTGTTGTGGGACGCAGTCCTGCAGCCACACCGTCACCGGTGACACCAGGCTCGCGGCCGGTGTGGGTGGCGAAGGCGGCCAGCTCTAGCCAGGGGGGAGGGAGCTCATCATCTCCGCCAGCCGCTTCCCTGGGATGGTTTGGCGGGCCGGCTAGCAGTGACGGGCAGCAGGCTCCGAGTAGTAGCGGTGGTGGTAAGAAGGGCAAGGGGCAGCTGCTCTTCTCGACAACCCAACGGCGGTACTGAGATACAAAAGTGCCCCCGTCGCGCAATCAATACATGCTGCGCTTGCTCCTTTCCGCAGTACGCCATCGTCATCACACGCGTCGCGTTCCTCTGTCCGCACCCCGGTCGCTGCCATCGGGGCCTTTCATCTCTGGAAACGCGCCTGCCCGCTCAATAGCCATGGCCTCGTCCGACGCTGCAGGAGCAGCTGCTGCGCCTGAAGCAGTCACGCAGACGCTGCGAGGCATGACCTGCGTCGGCCAGTGTGGCCGGTGCGTGCTTTATGCTTTCCATACTCTCGCAGTTGTTGTCAACTCCTGAAACTCGCGTTCACCCACGCCCGGTGCCTCACCTCCGTCGACCGTGCACCGTGGCGGACCTGTTTCAGTAACACGCCGCTGCTATCACCTGAGCAGCGAGACGCGTACTTGAAAGCCTTGCCGATGTGGTCGCTTGCAGAGGACGGGAAGTCGATTCAGCGGTCGTTCACCGCACGCAACTTCGTGGCCGCGCAGGACTTCTTCAATCGCGTTGGCCAGCTGGCTGAGGCGGAGACTCACCATCCAGATTTCCATCTGACCAATTATCGAGACGTTCGCCTGGTGCTTTCTACACACGCAGTGCGCGGCCTAACACAGCCCGATTGCATTCTCGCCGCCAAGATTGACGCCATCAAGGTGGATTACTCGCCCAAATGGCTTGAAGCGCATCCAGAAGCGAAAGACACAGCCACGGAGGCGGCGTAAGGCTATGATTCCTACTTACACAGCCGTCGCATGCCGGTTGCGTGTCGCGCCAGGGGTTTGATTCAAGGCTTAACACAGCGATTAGAATCATGCAGATGCTGCTACCATCTGCGCCGGGTGCCTTGCTATGGAGAAGCACCTCCAGTCGCCCCGCTACAGCTGCTGCTGCTGCTGTTGCGGCAGCGCCACTGCCCCGTGGCACACCTGCGTACCCGTGCCAGGGCACAAGAAGGCGTCGCCGCGTTGCAGTTGGGGCGACGTCTGCTTCACACTGGGCGTTGCTACTCGACGGGAAAGCACGGCTCGCGCTGCCTCAAGGCTCCTCACCTGCGGAAGGAGAGTTCCCTATCAGCCACTGCGTGTGGGCGTTCCTAGGCTGCTTTTGTTCTATGGCGCTCTACGGCCTTGTGGACCAGTACGTGCTCGGACCGGCCGGAGTGCCTTGGCTTATGGGCAGCTTCGGCACAATCAGTGTGCTCTATTTCGGTGTGGGGCTCAAAGCGCCGTTCCTCCGTGTCTGGAATGTCGTGGCCGGCCACGTGGCTGCCGCTGCCTTCGCACTGCTGTGCTTACAGTGTTTACAGCCCCTCTGGCTTGCGCGCGCAGTAGCGCTGGCCTCCACAGTTGCATTCATGCTGTGGACGGGCAGTGTGCATCCACCTGGTGGGGCGCTTGTGATGATTCTCTGCGACAGTGCGAAGTTTCAAGCGCTTGGAGTCGCATACTTGGTGTATCCGGGCGCGCTTGGCGCAATGCTGCTCATGGTGTTCGCGCGCATCACGGACGAGATGAAGCGGCGCTTCGTATTCAGCACGGATGACATTGCGCGCCTGCTGATAGCGCCTGTGCAACAGACCACAAGGCCGCCGACAGCGTTGAATTGAGTAACCTACCACAGCTGCCACTCCGTCTCGCACGCATGCTGACGTTGACTCATGTCGTGCGCCGTCAGTTCCTCGGAATATCTGCCGCCCCGGGGTAGCTCAGGTACCCTGTTGAGTCAACCCCGTTCCCCTCCGTCGCCCTACACTGCTGCTGAACTGCTGCTTACACACGCCTCTGCTCATGGCAAAAGCTCCAACTTCCGGGTGCCCGGTGGCCAACAACTAGATGCGGGGCCAGCAGCAGAGGCAACACCACCGGCAGGAGCATGACCGCAGTCACCGCCACAAAGTGCCGCTGCAGCACGGCCGGGCAGTTGCTCAATCTCCCAACGCCGCTCGCCATGGGTCACGCCCGCACGAGCAGGCGTCGACGAAGAGGCAGTGGCACTGGCGCGGGATGAGGTTGATCACCGACACTCTGCAACCGCACGGCAAGAGTTGCATCGTCAGCTTATGTGGAGAGCTGCCGTCGCACGTATCGGTGCATGACGTGGTTGCCGCGGTGCGTTGCGAAAGAGGCGTCGAAAAGCGTTTCACGCCATGCACTGTTGGAAGCGCCAGCCTTCCCTTGTCCGCCTTTTTCCCCTGTCTCACGCTCGACGGGTGTGCATCGTACAGATGGACCTGCACTTTGTGGAGTGGCCGGGAGTCACCAGCGTGTGGAACATGGATGCGCAAGTCTCTCAGGTTCCGCACTTGTTGTCCAGGAAGCTGGTCTGCACGAGCCACGGCGCACTGCAGTCCTTGTTCGAGGCATTTTCCGATGGACGCAGCCCGTTAGAGGCACTGCTTCGCTGTGCGAGAGCGGAGCCGGACGGGCGGCTGGCAGTGGACGAGCACCCGGCCCGCACTGTGGCACAGCAGCCCGCCGCAGGCTCAAAGCCGGCAGACGAAAACTCACGGCCAGCCAAGTACCGTCGCATGTCGTCACCGCCGCCACCGCCCCGGGAAGCTGATGAAGGCGACGCGGAAATGGTGGATGACGCGCCGTACGCTGGGGCGTCGCCTTCAAGTACGGAAACAGCGCCATTGCCCCAGCAGCAGCAGCAGCAGCAGCAGCAACGCACACACGCGAGCATGTTGCGTTCATGCTTCCTAGCCCGGAATCTGAATGGTCGCCGCAAAAATGTTGTGTTCCGTGACAATGTCGTGGAACATCGCAAGCGGGATCGCAGCGGCGCTGCAGAGGACAGCCCGTCTGAAGTGGACGCGTGGACGTACGTGGATAAAAGTGGCTCTGAGCAAGGGCCGCTGACTGCGCAGGAGCTGGGGGAGTGCTTGCGAAGCGGGCTGGTGACTCAACACACGTTGGTCACCAGCCTGAAGAACGACAGCACCCTGTCTGTTCAACGCGTCATGGAAGCGGAGGCCGTCCGAGCGCAGCAGGGCTCAACCAGAAGGCACGGTGTCGCGCACGGCAAGCTCAAGACGCCGGCTGAGGCCAGAGACGAAGCTGAGGCGTTGATAGAGCAAATCAAGCGTGATGATGCAGAGGAGCAAGCGAGGAGGGAATGGGAAGAGCGCGTGAAGCGCCATGCAGTGGCAGAAGGCGCCCCTGCAGAAGCAGCGGCGTTAGTTGTGTTGCCGCCTGTGACTGATGCAGAGAGAGCTCTGATAATGGCAGCCCTGAGGGCGGACCTCGATCGGCTTCTGAACGATTACTTCAAGCCCGCGTTTCAAGACAAGCGGATGAGTTCGGAGATGTACAAGCACGTCAACAAGACGACTGTCCGTAAAGTGTGCGACATCATCAGCAAAACGACAGTCGGCAAATGGTGCACACCAGAAGATGCACATGCCTTCATGCTGATCGAGAAGGAGCGCGCTAAAGTGACACAGGTTGCGCAACAAATATGGGATAGAAAAGCTGCAGAAGGCGGCCTCCAGGCGGCTGGCTCGTCTGATGAGACCATCGCAGCTGGTGCAAGTGACGGCACTATGAATGGTGGCAAGGACTTGGGTCGCTTTGAAGATGCACCCTCCGCATGAACCATGGCTGCGGGCGAACCGTGTCATCTATACACACAACGCGCAAGCGCGATTCTCAAACAGAGCGCTTGAGAGATGGATGACACGTCATCATACAGATACAGCAAGCAGCCATGGCCGTTCCTATAGCGCCAGCCCACACAGTTGTATCGCCCAGGCGCCTGCGCAGGCTCCTCCGCCGTGAGCCCTGTCACGGGGCGAGGTGTAAGACCACGGCTGAGTCTCTTGAGCAGTCTGCGCCGCCTATTCCACCGCCGCCGTCGGTGCTCCCACCGTCGCCATGGAGCAGAAGTACGCGCATAGAAGCCGTGTGTTTCTATCCGCCGCCGCGCTGACTCCTTTCCCTGTGGCGCATCGCTTCCGCAGGTCCACCGCCTAGCGCGTCCCGTGTGCCGAACTTCCTGCACGTCAACGACTTGAGTAAGGACCAGTTGCTGAGCGTGCTCGACCGGGCGCGTGAATTGAAGGCTGCGTTCCGCGCTGGAGACGCAAGCTTTCAGCCCCTGAAAGGCAAGAGCTTGGCTATGATCTTCGCCAAGCCGAGCCTACGAACGCGCGTCTCCTTCGAAGTGGTACGTCCGTCGCACACGAAGAACGCGCAGCGGGACTTGGGCGCAGCCCCGGGGTCGGCAGAAGGCGAAAGAGGGTCGACGATCACACGAGTAACGTCGGCTGTTCGTCTGTTCTTGGCGAGGGGCTTTTCGTTGGGCCTGAGCGTGCTGAACACGCACTCTGCACGGCGCTGAGTCGACACGGGTGTGGTTTCTCTGCGCGTAGGGGTTCACGGCACTAGGGGGTCACGCAGTGTACCTGGGGCCAAATGACATCCAGCTGGGCGCTCGTGAAGAAACAAGGCACGTCCAGTGTGGTTGCGCGCAGTGTTTTGGGGGCCCTAACAGACGCACTGCAGGGATATTGCGCGCTGCTTGAGTCGTTACAACGACATCATCATGGCCCGCCTGTTTGCTCACTCCGACCTCCTCGAGCTTGCCAAACACGCCCACGTGCCGGTGGTGAACGGCTTGACAGACTACAACCACCCGTGCCAGGTGCTGGCTGATGCGCTCACAATTTTGGAGTTCCGGGGCAGTCTCGACGGCGCTAAGATCAACTTCGTGGGTGATGGCAACAACATGGTGCACAGCTTCCTGCGTCTCGCGTCCATTGTGCCCATGGACTTCACATGCGCCTGTCCGCCAGGCTACGAGCCGGACGCGGCTACAGTGGCGATGGCCAAGGCTGCTGGCCTGAGCAAGATCACCGTTGTGAACGACCCGGTGGGTAACATCGCGGGCGCAGATGTCGTCTACACCGACGTCTGGGCCAGCATGGGCCAGAAACACGAGGCTGAGGCCCGCAAAAAGGCGTTCAAGAACTTCACTGTGAACCGCAAAGTGATGGCTGCGGCAGGCACACAGGCGCGCTTCATGCACTGCCTGCCTGCTGAGCGGGGCGTGGAATGTAGCGACAGTGTGGTGGAGAGCCCAGCGAGCGTGGTGTTTGACCAGGCGGAGAACCGGATGCACGCCCAGAACGCAATCATGTTGCACGTGCTTGGACTATAGCGCTGAGCAGTATAAGACAATTACAACACAAACTTCTTCGCCACGGGTCTGTGTCTCAATTTCTTGAGCAGCCGCTCAGCTTCCACCTCCTCAGGACTGAGCTCCCTTGCATTGTGCGTCTGCAGTAATCCGACATCGCGCGCCACCTGCGCAGAAGTGGCGTTCCCAACTGCTGCCAACTGACGTTCGTATAAAGCACACATGGCGGCATGCCAGAGCCGCTCTCCGCTCGCATCCGTCACTGCACGGAGTGCTTCAATATCAGAAGCTGCCCAATCATTGCTTTTTGGATGGCCGGACCCATAGAGCCGCTTGCGTGATGAATACCACATGTCGCTCACCGGGTGGAAACCAAGCCAGTACGCAAGTAAGACGAGCGACTCATCGAAGCGCTCGGTGCGCCCCACAAAGAAGCCGCCTTCAGTGTAGCGGTGCATCACATGCGCTTTGCTGATTGCTGGCGTCGCTGCCCAATACGACCACTGCGGTTGGAAAACACGCACGTGGGCAGCCGCGCCACCGGTGTGATGCAACGCGCAAGAGGAGAGTGCCTGCAGGATGGGCACCGGGGTCCCTGTTGTGAGCCAAGAGTTAAGCATAATGATATGTACTGCCACGCACCGCGTAGCCATGTCTCGCGAATGCTTGTCGGTCTGCTGCACTCTCTCCATCGAACTGGCGGCCTGCGAATGTGAGATTGAAGCCACATCCAGCCTGAGGAGTGATCAGGGAAATCGTCCGTCAGGTTTCTCGGATTGGTTACCAGCTGTACACAGCGCTACATGGCCATCACGACATGTGCACGCACCGCGTTGACCGCATCTGTCCGGCGCCGGGACATGATGATGAAATAGTATGCGGAGAGTGCCCGGTCAACTGGATCTCTCACCAGGACCACCTGAAGCATGACATTATTGTGCCATCGTGCACCCTATCAAGGCAGGCATGTGTTGGGAGCGCACCTCGGAGTAGTTCTTGCCCAGCAGCGCAGCGAGCGCCTTGTCCCTGGGGAGAAGGAGAGGAGTGTCAGGCCACAGAGACAGCGGAGGCAGAGGGTTTCTCGGCTTCGACGACGCGCCTGCTGCGCTCTTTGCACACCACGTGACCGGCGGACAGGTGTGCGTGCAACGGCTCCCGCTGGCGGCCGCAGCCAAACTGGCCCAGCGTAAGATTGTGCCTAGCCACGCGGCGGAGGAGCACGTGACGCAGCGTCGTGCCGCCCACTTTGTGCGTCTTCCAGAACATGAGGTTTCCACGAGCAGGAGAGAACAGCCCCGGCGGTGCAAGCGGCTCAGAGCCTCCCAGAGTTGGTCCCTGGAGCTCTGCATGCAGGCTGCGCGTCGTCGCGTGCAGCAGCGGTATGCGCGCAGCATAGACAATATGGCAGAGAAGCGCTGCCAGGAACAGCCGTGTGGCGACACCGGCGCGTCGCCGCGACATTTGTCACGAAACACTGCGTCGTCTCATTTCTCCGTGAGGTGACGCACGCAATGCATGGCGCACAGCGGTGGGATGTAACCTGTAGTGGA
>Ga0164297_10005171_pt1 | contig 11301 bp, 14 predicted proteins | sample GEODES058metaG_FD_113539 | JGI IMG/M metagenome (GOLD analysis project Ga0164297, IMG submission 113539) | Dystrophic lake water microbial communities from Trout Bog Lake, Wisconsin, USA - GEODES058 metaG | ecosystem: Environmental > Aquatic > Freshwater > Lake | place: USA: Trout Bog Lake...
TAAAAGGTAGAAAGATGGCTCCTCGTAAAAAAGAAAATAAAAATAAAGGATTATCTAATTCCTTAAAAGGAAAAAGTTGGTCGTTGATTGACGGTAAAAGAGTTTGGCAATAATTCTCACTGTTTTTCCTTAATGAAATTGTAATATAGTTCAGCAATAGCTTCTTGCCCTGCTGAACTTGTATGATAGCCTGGGTCTATTCCATCGTGAGGATGGCTATCGCAAAATGCTCCCAATGCAAACTGAGGTGGAGCAAAATATTTTTGAGTAAACTCTTGTGGAAAATCTTCGTTCCAATTACGACCCTTAATCCATGTATTCCATCCATTAAACAAGAATGGAATTTTAAGAGCATCTAGTTTCCATAGACCACTGAATAGCACCCAATTGTCTACTTGGCGTTTCCAATGTGCATCATAAAGAAATGCAGCATATCCTTCCATTGCCATACGAGTATGTTTATCTACTTTGGCAAGGCGATAATTATGATCATAGTTTTCGATCACCGAAAACATTGTTTCACCAATCATACGATAAGGATGAGCATCGCCATAGTTAAAGTTCTTTAAGCCATCTTCCCAACGATAACCATTGCGGTTTTCTTCCTTGGCACTATGATTAGGAGAACCATCTTCAATCTTAGTAAATTTCTCAACTGGAAATTCAATACGATCTTCGGTAGTGCTTGCAATAAAAACCCAATCAGCTTTGGCAGCAATTGCTTCATCAATCTGCAAACGAATTACATTATTACCAATGCCTTGTCGAGCATAAGATACTAATTCTGCGCCAAGTTTATTGGCAAGAACTTCGCTCCAATGAGTTCCCTTATATTGAGGAAGATTACTAACTGCACTGAATGAGCAACCACATACTGCTATCTTCATTTATAGATACTCTTTTCTTGCGTAAATGGATAGTTAGCTTCTTTATAAAATTGTTTGCGTTTAGTAAGATGCCGCTTGGCAAATTTACAATCAGCAGTCAAGTCCCAGATTTGAACAAAGTCTTTGTCTTCTGCCTTACGAATGCCACGACCGATAGACTGAATGACACGAACGAATGACTTGCCAGGTTCAATAAGAACAAGGTTAAAAATACGAGGAACATTAATACCAACCGCAGCCACTCCATAAGTTGCAACAATGATTTTGTCACTGACATTTGCAATTTCATCATAATGTTCTTTGCGGTTTGCATTTTTCATATCTCCATGAACGAACACACTGTTAGGCAATCTGGCTACTAATTCTTCGCCACATTCACGGCGATCAACAAGCACAAGTGTGTTTCCTGTTTTAATCACTTCACTAAGAAGGCTTGCCATATGGTCAAGACGATCTTTATTGGTGGTTAGGTATTTTAATTCTTCTTGATAGTTTTTAAAATCACTGTATTCAACTGTCTGTACAATGTTTACATGACAGTTAGACAGCACACCAGCCTCTTGTAGAGTGCTAGCACTAAGTTGACTGATAACATCACCAATTGACACTTTAAGTGCAACTTGTTCAAATGCTTCTTTGGGAATAGTTCCAGTCAATCCCCAACGAATAGGAACTTCTGCAAATTCAGTAGTAAGTATTGTTTTAAGAACTTCTGCTTTTGCCTGATGAACTTCGTCAACGATTACTGCTGTTATATTAAGCATCATGGTCCACTCATTACCTGTGCCTTTGCTGCTCTTGTAAAGGCTGTTGAGGCTCTGCCACGTGCAGATAGTATGTGTACGCCCTAATTCTTTGCGTTCACCAAAATAAACACCAACATCTAGCCCAAGATTTTTATAATCTTCTTCTGTTTGCAACACAAGACTTTTGCTTGGAACAATAACAATAGAACGACCATACGGTTCAACCATAAGGCTAAGTGCTGCCGTCATGATGGTCTTGCCAGCACCAGTGGCTACATTCTGCACAGACTGAGTATTGCTAAGAAATTTATTGATGATTTCAATTTGATAATCACGTAGAACTATCGGTTGTCCTGCAACAGGATGTCCTTTTGGCCAAGTCTTATGCGCAAATGTATTCTCATCTACCTCTGCAAACTCAAATGGTTCACGAGGCGCTCGTTGATCTTCTATCTCAAATTCCCAGTTGCGTTCAGTAAGATAGTCAAGAATTTCTGGAAGAAGGTTGATATAGGTACTACCACCAAGTTGAAAATATGCAACCTTGCCATCCCATCGTCCTAGCTTTACACTAGGCAGATGGCGAGCATATGGAACTTCATACTTGAACTTTGTCACCAAACGGCGACGAGTGTCTACATCCAGACCTTCAAGCTTGCAGTTGATTTCATCACGAATAATAATTTTACATAACATTAAGTTTAATATAATGCATCTTGGCACAAATTACAATAAAAAAGCAGCGAAAATCGCTGCTTATTTCTTAGGATGGATTTCTTGAATTTTTTGGATAGTTACTTTGGCACCACCAAATCCATATTGCAATTCGATCAGGCGTTTTGCACTTGCCTGATCGTTTGCATTAACGGTTAGCGAAAATTGGAGTGTGGGGGTATGGATTCTAGTCACCACACCTTTAATTTCATATGTTCTCACTTTGCTCCATTCCTCATTACCGTAATTTCAGCAACTCGCTGCCAACGATTGCCAACGCTCTTACGAAGGTCTGCCAATTTAAGAGCCGTGCGAAGTGACATTTCACGGAACTTACGAGCATTGACTTTCATAAATTCAAGAATTTCTTCTTGCTCGTCGTTGTTAAAATCGTAATCGCGGAACAATTCTCCGCTATTAGCAATTTGCCGAATACGAAGATATTTATCGTGTTCAGTATCAAGTGTCAAATCAACATAGTGACAACGAGACTGCAATGCTTCAAGATGATCTTGCAGCTTCTTAGAACGGATATTCTCAAACTTCAAGTTGGTGATAAAAATAACGCCGCCTTGGAAATCAAACTTGTTGGGAATACCCGCACGACCCAACATGTTGCTATCAGCGTTCCAGTGAATGGTACGGCGCTTTCCGCTATCCAATGCAGCTTTAAGAATGTTGAGTGACAATTCATCCATCAACACGCTGTCGCAATCGTCAAATACAAGAACAGAACCTTTATCGCTAAATTCATACAGCTTGGCATATAGACCAAGAGCAGTCATCGCACCCTTGACAACCTGATACTTAACACGACCACCAACTTCATCATAAAGAGAATGTTCGTCCAACTTCTTATGAACACCATAAGACTTACCAACGCCAGGAGGACCAACAACGATCATAGAACGAACATCGCCTTCCTTGACAGCAGTGGTCATATCTTCAAGGATAGAAAACCGCTCAGCAATACGTTCGATGATTTGCTCATCAGTTTCTTTGGTCTTAGGTTGATTTGTGGTATCAGTCATCATGGGTGCCTTTTCATTTGTATATTCGATCATATGTGCGCCGTCAAGAGTAATGCGGCAACGTTTGCGATTAAATGGCACGGTGCCATCAACAGAAATATAACCGCCACGCCCAACCTTAGTGAACGGGGTCAGCATTGGAAAAACCATATTTTCGACTGGAATACCGTTAAATGAGCCAGATTTAACGCGAACCGTATTGCCTGCGTATGTAGTCATCTGTATTTTCTCCATCAACCGCTTGTATTATGAATATAACATAGTTTTCATGGATGTCAAGCATTAAAATAAGTAAATTTATGGCTGTAAAAATATCAAGAATTATGACATTTCCAAACAAGGAATTTTTACCTATCCCAGAAGAACTGGAAAAACCATTGGGCATTGCCAGTGAGTTTGAATTAAGTCTTTTAAAAAATAAACATGTATTAGCATTTACCGAAGAAGTTGTAAAAACACATATCTTCAAAAAAACATTTAATTATTTTTTTGAAGATAAGGAAGCTGCAATTAATTTTTTATTAACATTAATGAGTGAAAAAAGTTTCATTGAACCGTATCTAATCAATGCAAAATATCGATTAGATAATGGAGTTACGATAGAATGGGCAGTTGATTTCAACTATCCGCGCTGACGTAATTGCTTCTTGGATAACGTTCACGATAATGACGTTCACCTGGTTCTAGACTACGAGCCAACTCTACATATTCTGGATTACCACTATGCAACCATGCTTCATGGTCAAAACGCCAATGTGGATTGGTTGGATGTGGCTTGAACTGAGTATATCCACGATTTAACTTATCTTCTGGATGGTGGAGTGGTTGAAGAGTTTTAATATAACTTAGCTTTGCCCACCAAAAATTGCCAGCAAAATGCGGCCATGGATCAGTATTATAATTTGTACCAACAACTTGCGCACCTTGATCAAGTGCTTCAACATTATCTTTCCATTTTTCAATGGTAAAGTAATTCATAAAATCGCGCCAGTCACCAACATTTTGGTCACCCCAACGCAACAATCCTTTTAGATGAATATAGCAAATATAACATTCATCATCTGCATTGTTAGCAACATGATGAAGATAATTTAAGGTTGAAAATTCATGAAGTGATGCATCTTTATAAACGCCAGTAAGAGTAGTTTTCTTCTTTAACTTGCTAGCGTTCTTTTCCTGATCCCATCTTTCAAATGTCCATGGTTGTCCATTTGTGCAGACGACAATTTCCTTGGCAGCTTTTTCTAATCCAGACTTTTCAATTAAGTCCCACTGTTGGTCCATTACATAGTCCCAACCATTTAGTTCATTCACGTGCCAGAAAATCTTGATATCAGTCATAGTATCCCTTGTTGATGTTCATATTTCTACCTTTACTATAACCTAATTGCAAGTAAAAGTCTAATTCATCTTTACTTATTTTTTTATTTTCTATGTCATTAAAAATCCAACAGGTTCCAAATTGTGAATTATTTTTTCCAGTTTGCTTACTATTTTTTTCACCAATCTTTCTTTTTGTTTCTTCCGTGTGAGATTTCCCTTTAAACGATGAAATAATTTTATTCCATCCTTCTTCCGTATACGTTGGTTTTTTTCGCAAAGGTATTGCTTTTAATAAAGATTCTTTAAGATTTTTTTTGAACACAGGATCATTATAATTTCGTGCAGAACTTATTTTTCTATTACGTTCTGCTGTGTTAGTTTTTTTATTGATATAATTAAATCCACCTTTGCCGCCTTCGCAAAGATTATATGTTTCTTCACTAATAACAACTAGTTCTTTTTCAGCAGCATTCATGTCTACTTCATTATCATAAATGCCAAGTATTTCTTTGGTAAAATTTTCTATACCATATTTTTTAATGGCGCTAATTAATAATTTGCCGCTTCCCATATACCCATCACTAAGATTGGTAGTTTGGTGCTTACCAATATAATATTTTCCATTTATTTTGTTTGTTGTTTTGTATATTGTATAAAACATATTGTGCTGACCTAGTTGTAAGAATAGATTTACTCTACTACTATTTATACAACTAGGTCGCTAATGTGGAGAATAAGAGAATCGAACTCTTTTCTTCGCCGTGCAAGGGCGACGTAATACCCATTATACGAATTCCCCTGTCTTTTATAACAGGATAATAATATATATCCTAACATAATTCCTGTCAATAAAAAACCCCGCATGAAGCGAGGTTTTTAACCGCATAACTCCTGAAAGTTATGGACTACTACTACGAATAGTAGCAGGGGGTAAGCTAGTTATAGGTGAATATGCCGACACCAAGTCGGGTTCCCTATAATAATATTTAGTAGTGAACTTTCATGCCATTAAAATTATGGTTTTTTGGGTGACCATATCCACGATCCCAAAGATAGTGGCGATATTCAATCTCACGAAGGTCGCTTGCACCTTCCATGAACTTTTCAAATCTGCGTTGCATTAATTCGTCATGTGATGGAAAGAGGTTCTTCAAAATTTGTTTAATCTTTTTCATTGTTATCTCCTTGCATTGCAATAATACTTATATTATAAATGGTGCGGTGCAACAAGAAAACAAGGGATTTTAACGAAACTCTAGTATGCGTTTTATGCAGAGGTCTTGACACTCTTGACGACTTCTATGAATAATTGTTTGAACTCATCTTTGGCTGGCAAAAACACTTCTTCTTTAATTTTATCACGATAGCGATAGTTAGAATACTTTTCTTCTTCCCACATATCATCCTGTGCGTCAATCATCTTTTCCATTGCGAGAAGCATTCTTTCTAGTAATTCATCAGTTGTTGTCATTTATGTTCTTTCATAAGGCAAGTATGCTTTGAGTGCGGTCAATCCATTCTAGGACTAAATCGCTTTCATTAAAGTTATCATTTCCAAATAGTATAGCATCTAAACATTGTGGAAGTCTATTTGTATCTTTTAATTCATACAAACTTCTGTATAATCGCGGTTCATCTTGTGTTTTATAAACTGCCGCACGAAGCCATCCATTTTCTTTATCAAATTGGAAGTTGGCATTGCGACAATCAAAACCAGCACTTGCTAATTGTATGATTAGACTGCTCATTGTATACACATGATACATGCCACTTGACATATTAACATTAACTGTATTATGTTCAATATGATTGCTAAGCGATAGCGAATATGGAATTTCTACAATCAACAATCCATCTTGACGAAGAAGTTTATGCCAGTGAAATAAGGTTCCAACAGGATTCATAGCATGATGAAGTGTATTGTGACACCATATAATATCCTGTGGCGGAAGATCAATGGTTTCAAAATCATCAAATTTCCATTGCATACCTGGCACAGTCTGCAAACCATATGGAGGTGAACTATCAACAGCAGTCACATTAAAGTTATATTTGCGTCCTTCTGGATTTGTTAAGGATGCCCACCACACAGCATCATATCCCATGCCAGCGCCCATTACACAAACATTTTCAATTCCCATTAGATAATCATCCATGTTTGCAAGATGATTGAGAGTTACTAGACTATGTTGATGGCTTTCTTGTGGCGTCATTTTATTGATTCAATCCGTTTAATACTATATATTACTAATAGAGGTGAGTCATGAGAATTGTAATTACAGGTAGCGAAGGTTTTATCGGCAAGTATTTGTGCCAACATTATAGCGCATATGGTCACCAAGTTATACCACTTCATCGTGGAGTATGTGACTTAGAAGATGCTCATAGTGTGCGAAACTTTTTTAATGCCAATGCATGTAATGTCTTAATTCACACTGCTCTATGGGGGCGTGAGTTTGTTCATGAAGATAATCCAGAAGTATATACTCGTAACTGGACGATTTGGCAAAACCTATTAAGTAATAGGGACAAGTTTCAACGCTTTGTAAATCTTGGAACAGGTATGGAATATGACAGCGCAAGAGATATCAAATATGCTGATGAAGATGATTTCTTATATGTTGAACCTGCTATGCCTTATGATCGTGTTAAGAATGATATATCTCGTGCTATACATGATTTACCAGATTTCTATACCCTCCGCCTATTCGGAATAGCGCATTATAGCGAAGGCAATCGTTTCTTTAATCGTTTGCTTAATGAACCAACATTCACTATTGCAGAAGATCGTGAATATGATTATTTTAATCTAGAAGATTTGCCACAAGTTATAGATTTGGTCATTGATAATAAAATGAAACATAAGTCTATTAACTGTGTATATAAAGAAAAATATACACTAAGCCAACTTGCTAAACTATTTTGTGATATCAAGATGTTAAATTATAGCAAGGTGAAAGTATTAGAAGAAAGCACAAAAAATTATACTGGCAACACTGCTAGAATTGCCAGTTATAATCTTTCACTACTTGGTATTGAATTGGCAATGTTACGGTATTAAACGCTGTAACATTGCGCTATAATCACGATATACGCTCTCAGCACTATATGCTTCATATAGCGGTTCAAGTGGCGCAGTACCCTGTGCAATGATTTCCTTGATGCTCTTATCTTCAACAAAGATACTTGGTTGAATATTCCAGAAATTACGGAACTGATGGCTCTTGGTCATTGCAATAGGACGACGAGCAGCAAGCGCATAATCAGGCGAACTTGCAATTCCACATCCATCAAGATAATCATAAAGATAGCAGTTAATAGTATTATGTGCTAACCAATCAACTACTTCATCAGTTTCCATTAGATCATGACTAAACTGCAATTCAATGCCTGGCTTAGTAATGATGCCTTTAACTTCTTGAACACGAGCATTGGCATTGCTGCCAGCAAATCCATGAACAAGGTCTTCATAATATCCAAATGGAATATGGAATCGCAGAATAGCTTCGTCAAATTCTTCTTGAACCTGACGAGCAAGACGCGCAATTCCTTTATGAGGAGGACCAAATCCTTGAAACCCAATGATTGGCTTATCACCATCCACATAAACATACGTTGTGGTTGGCGGTAGCAATCTATTGGTTATAAAGACACGATCATTGCCTACTACACTTGGATCATCTGCAAGCAAATACTGCCAACCACCATGATTGTCAGGATGAAACTCATCAGCTAAACGCTGAAACATATCATGCATAATACGAACCTGTGGAACATTGTATGCAGAACGAGCGGCAGCATTATCCATCCAAGGCGTTGTGCCTGGCGCATAGTTATAGATGATACACTTAGGATTAAATTGATTATAAGCAGCACTAACGCCGCTCCAATCATCTGTATAAACAACGGCAAACTCATAATCAGGATGCTTCATAAGAGTATCGCCAATAAGTTTACCAATAAGACCAATGCCGCAAGCAGCCTTGTATCCAAGAGTTTGTGTTACGAATAATACGCGATTTTTCATTGCTGTGCTGCCTTTACCTGTTCTTCAATCCAACGATATGTTTTTTCAATGTCGCTACGCAAATCTTGTTTAGGCACCCAATTTAGTTTTTCCCTAATAAGATCATTGTTGCTGTTGCGTCCACGAACGCCCTGTGGTCCAGCGATATGATTGATAGTAAGATTTTTACCAGCAATATCACATACCATTGCTACCAAATCATTGATAGAAATAAGATGATCGCTGCCAATGTTAACTGGGCCAGTAAAATCACTATCCATAAGACGCATTACGCCTTCTACGCAATCATCAATATGCAGAAATGAACGAGTCTGTAAACCATCACCCCAAACATCAATTGATTCGCCATCATTAGCCATTGCTACCTTACGGCAAATAGCTGCTGGTGCCTTTTCTTTGCCGCCTTGCCATGTTCCATGTTCACCAAAGATGTTGTGGAAACGTGCAATACGGTTACGCATACCATACTGACGGTTATAAGAAAGATAAAGTCTTTCGCTAAACAATTTTTCCCAACCATATTCAGTATCAGGATGAGCAGGATATGCAGTATCCTCACGACAATCAGGATTTTCTGGGTCTACTTGATTATATTCATTGTAAACACATGCGCTGCTGCTAAAAAATACCTGATCAACCTTTTGACGCTGAGCAGAATCTGCTACATTGATATTAATGCTTGCACTGTTTCGCATAACATCAGCATCATTGTCTACATTGCCAATATATCCAATACCGCCCATATCAGCGGCAAGTTGGAATACTCTATCTACTTTTTGGTCAATAATAAAATCAACTACTTTTGGATTGCGGCAATCTCCAATAAAAAACTCATCACATGCTGAACTACTAAATTCTGGTGCTTTTAAATCAACACCACGAACCCAATATCCATCCTCTTTGAGGCGTTTGGCAACATGACTGCCAATAAAACCACCTGCACCAATTACGATTGCTTTCTTATCCATATGTTTTGTCCAATACTCTTTCAAAATCTTTTATATAATTTTCATTGCTCCAATGATCACGGAACTCATCAGTAAGTTCTAGACCACGAGCGATTGTATCTTTTATTGTATTTTTTTCTGCTAGTAATTCTTGTTTCCAGTTCATTGTGCGATACATGTTACTATCACTTAACAACATAGGTTTCATGGCGGTTAAACCACTGTCTACGCAGCTACTGATACCACGACCTGGCTGAGTAGCATATAGAAACATATTAAGATCATTGTTATTCAAGAACTTTGCAAGACTGTATCTGTCTGGTATAAAATCATGAGTGATATTAACCTTGACATTTGGTTTGGCAATAGCACGACAATAATCAGCAATGCTGTGAGCAAGACCACCTGTCATGTCAACATATGCACCATATGAGATATTGATATTAACTTCAACAGGTTCATCAAACTGTTCATTGACTAGTTCAATAATGCGAGGAAAGTTCTTGGTATGCTGCCCAAATCCAAATGATCCAATCTTTAATGTCTCACCAGGCGGTGAATACTTAATATCATCATAGAATATTAGTGGGCGACCAATCGGACTATGCGTTTCAGTTGCTTGGAAAGTAGGATCACAAACAAAATGATGTGCTACATGAGGAAATATATTATAATTATCATGTCCTGTAATAACATATTGTGGAATACCAGTGGATGCTAGAACCTGTTCAGTTAACCAAGGCATGGTAGATGGATGATGGTTCCAAATAATGCCATCAACAATATATTCATTGTAGAAGCCATAGAACTGTTCAGGTCCATTGACTTCTACTAACATGAACTCATATTTCTGCGATTGTTTTAGAATATTATAGGAGAACAAACCATAGGTATGAATCCCACAGTTTGTCTCGCTATTCATTACAATTGCTATTTTACGCATTCTTAAAACCAGATACCTGTTTGTTATTATAGATATCATTGATAGCAGTTTCAATAATTTTCACTGCTGGGCTTGCATAAGTTACATTACTATGGCGGAAATCAGCTTTAATATCCAATCCATATGGCAATGTATCTTCTGGCTTATGACTAAAATTCACGAATATCTTGTTTTTATCAAGCAAGTTATCTTTGGTATTAGCATAAGTGAATGGCCCACTATTCTTACCAACGATTAAATTTACTTTGGTAGAAAGCAGAGAAATCTCACAAAGGTCACATGCAGTTACAAACATATCATTGGTAAAGATAATATTATCAAGTTTAGTATCAAACTTTTCAGTTGCAATAAAGGTATCTTTGGTATGATTAGAAGCAACATATTCGATAATCTTTTGCATATTATCCATGCTGCTTTGTTTACTTGCCACTGCACTGTTGCAGAACAAATAAACATTTCCTACTAATCTATCCTGCATTTCCTTTAATGGAGTATGATAGTGACTATAATCAATTTGTGGAACATAATCCCACACATCATCACTTAGTTTGAGGTCGATACCAAATTGCTGACGAAGATTATTGTAACACTCGCCCACAATGCGGTGATGGCTAATGTAAGAAGGATGGGTGTTAGCCCATAATCCCATATATGACCCCACCCATGTATTAATAAGAATGGTA